>Ga0180438_10009672_pt1 | contig 11961 bp, 13 predicted proteins | sample SS_ome_12_FD_132455 | JGI IMG/M metagenome (GOLD analysis project Ga0180438, IMG submission 132455) | Hypersaline lake sediment archaeal communities from the Salton Sea, California, USA - SS_3_D_2 metaG | ecosystem: Environmental > Aquatic > Non-marine Saline and Alkaline > Hypersaline >...
AAGGCGACGACGAAGGCGACGACGAAGGCGACGACGAGGGCGGCGCGGAGTCTGACGGCGGCGATTCTGGCGACGAAGGCGCGTCTGGCGAGCCTGCCGATGGCGGCGCGGGGTCAGAGTCCGACGACGAGGACGCTCTTCTCGGTGGAACCCAAAAAAAAAAGTAGCTGACGACCAGTCGAAGAACGGAAAAGGGGCGGACGCCGAGGAAGAAGGCGCTCCGCCTCTTTCTTCTTTTCCCTTGCTGGGCTACTGTGCAGAGTGTCACGAGCCTCAGTACAAGTCTCCTGCCGGCCCCGTGTGCGAGAACGGGCACGGCGGCGCGGGGACACTTGAGGAGCTGCCCAGGTGCGCCAGGTGCGAAGCCGTCTTGAAGCCGGCGGCGAAGTTTTGCGCGGAATGCGGGGAGCCGACCGGGCCGGAATCCGAGTTGGTGGAGGATGTTCAGCCTTGTCCGGGGTGTGGCTCCCCGGTTAGTCCGGGCGCCAAGTTCTGCGCCGAGTGCGGGCACAAGCTGGGCGAGCCTTCGGGGCATTCGAACACCAGGGAAGACAAGACGGTGAAGATGCCGCAGAAGTCCGAACCGGAGCCCGGGTCCGAATCCAAAGCTGAGAATAAGGACAAGGTGAAGACGCCGGTGCGCAAGTCGGAGCCCGGGTCCAAGAAGACGGTGAAAACCCCCGTGAAAGAGGAGCCGGAAGAGGTCGATGGCGCCAAGCCCGAGGAGGAGTTCGACTTCTCGTCGATTGACCCCGAGAACGACTGGGAGTGTTTCGGCCAGATTGAGCCGGACAACTTCGAGTGCAAGGAATGCGCGTTTCGCGAGCGGTGCGCCGAAAAGGCCGGCGTTGAGATTTAAGGAGGCGGCAAGTGGCCAGGAAAGACGAGAAGGCTGAGAAAATCAGCAAGCGGGACAAGCGCCTCAACGGTGCCATTGCGGCCATCGCCAAGGGCGGCCTCTCCAGGGAGGCGCGCATCGCCAAGATGTGCGAGACCATCAACAAGGGCGAGCACGGCGGCACGAACAAGGACGCCATGACGTGGCTGGGCAGCCGGGAGGTGAAGAAGCTGGGGCGCTTCTCGTCCGGGGACCCCGAGCTGGACGCCGCCCTCGGCGGCGGCTGGCCCATCGGCCGCTTCATCGAAATCTACGGGCCGGAGTCGGGCGGCAAGTCGACCTTGTGCCTGCACGCCATCGCCGAGTTCCAGAAGCTCTTCCCTGACGACGACGTGGCGCTCATCGACACGGAGTACAGCTTCGACGAGGAGTACGCGGCGGCGCTGGGCGTCAACACGCGCTGGCTCATGGTTCACCAGCCCGACAACGGCACGCAGGCATTGAACGTGCTTGAGGAGCTCATCAAGCTGGGCGTCAGGCTCATCATCGTCGATTCCGTGGCGGCCCTGACCACCAAGGAGGAGATGGAAGGCGACCTGGGCGACGCGCAGGTCGCGGAGCAGGCCCGGCTGATGTCGAGGGCGCTGCGGCGCCTGACAGGAGAGGCGGGCAAGCGCCAGACGACCGTGCTTTGGACCAACCAGCTCCGCGAGAAGATTGGCGTCACCTACGGGGACACCACGACCACGCCGGCCGGCCGCGCCCTGAAGCACTACGCGTCCATCCGCGTCGGGGTTCGCCGCGTCGCCACCGAGAAAGAGATTGTCGACGGCGTCAAGGTGGCCATCGCCAACGAGACGAAGGCGGACGTCAAGAAGAACAAGTGCGTTGCCAGTGGTGAGGTTCTCTTTCTGCCCGGTCGTGGATGTGTTGTGGTGGATGACCTGTGCGGGGAAAATGGCTTCCCTGTCATGTCCTTTGATGGGCAGCACTTTAGCGAGACCACTGCTGAAGGGTGTTACAGGCAGAAAGTCGAGCCATGCGTAGAGGTGAAAGTTCGCTCGATTGGTTCGTCTATTGTCAATCCTGACCATCCATTTTTGACACCTTTTGGCTATGTTCGGGCAGAAGACCTTGAATCAGGTACTTTGGTCGCCTGCGCCAGTCGTTTGTCCACTTCGATGGATGAAGACTCCATCTGGACCGCAGAGCGTGCCGTTATGGCTGGATTGTTGGCCGGTGATGGTTGGGTTGGTGGTACGACAGGCGTAGCCTTGCGTAACTTTTCAAGTAGTTGCGTGGATAAGTTTCGATGTGCAGCAGAAGAGTTCGGGTGTGAGGTCTACGAGAAGAAAGGTCAAGAAGGGTTGTGGGTGGTTCGTGGTGTAGGTAAGGGTACTGAGAACAAACTCTACTCCTTTCTCAAGGAAGTTGGCATGTGGGATAAGAGGGCGTGGGATAAGGAAGTTCCAGGTTCCCTCTTTAGAGCGTCTCCTGCTTGCCGTTGGGCATTTGTAGGTGGATTGCTTGCCAGTGATGGGTGGGTTACCGATAAGTGCGTGGGCTTACAGGTGACCTCGAAGTTGTTGGCAGAGGGCATACGCAATCTGATGTTGACATTGGGGGTTCGTTCTTGTATCTCACGGAGAAAACCGCGAAAAGGCGGAGATGTGCATGGCCGTCGTATTGTGGGTAAGAGGATGTCGTATGTTGTTCGCGTCCGACATCTGGATGGCCTGAATACAATCGCTGAAAACGTGCGATGGGCGGGTGGAAAACTCGACATTGTGTTTGCAAGGCAGACAAGTGTTGGTTCGCGTGTTCCCATTGAGTGGGCAGACAGGGCCATTAAGGCTGCATCCGCAAAGGGCGTGACCCCCAAGTGGTTTTTGGATAACAGGGGCTTTGGTCGTCCTCGTGGCGGGTGGGCGGTCGCTCTCGGGATGAAACGCAATACCGGCACGGCAGACCGCGAGCGTGTTCTGCAATTAGCTACAGACGCGGGAGAGAGTGAGGTACATGACTTGTGTATGTCGTCAGTGGATTGGCACCCAGTGGTGGCGGTCAAACCTGTTGGAGAGGTGCTTACCTATGACGTCGCTGGTACGGGGTGGGAAAACTTCCTTTTGAACGGGGTCGTGACCCACAACACCGCGCCTCCGTTCCGCTCGGCAACGTTTTACATCAGCTACGGGAGGGGCATCGACCCGGTCGTCAGCAAGTTCGACGCCGGCGTCAAGCGCAAGGCCATCGAGAACCGCGGCAACTGGTTCTACTTCGAGGGCGAGCAGATCGCCCAGGGCCGCTACAATGCCATCGTCGCCCTCCGTCAGGACGAGGAATTGTTCAAAAGGGTCGAGAAGGCGGTTGACGAGGCGGTTCGGCGCAAGGCGCCCGTAGTGGAGTCAAAGTCCGAGAAGAAGCCCATTAAGAAGCCGTCAACGAGCAAGGGAAAGTCCGTGGAGGTGAGCGATGTCTGACGGACCCAAGCTGCTGCTGGTGGACGGCACCAACCTCTGCTTCAGGGAGCATTTCAGCAAGAAGAACCTGAGCCACAGGGGGAGGGCCGTGGACGTCCTGTACGGGGTCTTCAAAAGCCTCGTCAGCTACCATAAGAAATGGCCTGACCATTTCCGCATCGTCTGCTGGGAGGGCGGCTACGCCCGCCGCCTGGAGGAGTCGGAGGCGGCCGTGGAGAGGGGCCTCATCCCGTCGAGCTACAAGCAGAACCGTCGAGACAAGGCGGCCGAGCCGGACCCGGACCTGGAGCCGCTGTTCGAGCAGATGGACCAGCTTGGGGAGATGCTGCCCAGGACCAGGACGATGCAGGTGCGCGTCAAGGGCTACGAGGCGGACGACGTCATCAACTCGTACGCCGAGTGGGCCGTCAGGCATGGCGGCGACGCGGTCATCGTGTCGACGGACCAGGACTTCTACCAGTGCCTCCAGCCCGGCGTCGTGGTCTTTGACGCCCGCGCCCAGGAGCTTTGGACCCATGAGCGGTTCGAGAAGGAATTTGACTTCCCGCCGCCGCTTTGGGTTGACAAGGGGGCGATAGAAGGCGAGGTTGGGCCGAGCAAGGACAACATATTCGGCGTCGACGGCTGGGGCCCGGTGAACGCCTGCAGGTACGTCTGCAAGTACGGCGACATCGACGCCATCCTGGCGGCGCTGCGCGAGAAGAAGAGGCGAGGCAAGCGAGAGGAGACGTTCCTGGCCCAGGAGGAGCGCCTGCGGCTGGCGAAGTCGCTGAAGCGCATGGACGTCGTTGAGGAGCTGCCGATGCCGAGGGTGAGGCGCGCGGCCACGAAAGGGGACGTCGAGAAGATGTTCCTGGAGCACGGGTTCGCGAGCCTGCTGAAGGAGATTTGGAGACTGGTGTGACCGCGGTCGAGAAATACAAGGAGCTGAGGCACGTGGCCGAGAGGCTTCCTGACGCCGGCGGCTACGACCTCTCGGCCGGCGAGATGAATCCGGAAATTTGCCGAAGGTTCGTGGCGCTCCTTTGGGATGCCGGCGCGACGCGGGCCTGGGAGCCGTTTGCCAACCCGGACGGCCGCACGTTCCCGGCGTTCCGGGAAGCCGGCGTCGAGCTGGCGGCCGCGAGCTTGTCGTCCGGGCATCCTGACATCGAGGAGCTGGACGCCACCACGGAGGAGCCGCGGGGCGAGTTCGGCGGCGTCCTCTTCCATCCGCCGTACTTCGGCTCGAAGCCGTTCTGCGCCGACCCCAGGGACATCTCGTGGGTCTGCGACAAGGACGAGTGGCTGGTGATGATGGAGTCGGCGGCCGACATTGCCGTCAAGCACATGGTGCCGGATGGCGTCGCCTGCGCGGTGGGCCGGCGCTACAGGCACGGCGGCGAGGAGATAAGGTTGGATGAATGGCTGGTCATGGCTTTCTGCGGGCCCATGGAGCCGGTTGAGGTGTGGTTCAGCGAGCCTGATGTGGCGATAATCATGAGGTGGCCGGAATGAGAATAGGGATAGCGGGATGCGCGGGGACGGGGAAGTCGCTGCTGGCTGCGAGGCTGGCGGATGAGCTGGGCCTGCCGTTCCTGCCGGCCAAGGAGATAACCGGCGACATCCTGAGGCGCGACGGGTACGATTACGCGTCGGGCCAGCAGGTCGAGAAGTTCCTGGCGACGGCCGACCGGCAGCAGGAGATACTCGCCCGCACGGTCGAGCAGCACTCGGCCGAGGAGTTCGTCGCCGACAGGACGGCCGTCGACTTGGCGGCCTACGCCATTCTGGAGATGAGGGGGCCATTGAGCGTCAAGACCTACCTTGACCAGTGCGAGGCCCTGGCGCGGCGGTACACGCACATCCTGTTCTGCGCGTGGGAGGACCGGGAGATTCTGGACAACCACAAGCGGACGCTGGACCCGTGGTACCAGTTCGCGGTGCACTGCGTCGAGCTGGGGACGATGGACAGGTTCGGGGTTTCCAGGCTCATGCTCCGGGAGTCGGAGGTGGATGCCAGGGTGGCGGAGGCCAGGGCCTACGTGGACCTCGTGCCTGAGCGGATTCTTTGATATTGCCCTTGGGGTATGAGCGAGTTTGGGAGATTCCGCACGGCGGCGGGCGACTGCTACGAGGCGAACGGCAGGCTCTTCATGGACTTGGCCGTCGTCCGCGGCGACGAGTCAACGCGTGCGGGGGCTCTCGGCAGAGACATGGCGGAATACGGCGAGCTGGTCTACCAATTGTTGGCCGACGAAAGGCGACGTGACCGCATGGCCCGCAAGCAGGTCCTTGTCTGGCTCAACGAGATGAAGGAACTCGGTCGCCTGATGATGGGCAAGGGCAGGCTCATGACGAAGATGGCCAATGAGGTCATCCGGGACATTGACGAATACGCCGACTGGGAATTGTAAGGAGGTGCGAGATGCCGTACGGGGCAAAGAGGCTGCGTGTCGAGCAGGCGGCAATCAGGCTCGCCGCCGCGGTGAATCCGTACCTGAACACGCCGCCGACCGAGCTGAGGCGCAGGCTGGAGTCCGAGAAGGACCCTGGGAAGAAGAAGCAGATGAAGGACGCGTTGAACGCCTGGCGCTTGACGACGCCCGGGCCGTTCCGGAAAGGGGGTTGTGGCCGCGGAGGGCGAGTGGAAGACCGTGAGCGGCCTTACGGGAAAGGTCTTTGATGACGTCCATCGGCAGACATGGAGGAGCGATTGTCAGGGTTTCGGGTGGCCAGGTTGGGAGGTTGCCGGAGGCCTTCTACGTCATAAGGAAGTGCGTCGGCGGCGATGATGCGGGCGTGGCGGGGGAGAGCGAGTTTTCGAATAATCATTTCTGGATGAGGGTGGGGGGCAAGTTTATCGCCTGTTACAATAGCCTTGTTAAAACGTCCTCGGAATCCGACAATTTTTGTATTCGCGAGGACCCTTTGGGCACCCCTGCCGATTGCGATGATGTGCTCCTTCGCTTTTTTACTGACCCGTTTGACGGCTCGGTTCTTCATTGCATGTGGGAACAGACAGGTGACGGCAGCTATGTCGTCTCTGACGGCAGCTTGAACCTTTTTCCTGACTTCGGCGAAGGCCAGGTGTATGGCTATGGCCAGAAAATCACCGTTGACGTCACTGGCGATTTTAATGTTGAGCTGGATTACGGCAGCTTCACGACCAGCGACGGCGACCTGTGGGTGACATGCGCGGCGGGGAACTACAACATCAGTTATCACAACTACGGCAGCAATCCTAATACGGGACGCATAGAAGACCACACTGGCAGCTACACGAATGTTGGAAAACAGGTTACCGGGAGCTTGCGCGCAAGGCGCGTCAGCGGCACGATTTACCTTGACTACAAGTTTGGCGGCGGCTGGACCAACTTCAGTTCGTTTAGCGACTCTGGCACGCTGGGCAGCATGGGGGTGAGCACCATTACGGTTTACGAATCGGTTGAGCCGACGGTGAGCATTAATGATTGGAGGGTGAACCCCTGATGGAATTGGACATTGATAAATTGACCAGGACTAGGAGGCCGTCCACTAGGATAGAGGTTCAAGCCTTGGTCGCGGAAAAGGATGAATACTTGGACGAGTGGACGGTTGTTTGCCCCGGCTGCGGCTTGCCGCACGTCCGGGATCTTCCGAGGGACGGCGGCTACAACGGTTTCGATGTTGTTTGTGAGTCGTGCAGTGACGAAAACGAACAGGTGGTTATTCACGCAGAGAGGTAACATCATGGCATACAGAGCGAACGTGACCGACAAGCAGCAGGCCGACATCGAGCGCGCCGCCGACGACAGCGCCATCCGCTTGCAATGGTGGAAGGGCACCGACGGCCAGACGGCGACCGAGGGCGAGACCAAGATGGTCCCGGCGTACGACCTCCAGAACCAGGCCGACGCGGGCGGTAGCCCCAACGACGGCGTGGTCCAGGTCAGCCGGGCCCACATGGTCGTCGGCAACCACAACGACAAGCCTGGCCGGTTCGCGGAGCCCGGCAAGGCGTAGGTTTCTACGTTGACGTCGTAGGATTGAGGGGTCGGCCGTTGCGGCCGGCCCCCTCCTTTTGGCGTATAGTGGGGCATGAGATTCGTTTTCTACACCGACGCGCAGCTGAGCGGCCAGACCCCGCGGCACCGGACCGACGACTACCAGGGAGCCCTGGTGGCCAAGCTGGAGGAGGTTTACGGGGCGGCCGTCGCCGAGAAGGCCGACTTCGTCGTCTGCGGCGGCGACCTGTTCAACTCTCACCGCATCTTCAGTTACGAGCTGCTGAGCCCGGTGATGGACGTGCTCTGCGACTGCGGGCTGGACACCTACGCGGCCGTCGGACAGCACGACATCCTCGGGTACAACCCGACTACCTATAAGAGCTCGACGCTTGCGTTCGTCGTTCAGCGGTGCCGGAGCCTCAACGTCATTTGGGACCCGGTCAGGGTGGGCGACGTGCAGTTGGTCGCCTCCCACGTGTGGGAGGACCTGCGGGACGCGGCAAACCACGAGTTGGACGGTGGGGCGTGGAAGGTCCTGGTGGCCCACCACCTGCTCACCAACAAGCAGACGGTTTTCGAGAGCGTCAACACCGGGGAGTTCGCCGGTTGGATGCGCGAGGGAGGGGCCGGGTACGACATGGTGCTTTCTGGCGACCTGCACGACGGTTACGACGTCCACGAGGTTGACGGCATGTGGTTTTGCAATCCCGGGAGCTTGGCCAGGCAGGCCATCAGCGACGCCGGGCGGATGCCGCGCTACGCGGTCGTCGAGGTCGAGCCGGGCGAGATTCCGGTGGTCGACCTGCGCGACGTCAAATGCGCCAGGCCGGGAAATGAGGTCTTCGGCGAGACGGCGGCGGAGGTGATGAGGGAGAGCGCAGATTTCGACCCTACGGCTTTCGTCAGGGAGGTTGAGGATTTCGAGGTGGAGTCCGCCGACGTTCACGAGTTGGTCCAGAAGGTGGGCCGAGCCAAGGGGATAAGGCCTGAAATCTTGGCCTACATAGCCTCAAAGTCTGAAAAAACTCAGTAAATTTTCAAGAATTTTGCTGAGCCGGGGCTTCTCGGGGGCTATAATTGGTGAAATTGAGGGGCATTCCCCTCTCCACCAACCAAGGAGACGCCCAGATGAGCGACAAGGACGACCTGTTCACTCCGGATGAAACGTTCGGGGACACGAGCGGCGACGCGGCACTTTTCGAGACTCCGAAGAAGAAGAAGAAAAAGGGCAAGGTGAAGAAGCCCGATTCGGCCCAGAAGGCGGCGGCCCCAAAGTCCGGGGATGGCGGCCTGAAGAAGAGGGCCAACAAGCCGCTGACGCCGACCCAGAAGGCGGTCAACAACATCATGCGCAAAGGCAAGCTCGACGTCGATGCCGAGATTCCGCCCATTGACGAGTTGACGCAGGACCGCCGGCGGTTGGAGCGCATTAAGATTTCCGACATCGCAATCTTCATCAAGAAGCCCGACGACGATGTCCTGCGCGAGCTGTTCAAGAAGGTCTCGGTGCCCAACAGGGTCAATCTGAGCGCGAGGGTGAGCGTCAGCCGCGTGAAGTGGGTTGGCGGCGAGGTTCTGAAGGCGTCCCGCATGTACCAGCCCATCCAGGTGGCCAAGATTGAGTCCGACGGCAGGTTTGAGTGCATCAGCGGGCGCCACAGGCTCGCCTTCCTGGCCTTGATGTACGGAGCCGACGCCGAGGTGCTGGTCCAGGTCGAGGACATGACGCTCAACCAGGCCCGCGACGCCGTGGTCGTGGCCAACCAGGCCCGCAAGGCGAAGGCCATGGAGCAGGCGGAGCACGCGGTCCTCGCGGCCGTCGGCGGAGATGTTGAGGCGGGCCTCGACGATGTCTACGTCAAGACGGCCACCACCAAGGCCAAGTCGAAGAAGTACTGCACCTATGTCGTGTTGGAGCGAAGCTGGCCCATGAAGCTGAAGTTTGAGCTGGGTACCCGCAAGCAGGGCGGCCTGGCGACCATCAGCACCGTGCAGGGGTTCTGGGGCGCCGCGCTGGACTGGCACAAGGATATGGAGCGCAAGGAGTTCGACGCGGAGCTGAAGGAGTCGATCCGGTTCCTGAATTCATTGGCCGACGCGTTCCAGGACAACGACTCGTTCGAGGCCAAGCACCACATGGGCTCCAAGCCCATGGTCGCCATCGGCAAGTACTACAAGACCATGGTGGACGCCGGTGTCGAGATTGACGACGAGTTTGTCGAGAAGTTCAGCAACGTGGTCGTTGCCCTGGGCGATGTGGGGAGCCATCCGCACGAGGAGACCTACGCCGCAATCGTCAAGGCCATGAAGAGTAAATGATGCGCGCGCGCCATGGGCCGCACGCCGTCGAGTGGGACGGAGAGTTCCGCTTTGGGGCGCGCCCGGAGGGTGCGCACGAGGTGAGAGAGCCGGCCTCGGCCTCGGCGGTCGGGGCCGCGTTTCTTTCTGGCAGGCGTGGCTGCCCGGTGACGTTCGTGGAGCGCGACGGGTCCTCGCGGTGCTTCGTCGTCAGCGGCTCGGCCGTGATTCCCTCCGGAGGCAGCGTGTCCAACCTGGAGCCTGGTGCGTCGTGGGCCCTTTGCGGGCCCGGGGTGGCCGACCCTTACGTCGTCGCCGGCGAGTGTCGGGGGACGAGGGCCCGGACCGTGTCCGTGTGCCCGCTCGTGGGCGCCTTGCCGGCCTTCGGGTACCTTGCGGGGGTCCTGGGGGTCCAGGGCCGCGCGCGGCCCCGCATGACGCGCTTCTGCGAGCCCAGGGACGAGCCCATTGACGTGGAGGGGCAGGGGTTCGATCCGGGGCTTGAGGGCGACGGGCTGGGGCGCATGGCGCACTTGGTCCAGGCCAGGACCCCTGTGGTGAACCAGATGATGCGCACGCCGTCGTTGCCGGCGTTCTACGGGCGCGTGTTGAGCACGGGCGGCTGGTGGGGCGAGCCCGTCTTCCTGATGCTGCCGGCCACGGCGCTGAAGTACTTTCCCGGGGAGCCGCTGTCGCTGCGCAACTACGCGGCGGCCTGGGTCCCGGTCGCGGTGGGCAACACCGAGGAGTTTTCCAGGGCGTCCGGCTGGGGCCATTCGCATGCGGTGATTTTCGTCGCCTCGGAGCTCACGCCCGGGCTTGGGACCTTTCTGCGCTTCGTCCAGATGATGTCAGGCGATGACGTCGTCGCGTCCTCGGACCCGGCTGACATGCCGGTGCCGGGCAGGATGCCCGTCTTCCGCCACCGCCGCGCGTATAATGTGGGTGCGGAACGGTATGCGGAGGTGGTTTTTGACACTTGATGATTTTTACGATTCCAGGGAGGTGCCGGACAAGGACCGGGTCAAGGCCCCCAAAAACGTGGTGCTGGTGGTTCCCGGCGCCGATTACGATGCGTCGTGGTTCTTCCGGGAGGTGGGCATCGACCCCCACGAGGCCGCGACGACGTGGCCCAAGGAGTCGGCCCCGCTGGTCCAGGAGGTGGCCGTCATTGAGCCCGAGCTGGTGGTTCAGGTCGGACCCGAGCGAATTTCCCGGCGCTACCGCTGGATTGGCGAGGGCCCTGTCAACGACGGGCTCAAGGAGGAGGTCCATGGGGTCGTGACGGACCACTTCGTCGTCCTGCACCACCATGACGAGTACAGCCTGAAAGACGGCCTGGGCACCGTCGAGCAGCTCTGCAAGATGCTGAAGCGCCAGCGCCGGAGCTTCTGCGCGGTGACGAACCATGGTAGCGTGGGCGGTTGGATTAAGCAGAACAACGAGTGCCTGAAGGCCGGTATCAAGCCCATTTTCGGCTGTGAGATGTACGTCTCGGACTACCGGGGCGACGACCCGGACCTCAGAAAGGCCCACCGCTCGGCCAACCACCTGGTCCTGCTGGCGAAGAACGAGACGGGCTTCTACAACATCATCCAGATTCACAACGACGCCCAGCTAAACGGCTTCTACTACAGCCCGCGCATGGACCACGCCGCGGCCGAGGAGTGGGGCGAGGGAATCATCGCGACGAGCGCCTGCATGGCCGGCGAGATTCCGCGGCTGCTGATGTCGGAGCCGCCTCCGCGCGAGGAGGGGGAGGAGGACGCCGACTACGAGCTTCGGCGCGCCGCCGTCCGATTGGAGCGCAGGGCCGAGGCCAAGTGGATTTACGAGCACTACGCGAACTGCTTCGACGAGTTCTACATCGAGTTGGAAATCATCGAGTTCGAGATGCAGCGCGAGTGCAACCGCCGTCTAATCGAGTTTGCCAGGGAGGTGGGAGCCCCGCTGATTCTTTCTTGCGATTCGCACTACCTTGACCCGACCCACGCGGACACCCACGACCTGCTGATGTACATCCGCCAGGGCAAGACCAAGCTGGACGCGGCCGAGAAGGACGAGGACGTCTGGGACTTCGAGGTGCGCAACCTTTTCTATCGCAGCGCCAGGCAGATGGAGGAGGTCTTCCGCAATGGGTTCGTTGACGGGGACAAGAACGAGATGCCGCCCTTCGAGGACGACGTCTTCACCGAGGATGTCTTCAGGGAGGCCATGGCCAACACGCTTTCCGTTGCCAGGAGGGTGGAGGTTGTCGAGCTCGACAAGACGGTCAAGCTGCCGAAGCTGTACGAGGACAGCAAGGAGATGCTGCGCGAGAAGGTGAACGCCGGCTTCAAGCGGCTGGGCCTGAACGGGCGTCCGGACAAGGACGCGT
>Ga0180438_10009673_pt1 | contig 11960 bp, 14 predicted proteins | sample SS_ome_12_FD_132455 | JGI IMG/M metagenome (GOLD analysis project Ga0180438, IMG submission 132455) | Hypersaline lake sediment archaeal communities from the Salton Sea, California, USA - SS_3_D_2 metaG | ecosystem: Environmental > Aquatic > Non-marine Saline and Alkaline > Hypersaline >...
CTTCGATCACGATCCTGGTAGGCTTCGAGGATCGCTCGCATAAAAATCGTCGCGCCGCCACAGAACACACCAGTTTCAATGCAATCTCCAGGGATATCGTTTGCCAGAATTTCCTTCAGGCAATATTGGATGTTGTCTAGGCGTGCATGGCTTAGCATTGTGAGCCGCTGTTTCCTCCCTCCCGCCTTGAGGGCTCTTTGAACATGTTTGATATAGAGCTCTTCGGGAGTGTTATCTGTAGATTCGACATCTACTCGGTGGATCTCTCCGAAACAGGTGGATATGAAAAGGGAAAAGACGAGTAGAAAAAGGCGTTTCATGGGCGGGCTCCTGGTTTTAGAGAGTGTTCGACAATTCATTCCATCGTCCCTAGAAGCTGTCATTTCCCCCTATGAAAGACTCTTCAAGCTCCACAAATTCGTCTTGAGTTTGCTGCGCTCTCCAGAGCTCTTTTCCTAGGGAAAAAATCCTAGCTTCTTCCGATGGAAGCAACTGTCAAATACTCTCTTGCAAACCATACCCACCAAAAGGATAAAAAAAAAGCCCCCTGCCTTTCGGCAGGGGGCTTTTTTTCAGTTTTTCTAAACTTTCATTGCGTATGAGGGGAGTGAGGATGGGCTCATTGTCGAACCGCCACTACCGCTCCCATATGTGTTTTCTGCGTATTGAATCGCCTCGTTCCCCATGCTGTTTAGCGTGTCGAATGACTGGCTAGTCGTTTGTTGCGTCTCTTGGTTGGTGTCATCATCAGGTTGTACTGGATTAATTCCAGTGCTAATACCACTTACGGACATAGTCTTCCTCCTTTTTTCTCTCTTAACTCTATTTTAATCGTTTCTTAATTACTGGTCAATAATTTTATTTAATAATAAGAAATTAAGCGTGAGTAGTTTATAAGTTTTTACTTAGATTTATAGAGTTTTAGGTACTTGCTGGCTGAAGCGTTCCAGCTTAAATCAGCCTCCATCCCTCTGAGCATCAGCTGGTTCCAGCTTTCCTTCTCGGCGAACAGAGAAAAGGCTCGCTCGAGTACAGAGCTAACCCCCTTATTATCAGGGACTCGGAAGAGAAAGCCGTTGGGTTCTTTGGAGGTTTCAGGGTCAAAGATGGTATCTTTGAGTCCTCCGGTGGCATGGGCTAGGGGGATCGATCCATAGCGCATAGCGATCATCTGGGTAAGGCCACAGGGCTCAAAGAGAGAAGGCATGAAAAACATGTCGCTGGCAGCGAAAAGGAGGTGAGAGAGCTTCTCATCGTACCCAAGGTGGATGGCTATATGGGGATCCCGCTCGAAGCGGCGTTTTAGCTCGGTAAACTGCTTTTCGGTCTCGGGGTCAGAGCAGGAGCCAAGAAGGACAAATTGGCCGCCGATTTCGGCGCATTTTTCGATCCCATATTCGATCAGATCGGGCCCTTTTTGGGGGACGAGGCGGGTGATGGAGACGACAAGAGGAGAAGTGTCTGACGGGGTAAGGCCAAGGGTTTTCTGGATGTACCGCTTATTCGCTAGCTTTCCTGGAAGGGGGGCCTCGGCAGAATAGGTGGAAATGAGGCTGGGATCGGTATTTGGATCCCAATAAGTGGTGTCGATTCCGTTAAGGACGCCGGTGATTTTGGTTTTGTTCTGGGTTAAGAATTGCTCGAGACCGAACCCTCCATCAGGAGAGAGAATCTCTTCAGCGTAGGAAGGGGAGACTGCGGTGGTCTGGTCACTAAAGGTAATGCCTCCCTTTAAGAGGTTGAGGTCTTCAGAGTTCACCGGGTCAGAAAGAACCTCTTCGTCATACGCAAGGCGGAGGTGCTCGAGATAGGAAGGGGCGCATTTGCCTTGGTATTTCAAGTTGTGGATGGTGAAAAGGGTTTTGGGCTCATGAGGCTTCTCCAAGAATAGGAGCGCGGCTCCGGTCATCCAGTCGTGTGCATGAAAAATATCGGGGCTTTTTTCTCTCTGAGACAAGGCTTTGGCAACGACTTTGCAGAAAAAGAGGAATGCTTTGGTGTCATCAGAATTGCCATAGATTTTGCCCTCTTTGAAATAAGGGTCTGGATCGACCAGGGTGAGGGAAACTCCTCGAAAAGAGGCTTGCCAAAGGGTTGTTGTAATCTGCTCATCTTGTTCGAAGAGAAGGAGGGTATCGACTTTGCGTAAATTTTCTAGGATGCTTGTGTCGATGATGTCGTATTTGGGCAAGAAGACTTCGACGGAGTGGCCTTTTTCTACAAGGGCTCCCGTGAGTCCCGCCACAGCATCTCCAAGGCCGCCTACTTTGGCGAAGGGGGCAAATTCGCTAGCGATATGGACAATTTCCACAGGTTCTTGTATCCTCCGGTTAAAACCCAAGTTGCTAGTAAATTTCCCTCTATGCTACCTGCGCTGTTTTTCTACTTCGCTTTGCTCGTCACCCATATCTAAACATATGGCTTTCCTTGCAAATCTTGTATCTTAAACAGCTCGCTAACGCCTAGACGAAGATTTACTAGCAACTTGGGTGTTAAATTTACAATACATATGAAAGACTTTCCCGTAATCATTTCCTTTTATACTCTGGACACCCCTTACCAGATCGAGGTGCAAAACCTGATCGCATCGTGTGAGAAATATGGGCTCGAAACTTCTATCGAAGGAGTCGAGTCGATGGGGAGCTGGGAGCTTAATTGCGCCTATAAGCCCTATTACATCTTGAGAAAAGTGCTCGACGAGAAAAGGCCTGTTTTGTGGGTCGATGCCGATGGAGTTTTTCAAAGAGAGCCCTCTTGTGAAGACTGGTTGTCGAGCGATCTTGCAGTCCGGACTGAGCCCGATGTTTCGGACACCCATCCTTCGAAAGTGATTTCTTCTACTGTCTATTGCAACCCGACCCAAAAGGGGATTGACCTCGTTATTTCTTGGGCAAAAACCTCTCAGAATCAGCTCCTCGACCCGATGCGACAAGGGGAGTTCTGGGACCAGACGGCTCTTAGAGATGCGATTTTGGATAACCCGATGGAAGCCAAAGTTGCGAGCTTGCCCCTCTCGTACGCCAAGATTTTTGATCACCCGGGCGACCTTGCTGCAGTTAAAGATCCAGTGATCGAACACTACCAAGCGTCTCGCCGTTACAAAAAGCTGATTGAGAGGTAGATTTGACCCTGCCACCCCTCCTTGTAGCGAAGGTTCGGAGCCATCTTGGGGTCGTCGCGAAGATTGCGAAAGACCCTTTTCAAGTCTCTGCTATGGTAAAGGGCCGACATTCTCTTCGATTCCTCTTGAAGGCTCGGCCTTTGGATTGGATGGAGGAGCAAATTGAGAGAGATTTAGTGGGCCATGAGCCTAAAAAGCTTGATCGATTTTGGGATGCTCAGAAAGCGCTGGGGAACCCCTGGGCCCTCGTCCGGTTTCAGATCTCAGGCTCCAAGGTGCGAGCACAATCCATCGGGGACTATACTGCGACTAGCCGCCCTCGTATTCCTGCAGTTTTTGGGGCGATCAAACGCCTTGCCTCCCACGTCCCCCTTCGAGCTGCTGACTTCCTCGTCTCGATGCACGACGCTCTTGATGAAAGAGAGCATGAAGTCCCTATTTTTGTATTCGCCAAAAATCAAGCTTCATCCTCAAAAACGATCTTGATTCCTGACTTTGAAGCGCTCAAGGGGAATTGGCACATGTTTCCTCAGATTGCTCGGGGGCAGGCACGTTTCCCATGGGAGAAAAAAATCGAAAAAGCAGTCTTCCGAGGGGCAATGACAGGAGGTGGATTCAACGCATCAAATTTTGAATCCTTTCCACGGAGCAGAGTGGTTAGAGCCTCGCTTGATCATCCCGATCTCATCGATGGGAGATACACCCAGATTGTTCAGGTGGATTCAAAAGAAGAGATTGAGCGCCTCTTCTCGGCCTATTTTGGTCCAAAGCTATCTGTCGAAGGGCAGTTAAAATATAAGTATCAGCTCCTCATTGATGGGAATTCTGCCGCCTACTCCCGCGCCTTCTGGCAATTTCACGCTGGCGCAGCAATCCTGAAGCAAGAATCGGATCATATTCAATGGTACTATGCTGGACTAAAGGCAAATGAGCATTACCTTCCTATCAAGCCCGATCTTTCCGATTTGTCTGAGCAGGTGAAATGGGCTAGAGGGCATGACGAGGAAATGAGAAGACTCGCGCAAAATGCGGGTGAGTTTGCCAAACAAAATCTTTCCTATATGCGGATCTACCAGTATCTACTTCTTGTTCTAACCAGGTATGGAGATCTGCAAAGGGAGGTTTGATGAATTTTAGTATCTGGTGGTTTGCATTTTATTCTTCAAACCGGTAGGATTGCGTCATTGATTTGGTGGGGTGTCGCCAAGTGGTAAGGCAGCGGTTTTTGGTACCGCCATGCGGAGGTTCGAATCCTTCCACCCCAAACCCTCACTACTGGGTAGTGAGCAAATGGGGCTTTTTCCATGACGACTAGTCACTCTTTTCTTCTGTTTGCGGGGAGTTCTCATCCTCAGCTGGCTCAAGAAATTGCTGGTGAACTAGGGGTAGATCTGGGCAAGGCCTCGATTTCAACATTTCCTGACGGCGAGATAGGCATTGAAATTTTAGATAATGTCCGCGGTCGGGACGTTTTCGTTCTGCAAACGATCGCACGGCGTCCCAACCACTATCTCATGGAAATGTTGATCTTCATCGACGCTTTAAAGCGGGCCTCTGCCCGGTCGATCAATTTGGTCGTTCCCTATTTTGGGTACGCTCGCCAAGATCGAAAGGACCGGGGGCGGCAGCCGATTACGGCAAAGCTTGTCGCTGATTTGATCCAAACTGCGGGAGCGCAGCGTGTGATTACAATGGATTTGCATGCACAGCAAATCCAGGGGTTTTTCGACATACCCGTTGAACACCTCTTTGCACGTTCTTTCCTAGTGGAAGCTTTAAAAGATGAAGGAGATGACTGTGTAGTTGTCGCTCCTGATCTGGGAAGCATCAAGTTAGCACGGGCCTTTGCAGCCGAACTAAAGGCTGAATTTGCCATTGTCGATAAGCGTCGCGTGGATGCAGAACATGTTGAGGACGAGGCCTTAATTGGTCGTGTCGACGGGAAGAAGGTAATTCTGATCGACGACATGATCTCAACAGGGCAAACGCTCAAACGATCCGCTGCAGTGTGTAAACACTTTGGAGCAAAAGAGATCGTTGCGGCAGCCACCCACGGGCTGCTCGCTAAAGGGGCGATACGAGGAAGTGCGATTGAGAAGGTATGGGTAACGAACACAGTCCCTCTATCCGAGGATAGAGAAGGACTTGAGCCACTAAATGTGGTTTCAGTTGCTCCCCTTTTTAGTCAGGCCATCCTGTCGATTGTGTCGGCAGGCTCCATTTCCTCCCTGCAATAGTTTGTGAAAGTGAGTGAAAATTGAACATGTGGAGATAAGGAAATGAACCTAACCGCAAAAAAAAGAGCGGGTGAAACCAAAGGTGAGATCAAAGCAATGCGTCGTGCGGGCAATATCCCCGGCGTCTTCTACTCTCCTGGCGAGCCGGGAAAAATGATCGAAGTTGACGGAGAAAAGTTTGCCGCAGCCCTCCGAAGCATTAAGCCTGGGCGACTAGCAACTACCGTCTTCAAGCTGGAAGTAGATGGAAAGAAGATCGATGCGATCGTCAAGGACATCCAGTACAACCGGACCACCTACGAAGTCATTCACCTTGATTTCGAAGAGCTCAAAAAAGATATCCCTGTCAAAGTCAAAGTGCCGATCGAATGTGTGGGTGTTGCTGACTGTGTTGGAATCAAGTTGGGCGGCTTTAAGCGACAAGTGATTCGTTACGTTCAGGTGAAGTGTTTACCAAAGAGCATCCCGTCCCAATTTGACATAGACATCCGTGGGCTAGGAATACGCCAGTCTTTACGCCTTTCCGATCTTGACATGCCGAAAGGGGTCGATCCGATGGGGAAAATGGACCAAGTTGTCGTACTGATTGCGAAGAGATAATGGACAATCCAGGACGCTATCTAATCATTGGCCTTGGGAATCCAGGGAAAACCTATGAAAGGACCAGGCACAATGTGGGTTTCCGCATTGTGAAAGCGTTTGCAGAGAAATACAACATCTCTTTCCGTCCCTCGCTCACGCGGGCGAAGGGGAGTCTGGGAGAGGGGCAAGTAGATGGGAAGAAAGCCCTCCTCTTGATGCCTCTCACCTACATGAATGAGAGTGGTCTTTCGGTGAGAAAGTGTATTGATTACTACAAGATCCCGAAAGAACAACTCATTGTAGTGACCGATGATGTAGCCCTTCCTTTTACCCAGCTTCGCCTTCGCAAGCAGGGGAGTAGTGGGGGACACAACGGTTTAAAAAGTATCGAAGCCCACCTTGGAACGCAAGACTACGCCCGCCTGCGGGTAGGAGTGAGCGACCGGAGGGAGGGGGAGCTTGCCGACTATGTTCTCGGCCACTTCAACGATGAAGAAGAAGAAAAGCTCCCTGAGATCGTAGACAAGGCGATCGAAACATTAGAAGCTTGGCTATTGTCTGATATGGACGAGGCTAAATAAATAGAAGGTTAGGAGAACCAAAATATGGGAAAATCACCACAACATCTCTATGAAGGGATGTTCATATTGAGCGCCGTCCTAAGTGAGGACGCGCGGAAGAAAGCAGTCGAGAAGATCACTGCATCACTAAGCCACCATGCTGGGGAAGTGAAAAAGATTTTTGAGCAAGGACGAAAAAAACTTGCCTATGAAGTGAGTGGACGCCGTGAAGGATACTATTATGTCCTCTACTTCACAGCTTGTTCTTCAAGCATGCCCGAGCTATGGCGCGAGTATCAGCTTAATGAAGACCTGATCCGATTCATGACACTTCGAGTAGAAGAAGTACCTGAGAAACTAGAATTTAAATCGATTGTCAAAGACTAGGAGAGGCTATCATGAGAAAATATTCAAAGAAAAGCCCAGTATTTGGCAAACGACGACGCTCATGCCCTTTCGTTGCGGCAGGAATCAAACATATCGATTATAAAGATGTGGACACACTTTCGCAGTTCATCACAGAAAGAGGGAAGATCATCCCTAGAAGGATCACAGGCGTTTCGCTTCATTATCAAAGATTATTGACCAAGGCGATTAAAAAGGCCCGTTACATGGCCCTTTTACCCTTCGTTGCACAGGACTAATAGAGGTACACTAAAATGAAAAACCAATTGCTATTGTTAGATGATATTCATGGAGTGGGCCGCAAAGGGGAAATCGTTTCGGTGAAGCCCGGATTTGCGCGGAACTACCTGTTCCCACAGAAAAAAGCGGTTGTCGCAGAAAAACACCTTGTGAAACTGCAAGCACGACTTAAAGAAGAAAGATCGAAGCAGGCTGTAGATGACAAGAAAGAGGCGGAAGCTCTTGCAAAAATGCTTGCGGGCAAAACTCTCAAAACACAAGTGAAAGTGGATGGGGAAGGGCACATGTATGGCTCAGTCGCATCAAAAGACCTTGTTCAGCTCTTCGACGAGCAGCTTGAGATCAAAATCGACCGGCGGAGCATTATTCTTCCGAAGCCGATCAAATCGCTAGGACAGTTTGAGATTGAGCTAAGACTCCAAGAAGGAGTTCCTGCTACAATCGTCTTAGAGATCGCTGCGCAAGAAGCACCAACTGCATCAGAGTAACATGCTCACCCTCTTTTCCCCGGCGAAGCTTAACCTCTTCTTCCGGGTGATTCAAAAGAGGCCTGATGGTTTCCATGAGATCGCCTCTCTTTTTCAGGCGATCGATTTGGGAGATACCCTCTCCATACAGCTTGCTGATGGAGAGGACCATCTTACTTGCACAGATCCTTCCCTTCCCACTGACAAAACCAACCTAATTCTCAGAGCTGCCGATCTTTTTCGAGAGAAGACAGGCCTCTCAAATCACTTCGCTTTCAAATTGGAGAAAAACATCCCCAAAGAGGCTGGATTAGGCGGTGGAAGCAGTAATGCTGCAACCACCCTCTGGGGACTGAATCAACTCCTTAAAACCAAGATCGATGATCAAACCCTTGCGGCCTGGGGTTCAGAGCTAGGCAGCGATATCCCCTTCTTCTTCTCCCAGGGGACCACCTACTGTGAAGGGCGGGGGGAAATCCTTACACCCGTTTCCTTGCCAGCTTCCAAAGTGTACTGGTTGGCAAAACCCCAAGAAGGTTTATCCACACCCAAAGTTTTCCAAACTACCCGTGTTGATCGTCTTTCTTCTAGAGACCCGAAGGTTACCCTCTCTCAAAACTTGCAAGGACAAGAAACCTACTATAACGATCTCGAAGAGGCAGCATTTACCCTCATGCCTTCACTGACCACTCTCAAATCCAATCTCCTAAACCTCGGGTTCTCCTCTGTCCACATGACAGGAAGTGGGACCACTTTTTTCTGTTTAGGCATACCCAAAGACACAGCACTTCCAGGTGTTCAGTTTTTTCAAGTGAACACGACTGAGCGTGTAAACAATCGCTGGTACACAGGGACATAACCCCAACGACTATTTACTGCTTTCGCAAAGTGTTTGGGCATAATTCCCTGATCTTATATATTGACTGGTTTCACTTCTGAACGAGGCCACATCAATCTATGGAAAAGATCCACCACTTACTACAAGAAAAAGTCATCATCGTCACAGGAGCTGCTGGGTTCATCGGTTCAGCTGTTGTTCGCCATCTCAACAACCTCGGTTTCGAGAACCTTCTTCTTGTCGATGACATCGAAAAAACAGAGAAGTGGAAAAACCTTCTCGGCAAAAAGTTTTCCGACTTCATTTCTAAACACGATTTATTTCCATGGCTCGAAGAAAGAGTGGCGGAAGTAGGGGGAATCATCCATCTAGGGGCTTGCTCCGACACTCTCGAAAAAGATGGCGATTACCTCATGGAGAATAATTTCCGCTATACGCAACTGCTCGCTGAGATTGCACTCCATCATGACATCCGCTTTATCTATGCCTCATCGGCAGCTACCTATGGAGACGGTTCTCTTGGCTTTGCCGATGATCTCGATAGGCTTGAAGAACTTCGTCCTCTTAATCCCTATGGATTTTCTAAACACATCTTCGATCTTTGGGCTAAACAACATGGAGCCTTCTCTTCGATTGTCGGGCTTAAATACTTCAACGTGTTCGGGCCCAACGAAGACCATAAGGGGCACATGGCCTCGATGGTCTACAAGATGTTACCCAAAGTAAAAAATGAAGGCGTTGTCCATCTCTTCAAATCGTCGGAACCCGACCGGTTTGGCGATGGGGAACAGTGCCGAGATTTCATCTACGTCAAAGATGCAGCGAAGATGACTTGCGATTTTCTGTTCAATAATATCTCTGGTCTTTTTAATATCGGGAGAGGAAGCCCAACCACATGGAATCAGTTGGCGACCGCTCTATTCAATGCAGTAGAGAAAAAGACAAACATCGAGTATATCGATATGCCCGGGGACCTTGTGAAGCAGTACCAAAATTATACGTGCGCCGACATGAATAGGTATTTCGATACCCATGGCTACAAAAAAACAGCCGCCCCGTTTACGTATGATATTGAGACAGCTGTGAAGGACTACGTTCAGGGGCATTTGCTTGGAGGCAAACAATGGTAAAACTGATAGGGACGCTTTCTCGACTTGGACCCGCAAAGGTCCTAGTCATTGGTGACTACATGCTCGACTCGTATACCAGCGGGAAGATCCACCGGATATCTCCTGAAGCGCCCGTTTCTGTTTTGCAAGCCAATAGTGAAGAGAGCCTTCCCGGCGGAGCTGGGAACGTCGTCCTCAATTTATGCTCTCTTGGTGCGAAAGTGACCGCCGTCGGTCGAATAGGCCGAGACTTTGCAGGCGATGAGATCGCCACCTCATTAGAAAATGAAGGGGTTGACGTACGTGGCCTCTTTTTTCAGAAGCGGTACAAAACACCCGTGAAGAACAGGTTTATCGCCGATTCACAGCAGATCCTCCGCGTCGACTTTGAAACCATCACCTCCTTCCCTGAAGACCTAGAGCACCAGGTGATCGAGCAGCTCCCAGACCTGATGGACGACTGCCAGATCGTGGCGATTTCCGATTACGGCAAAGGTTTCCTCTCCCACTCTCTCCTTGGAGTGGTGATCGAGATGGCCAAAGCGCGCCATGTTCCTGTGATCGTCGATCCTAAGGGAGTCGACTTCACCAAATACCGAGGGGCAACGATCCTAAAGCCCAACCTGTCCGAAGCCTACGCTGCTGCGCGAATCCCCTCAGAAATCTCCCTCGATGAAGTGGCTTCCACCATTCTAAAAACCTGCGGCGTCGAACAGCTAATGATCACTCGCTCGCAAGAAGGGATCTCCCTCTTCAACAGACTCGGCTCTCGCTTTGACTTCCCCGTCCGATCGAAAGAAGTGAAAGATGTAACAGGAGCAGGGGACACCGTCCTCGGGATGCTCAGTGTAGCTCTTGCCAACGGCCTAGACATTAAATACGCAGCCCAGCTCGCCAACATCGCAGCAGGGATGGTGATTGAGCGGATCGGGTGTGCGCGCATCAACCTCTCCGACATGGCCGAGCGGCTTATGGAATTCGACGTAGAGAACAAAATTTTCGATGGAGAGCACATCTTCGCCCTCCAACAGTCACTTCTCAATAGAAGATGCAGCCTCCTGAGCCTTGAGAGCAACCACGGGATGTCGACCGCTGTCTTCAAGAGCTTGCGGAAACTCGCGGCCAAAGCTCCCGAGAATAAGCTCGTGGTTTACCTCCGCGATCGGAAGCCCGACCGGGAGTTTATTTCCCTTCTCGCCTCCCTCTCTGACGTTGACTTTATCGTCTTCGAGTGTCCAAGCCTCAAAGGGCTTTGCGATCTGATCCAGCCCGAAGAGATCTACGCGATCGAAGCAAGCAAGCTCATCGACCTCGAAAAGTCTCCCGTTCATATTTAATCCACAGGTCGGATAAATCCAATCGACTCTAGGTATTCCTGGTTTTCTTGGACATATCTAGGGAAGGTTTCGTCAATGGGCACGAGGTCTTTTGCATCCCTAACTGTAGCTGCATACTCTTTCTTAGCTTCTTCTGGAGTCAGGGGATGGCAATAGCTGCTCGTTTTATAGATGAGATTCTCGCAGTTGCCGATCGAAGTGAAATGCCAACCTCCATTTCGATAGTGGATCACCCGCGACGGGTCTTTTCCCCGTTCTCTTTTATATCGTAATAGCTGTCCTCCGACCCGTCGATAGTTGCCCGCAGTTGTGGCGACTGTCCCGACCCAGGGTTGGTCAATTACTCGGTTGAGATGGATCTTGTATATATCCATCCAAAAGTAGAAACGAGTCTTTGGGCGCCAATGGGCCTTTTTCATTTCCTCCACCAATTCGGCGCGAGGAATTTCATCACAGTCGGAGAGCATCACGATATCAAAATAGTCTGCATCGACAATACCTCTTCCCGTGCAACTTCTTTGATAGGCTTCCCGAGCCCAATGGTTGGGGAGCTCTGGATGTCTTTCCACCACAATGTGGATGATCTTATCGAGATAGGGAGCAAACTCTTCTTTGTTCTCTTCGAAATAGAGGGGCTTGGGGTTTCCTTGGAAAGTCTCGAGGGATTCAACGAGGACAAAGTAGTCGACCACCTCGTTGAGCTCAGCAAGGCGAATCTTGAGGAGCTCGATCTCATTGAAGAAGAGGAAGCAGTCATAGACCTTTCCTTGCAAAGTGGCAGTGAAGAGAACGAAGAGGAAGAGAAGTTTGCGCATGGCAGCACCAGGAGTGTCATTTATCGATGGGGAAAATATAGCCAATCGAGGTTAAATAGTCTTTGTTTTCTTGGACATACCTCGGAAAGGTCTCGTCAATGGCCACGAGATCATGCGAATCTTTGGTTCTAGCGGCATAAATTTCCTTGGTCTGTTTTGGAGTCTTTAGGTGGGAATAGCTCCCCGTCTTATAGATGAGATTCTCACAATCTCCGATCGAAGTGAAGTGCCAGCCAGCGTGTCGATAGA
>Ga0180438_10009676_pt1 | contig 11956 bp, 10 predicted proteins | sample SS_ome_12_FD_132455 | JGI IMG/M metagenome (GOLD analysis project Ga0180438, IMG submission 132455) | Hypersaline lake sediment archaeal communities from the Salton Sea, California, USA - SS_3_D_2 metaG | ecosystem: Environmental > Aquatic > Non-marine Saline and Alkaline > Hypersaline >...
AACAACGCCCTCAATACAATCGGGCTATCCCCCGGCGCGCCAGAGCTTGGGGCATCAGAACCATCAGAAAAAATGAAGGGATGTTGATTACTTTGTAGGGCTTTTCGGATTGCGTTAGTTGGTTCAACTAACTTAACAAGAAAATCCTCCCGTCTAATCCAAAATTCGTCTGCGATATGATCTGCTACCTGTTCTGCAAAACCTATGTTATCGTTAGTAATCACCACAACAGCACAACCCACATCTTTCACATCGAGCCAAGGTTGTACACAAAATGCAGATACATCCAGAACCTCAGATTGTTTCATCCAATCCTTCGCTTGTCTCATAACATTCGCAAAAGGACCTTCATCAGTACGACTATTCTCGCCCGGGACGATCATAGGCAACTTCCGGAGCGCAGTAGTTGGCTGAACTTCTCCTCTAATTGTCGAATATAAAAGATTCATTCCCCTTTGTCCGGTTTGGTACATATCAATATGAGGGAAGGTATGGTACCCAACCACGGCAGTTGTGTTGTCGATCATGCGCTGTGTTACATTAGCGTGCAGGTCGAGAGTTAAAACTATTGGTGTGCTCTTATCCAATTCAGAACGTAACGATCTTACTATTCCACCTGTTGCATCATCATAATTCTCAGCAAGTACTGCTCCATGGCCCACAAACAAAACCCCATCCAACTGGCCTGATTTATGAAGCTGTTCCAGCAGATTATCATGTATAGTCTCAAACACATCTCTTTTGATCGGAGCTGTTGAGGTGGAAGCTCTTGCAGCTAATAAGGGCACCAATTCAATTTCCATACTTTGGGCAACATCTATAGCACCTCCTATTTCAGTACCTTTACCCTTGTTGAAATCCAATATTTCCTGACCTATATGGATATTTTCGGGACCAAAATGATCCCATGATCCAGGAACAGGAGAGAAACTATGAGATTCTTGAATAAACATACCAATAGCAATCTTCATTGTTCATCCCTATGATCGTTTAACTTCCGTGGCATATGGGGCCTTTAGTCTCGATGCGTTGAAAGAATACAGATTTGACCACCATCTACAAAGATTACCTGCCCAGTAATAAAACTTGCATGTTCCGTACATAGAAAAGCAACCAATGGTGCAACGTCATTAGGAAAACCTACGCGCCTAAGTGGTATCATCCGTGCCGCATCTTCTCGGTCATAGTCTGGAAAAAGTCTGTAATAGCGCTCCACTTCAATAAGTCCTGGAGCGACGCAATTGACATTAATCCCATATGGGGCTAGTGCGATGGCCATTTGGCGTGTCAACATATGCAACCCCCCTTTTGCAGCTGCGTATGCTCCACAGATTGAAGTTGACACCAAACCATGCACTGACCCTATGTTTATAATCTTCCCTCCACCACGTTCTATCATCCCACGCGCAGCCGATTGCGCACAGAAAAAGGGAGCCCTCAAGTTTGTGTTCACGGTTTGATCCCACAATTCCTCAGATGTATCCAAGAAATCTTCCTCGGTGCTTACTGCAGCATTGTTGATCAGAATATCAATACCCCCATAATGTTTAAAACTGTCTTGGATCAGGCGAATACACTCACTAACCTTCTCCAAATTGGCGTGGATTGGGGTGGCATTACCTCCAATTTTTGTTATCAGTTGAGTGGTTTCTTCTGCACCCACCTTGCTTGTGTTGTAATGAACCACCACCGATGCACCCTGCTTGCCAAGCTCTCCAGCAATCTCACTGCCAATTCCTGTGCCTGCACCTGTAACTACTGCGACCTTATCCTTCAGTTGGAGCATCTCCGTTCCTCCAGCATGGTTCATTCTCAAGGTTGCATCATGATCGTGGTATAGGTTCTGATGATATGGCTTCCTATACTCCCGTTATTGTTGGACTTCACTCAATGTACAATCTCTAAAAACCAGTTCTCATTATTCTTCGATTAATTCTCTATTATTTACAGTTTATTGTTTTCGGTAAAATATCATTCCCTCCCTACATCGGTATGACTATTGAATATCGATTGGATAATAACCATACTTTATCCCTGCCTCTAACATCGCTCGATAATTTTCAATTTTTGCCCAATCAGGTATAGAATTCCCTGAACCAAGACAATATCCACCGCCTGGAGCAAGAACTTTAAGACGTTTCTTTGTTAGCTCAGTAACTTCGTCGGGTGTCCCGATTGCGAGGATTTCATTGGAGATATTCCCAATAATACACACCCTGTCTCCAATTTTCTCTTTAACTTCCTCGATATCCATACAAGTGGGATCAATAGGGTGTAATGCATCTACTCCAAGAGCAATAAGATCCTCCATTAAGTCCCACAAGACACCATCGGAGTGAAAAAAAAAGTAAAGATTGTTATCGCGACAAATTTTGCCAAACTCCTCATACCAGGGGAAGAAATACTTCCTTAAATCATTCGGGCTGATCATTGGACCGGTGTGAAAGGCAAGGTCATCCACCGCCCAAACTACAGCTAAATTGGGAATCTCCGCCAGTTGCCTGATATCAGAAAGTTGAATAGCTGCAACATTTTCGATGACCCTGCTCACTAATCCGGGATTTAACTTCAGGTTGACATTGAAATCTTCATAACCCATAAGCATCCAGGTCAAAGTGAATATTTTTCCAGAGGTAGCGATGATCTTCATTCCATCGGGAAGATACGCCTGAACATCATGGAACCTACAATAATCCAATCTTGCTGCTTCTACCCATGGAAAAGCTTCAAAGTCCTTTTCGGTGTGGATAAGCGAATGGTCTTCCAAAGTCAAGGTTCTGTCATCCTTCTCATCCGTGGTATCCCTCTGTAAAACACCCTGTATTACCTTCGAAATCTGGGAGCCTTTCGTAACTTTGCCAGGCCGCATCATTCCGCTATTTATTAGAATATAGTCATATCCTGCCCCAACCCAAAACTCCACTTGAGAGGCCAGATCATCGTCTGTCACTGGTCGCCCAATGAACCGACTCATAATTTTGTAGTCAACGGCTCCCTCTACAAATGGTACTCTGTCAGGTTCTTCGTGATGAAGCGCCCTTTGCACGCGACGAAAGTCTGGCTTAATATCCGCGAGGTTCTTCCTGAACATCGACATAGAATCTCTCTCCATCATTCCACCAATTATTGATACTACCGATGAATACCCATTCACAACAAAGGGATAACATAGAATATCAAAATCACAATGTTGAACCTTTTCCTGTATCGGTTTTTCTCATAAGCATCATATCAATTGCTGCAGCTGTAACTATTCCTGTATAGATACAAGTAATTCTTTTGCTTTTTGCCCAATCTTATCCACGATCAAGTTAATCGCCTTTTCTCCTACCTCTTTAGCTGCATGAACTCTGGGGTCAAATCCATAGATCCCAGCTCCCTCTCGCCAAGTTTCTTTATCGAGAATCTCATCCTTGATTCGATCAATGTCTACAAGGTCGGGGCGAACCGCCATGATATATGATGTCTCCCATTTCGCTGCATGGTCTCCACCGACGCTAGAATCACCTTCGTTAAGTGAAAACTCCATCATCGCAAAACCTTTGGCCTTATCTGTCGATACTGCATCAACTGCCTTTTGCAAAGAAGAGACTTGCTCATTCACATCATGACCTGTCACCCCTATGATCACCTTAAATCCAACAGTTATTAGGCCTTCAAATATCTCTGTATAAAGCCTATCGACTAAATCTGCAGATAGACCAGGATGGCAACCGACCTTCCAGTGCTCCATATGTCCCCAATAAGTTCCAGGTACTACAACACCACCGTACTTTTGTGCCACCTTGATGAGGATGCCATGAGCCTTAATCGTGTCTGTACCCATCGGTAGATGGAGACCATGCCATTCTAAAGACCCCACAGGAACATAAGCAACTGGGAACTCTCTGAGAGCATCCTCAAATTCATGGGGAAGCATCTCTTCATATTGAACCTTCCGCATTGTGCCCTCCAACTTTAATGATCGCTTAAGAAATGAGTTGAAGTGAACTTCTTATTTGATTGCCCCAGCTGTTATTCCCTCAACAAGGTATCTTTGCAAAAAGATAAAAATGAGCATCAAGGGGACACTGGCAAGAAGAGCCAAGGCAGACATCTGGCTCCATCTGACTGTAAACAGTCCAAAGAACTCACCAATTCCTACAGTAATTGGCGCGAAATCACCACCACGTGTCAGAATAGAAGCAAACATGTACTCGTTCCAACCACCCAAGAATGCATAGGTCCCAGTTGCAATTAACCCTGGAAGAGTTAAAGGAAGAATAATCTTTACAAGCGCACCCAGCCTGTTGGCTCCATCGACCAATGCGGCTTCTTCCAGATCGCTCGGAATCGTATCTAGGTAGCTCGTTAACATCCAAATACAAAACGGTAGAGCAAAGGACGCATCGGCAATGATCAATCCAAAATAAGTATCATAGAGACCTATTGCATTCATAACATTGTAATAAGGTATGAGAAGCGACACACCAGGAAGCATCTGGAGTACAAGCGTTACCAAGAGCAGAGATCCTTTCCCACGTATATTAAACCGTGAGAAACCATAAGCCGCTGGAAAAGCTAGTAGCAGGCAAAAGATTGTGACCATGGATGAGAGCACATAACTATTCAGCATCATCCGCATGTATCTTTCATTACTGAAGAGGTATTCAAAAGCGTTTAATGTGAATTTTGGAGGGAATAAAGGAGGAGGACTCAAAAACAGGTCCTTATCAATTTTGAACGCAGCCAGAAACATCCACAACATTGGGAAAACCATAACGAAAAGCAAGGCTAATGCAACAATCCAGGCAAGGATCACCATAATTTGCTTTTGTGAACCGTTAAATCGTTTAACAAGCGCTATTGCCATGGTCTTGATCTCGTATAAGCTCGGATATAGAGAATCGCAAATAATAGCAAGATTACAAATATAAGTATGCTGATCGCTGAGCCATAACTGAAATCCATTTGCATGAAAGCTACTTTATAGAGATAGTAGCTAACAACCTCACTGCGGTGCAAAGGTCCACCTCCAGTAATGACCTTCACTAGATCATAGTGCCCAAAGCCCCAGATAAAAACTAAAATGCTAACCGTGAGCACAACTGGCATCATGAGTGGTACAGTCACATATCGGAAATATTGCCATGAGCTAGCCCCATCCACCTTGGCCGCATCATACAAATCCATTGGCACTGATTTCAAGGCTGCGAGGATCATTACCATTGCAAATGGAGTGTCTTTCCATACAAAAATTGCGATGACAACAGGTAATGCCAAAACCTTATCACCAGTAAAGGCAATTGGTCTTTCCAAAAGTCCTAATTGGGTTAAGTAGCTGTTTAAAATGCCGTCGCGATGCAAAATCAATCCCCACATAAGTGCTGCGACAGTTGTTGAAAACATCCAGGGTAGGACAAATAGGCCCCTCATGAAATCTCGCACACGCAAAGTGGTCCAATTGGAATTAAGGAGCACAGCTAAAATCATACCAATCAGAACGGTGACCACAAATCCAGTAAACCCAAAATAAAAACTATGCTTCAAAGCGTTCCACAGATATTCGTCTTCGAACAGCTTAGCGTAATACTTCATACCAACGAACGGTTGATCACTACTGCCTATTGAGTAATCGATCACGCTCAACTGAATCGATCGAAAGATTGGATAGAATGTAATAGCTACTAGGAACAATACGGCTGGTGCAACGAAAAGATACCCAGTTATCTGTTGCCTTACTCTTCCTTTTACCCGTATACCAAGGAAACCCTTTTGCTTAAAAAGGATAAGCATCTTGTTTGCCAATGCGAACCTCCAAAATCTACCAAGATGATGAAGCCTGTCCTACCGCTTAAGCGATAGGACAGTTTCCTTAATTCACTAAGGATTAGAATTCTGTCATTAATTCCAACCACTGTGATTCCATATCCGCGATGGCATCATCTATACTCTTGTCCTCAAGAAGGATGGACTGCCACTCTTCTAATATCATTGTATCAATGGCATCCTTATTAGTAATCGCTGGAATCATCATGTTGTCTTTATCCGCAGCAATTTCCGGGATCATTCCCAGCACCGGATCCTCTTTGGTTTCAGGGAGTTCGTAATAAGCCATGTTCGCAGTGCTCATCCCGAAAGTCTTTCCCCAGTCAATTGTTACCTCATCTGATTGCATGTATTTGATGAATTCAAATGCAGCTTCTGGATGCTCCGAATTTGCTCCTACCGAGAGGTATTGAAAAGTGACTGGACTTCCGCAGGTTTCCTCTCCGCATATTGGTGGCATCATCGCTACAGTGAATTCTCCTCCAAGAGATTCACATGTGCCCTTGATCCATGGGCCATCGATTATGAAGGGGACTTTACCCGAGCAGAAGTCGCCACGAGCCTGTTGTACTGTCATAGCCTCGGCATTTGGTGAGATCAAATCATCGTCATAGAGGCGCTTCCAGTACTCCAGGCCCGATTTGCCTTCAGGGGTGTTAAATGCAGGTTCATTATTTTCATCATACACCTTTCCCCCTGCACCAGTCACCCACCATCCCCACTGAAGATATGGAAAATGGCTATATCCTTCGGGCAAACTCCAGACCAGCGAAATACCATACATATCCTTTTCATCACGAAGATCGCGGAGCAGTTCCTCAAATTCATCCCAAGTCCCTGGCAATTCTATGTTGTTTTCTTCAAAGAACTCCACATTGTAAAATAATCCATATACAAAGTAGCCCCAGGTTGCACCGTTAACTTCGCCTTTATAGGTGCCGTAGTAGTATGGTCCCATAGCACCAGTATTTTCAATATATTCGTCGTCAGCATTTTCCTCAATGACCTCTCTCAAGTCATAGAGGGCATTCCACTCACTAAGGATTGCCAGCCATGCGCCGTGTGTCGCGAAAACATCCGGCATTTCTTCGGATTGAGCCCAAGCTGTCAACGAAGGCCATAATTCACCCCATGGCTTGGAGATGCGGTTTACCTTAATGTTCGGATGCTGCGCTTCAAAGTTTGCGATTATTTTGTTGAACCATTCATCACCAAACTCCGTTGAAAAGTGTTCGAAGTAAGTAATCTCTACCACTTCTTCTTCAGTTGGCGTGGTGGGTTTCGCTTCTGGTGGGGAGGTTGCTTCCGGCGGGGAGGTTGCTTCCGGCAGGGAGGTTGACTCTGGCTGGGGAGTTGCCGTCTCTTTCGCACATCCCGTAATGATCATTGATAGGATGATCAGCAAGCTGAGCCATCCGATTATGTGTCTTCTGTTCATTTTTATCTCCTATATTGAATCGTTTTGCCTAAGAAATACAGGAAATTTATCTTGTACTGTCCCTCAAAATCCTCCTCCTTTCCGAGCTCCGACTAGAATGTATCTATCGCGTTCACTCGCTTTGCATATCCATACGCTCTGAATGTCAATAACAAATCCCTTCAAAAACACACATCTTTTTGAAAATCCATCGTCTCAATTCGATAACGCCCAACCAATCAGCACCTTGTTATGCAATTTGAGTACAACCCCTTTCTCTACTAAATCCCTCAAGTGCGCTCGTATAGACATGCCATACTGATAATCAGAACCAGGGATCCGAATTTCACTTCTCACTCTATTGATAATCGTTGGCATGCTGATGGGGCCATTTTCAGAACTCAAAACAGCAAGAATTACATCACACATTACAGATATGAAATTTCGACTTTCCTCGACAAATCCAAGGGCTTCATCGCCGAACAGGAGTGGATAATGCGTTCCCAAAATATAATGCGGAGATAGTTGTGAAACCTTTTCAATGGTTTCTAAATACCAATCTAGCTCAAAGTAACTAGGCGGCATGTTCAAATTTCCCTTCGTATCTGGAACACCGTTACCCATAATGCCGTCCCCAGTAAAGAGTGCTCGATGTGCAGGATCATGGACCATTAGATGCCCTGGAGTATGACCGGGAGTATGCAACAATGTTGCATACCAGTTATTTCCAAGGTGAATTTCCTCATCTCCCTGAACTTCCCAATCAACCGAAACCTCAAGACCATGAATAGCAATGAAATCTTGATCTGTAGGATCTATCTCATAACAGGGGATACCATCATTACGAAAATCAGTAATATGCTCTTTAATGAAAACTGAATGATTTGATATACTCGAAGCATCTAACTTGTGAGCTACAATAGCTATTCCTGGTGAAATACTTTTTAAAACATGGTTACCACCAAAATGATCGCCTGAGGCATGCGTCACTACGAGCCACTTAATCTCTTCAACGGAGATTCCCAAGCGATCCAAATAAGGCAGAATAATTTCTTCTGGTGTGTTCGAAACACCGCTATCAATTAATAATGCCCCCTCCTGACCAACCAGAAGAAACATATTCAATAATCGATTATCGAATGCGGTTTGAATACTATGGATATTTGGCAGTATCTCAGTCATCCGCCCTACTTCTATAAAGTAGTGGATCTTGCTTTATGTAATTAGATCGAAATGAATGTAGATTTCCCTCTAATAAAAATCCTCTCTGATATTAGTTAATGCAATTTCTATAACATCCAGACAACGATCAATATCGACCTCAGTATGAGCTGCTGAGAATCCATGGTGTGGTGAAACATGAAAATACACCCCATTTGTGATGCAATCAGCAATAAACTTATGCATCATGGTCAGGTTTTGGGCACATGCCTTGCGATAGTTGGTTACTTCTTCGGTAATACCAAAGAACAACCCAAAACGTGGACCCACATACTGCAAACGGACTGGAACATCACTTTGATTAATAATTTCTTGGAAACCATCATAAAAACGTTTGCCCAATTTGTTGAGCCGTTCATAAAAATCCTTCCGACTATATTCCTCAAGTGCTGCCAGAGCTGCCATCACAGCAGTCAAGTGAGCAAGAAAAGTCCCACTATGCTCACTTTTTCCAACTGGCCGGAGATGCATCATAATATCGTGTCTCCCTGCAATCGCGCTTATTGGCATTCCACCACCAAGTGCCTTTCCAAGGACGCATAGATCTGGAGTTACTCCAAAGTACTCCTGGGCTCCACCCAGAGCTATTCGGAAGGCAGTCAAGACTTCATCGAAAAAAAGCAACACTCCATATTGATCACATAGTTCCCGGCATAGATTAATAAAACCAGACGTTGGAATAATGCAGCCCGAGTCGTAGTTGACAGGTTCAAGAATAAGCGTAGCCACCTCATGGCCATGTTCATCAAAGACCGCCTCAAGTGCTGCGGGATCATTGAATGGAACAATGATTATCAAATCTGCAAGGATCTTTGGTATGCCAGCAGACTGTGGGTATGCAATCGGAGTGGAAGGGGGACCGGCATTTTCTATGGAAGGAGCGCAACTGAAGAATAAATGATCAGAATAACCATGGAAATGTCCTTCAAACTTAATGATCTTTTCACGACCGGTTGCAGTTCGCGCCAGTCGCAGGGCATGCATAATTGTCTCGGTGCCGGATCCAGCAAAGCGAATCATTTCGGCACATGGAACAATCTCGGTGATTCTCTTAGCTAATGCAGAATGGTATTCAGTCTCATAGGAACAGACTAATCCTAATTCCAAGGCTTTGAGTACAGCCTGTCTCACCTTGGGCGAATTATGACCCAACAGGGATGCTCCATGGGACATACTCATATCAATGTATTCTCGCCCATCAACGTCGTATACCTTGGATCCATCACCTCTTGTTACATAAAAAGGGTGACCAATGGCGACATTAGTACGAGCAGATGCTGAAACTCCTCCAGGCAAGTATTGCCGGGCGATTTCGTATAGGTTACGAGCAGGTTTGGTCATCTTTATTTGTATTCACAAGTGGATTGTAGAGAGGGGATTGATGAAAAAGAAAATTATCTGGCATCCTGTGTTATAGACCTATTAGGGTAATCATTCAGTTGGAGCTTTTGTGTCATCCTCCTGCAATATAAATAAATATTGTTCTGCATTCGACATATGTTCATGCATAACTTCCCTGCACCTTAGGCTATCCTTTTTGTGAACGCATTCCAATATAGATTGGTGAAAATTAACTGCACTTTCCCCAGCACCAGGAACTGTTGACGCTTTGCGGCTGAATTCTAATAATAGATCGGTAACTGGGGTTAAGATGAGAGGCAACAATGCGTTCTTACTCGCTTGGGCTAGGATTTGATGGAAAAGCAAGTCAGCTTGTACAAATTCTTCCATATCTTCTGTAGAAGAATGTATCTTAGGGAGTCTCCTTCTCATCTCTTTCAATACATCGACTAGTTCTTTTATCTCTTCATCATTTGCCCGATCAGCCGCTAACCCAGCAATTTCTACTTCAAGTGACTTCCTTACCTCCAATAGATCACGGAATGCATGTTTATGAACCTTCATATACAGACTTATAGATTGGGCTACTATCTCCGGTTTCATTTTTGAAACATAATGTCCACTTCCATCAATCGCTTTTATCAACCCTCTTTCTTGAAGAGCCTTAATTGCTTCTCTTATTACCGTCCGACTAACACCAATTTGCTCTCCAAGTACCCTTTCAGAAGGAAGACGATCGCCTGGTTTAAGCCCACCTTGCACAATTAGCTGCTGTATCTGCTCAGCAACTTGTTCCGACAATTTTTCTCTTCTAACTTTTAACTTTCCAAATCCGGTTTCTAAGTTGTCCATTTTGTATGCCTATGTGTAGAAATTTTTAATTGGTATGACAGCCATACTATAGTACAGATTATCACAACGTATGTATTATGTCAAATATTAATTTCAACTATGTAATTTAAAAGAAGAAAGCAGGAATATACTAGAGAATTCTCCAAATTCAAATGATGATTTAATTCTTTACCCTATTCAAAAGTTTCATAGATATTTTTCATGGTTAGCTTTTTTTCATGACAATTTGGACCAGTAACACATTTTTTGTGTACTCATTTATGCAACATTATGAGTATATATAATACGAATCGATAATTATTCTTATGTTGTAATATTGCCTCATTCAACACATAATACTGGGTGATTATTCCATTCTAACGCCCAAAAAGGACGCAACATAATAATTTGAGGGCAAAAATGATGAGCTCCCAACATACATACATAACTAACTGGTTGGAGGATCTGGATAACCAGGGGAAGAGCCAACATACTCTCTCCGCCTACCGACGCGCCATGGAACACTTCATCCGCTGGAGCGAGACAGCCTATGGTAAACCGTTTGATCCGGGACGTGTGATGGCGAGAGATGTACGCGATTGGAAGGCCTATCAGCAGACGGTCGAGAAGGTCGCACCAGCCACAGGCAATCTGCGTTTGGCGGCTGTATCGCGGTTCTTCAAATGGGCAATTCAGAAGGAACTATCCCCGTCAGATCCAACCTCGGATGTGCATGCATTAAGACTGCCACCGAGACAACCCAAAGGATTAGATAGACGTGAAGTCCGTCGCCTGCTTCGCGCAGCTAACCATCACCCCCGCGATTTCGCCATACTTGAAGTTCTGATCGGGACCGGCGGTCGGGTTGGTGAACTATTAGGCCTATTTGTTGGAGATGTCGAGATTGGCGAGCGCTCAGGTAAACTAACAGTACGTCAGACTAAGCATGGGGGATATCGAGAAATCCCCCTTACCCTCGATGTGCGTAAGGCGCTTAGCGCTTACCTGGAAACTCATCCGAAGGCAGATGACCCCGATGCGCCACTGTGGATTGGTCAATCTGGTTCTTTGTGCCATCGCAGTTCGGTAATGCGCATCCTAAACAAATACACTCTCCTGGCTGGTTTGGATAGAATCAATCCACATGCTCTCAGATATACTTTCGCATCGAGGAATTTATAAGCAAACAAAGATAATCTGCAAGGTGTGACAAGGCTACTCGGTCATTTCAGCCTCAACACAGATATGATCTACACCGAGCTGGATATAGAGGATTTGGCTGAGAGGATGGAGAGTGTTGATGTTGGAGGATAGATGGAACCTAGTTCCTAGAGTGAA
>Ga0180438_10009678_pt1 | contig 11956 bp, 13 predicted proteins | sample SS_ome_12_FD_132455 | JGI IMG/M metagenome (GOLD analysis project Ga0180438, IMG submission 132455) | Hypersaline lake sediment archaeal communities from the Salton Sea, California, USA - SS_3_D_2 metaG | ecosystem: Environmental > Aquatic > Non-marine Saline and Alkaline > Hypersaline >...
AGGACGGCGCCACCGAACTGAGTGGTGACCTGCCTGTCAATCCGTCCGGCGGCAGCCTGGGCATGGGGCACCTGCTCGATGCTTCCGGCCTGGCACGGCTGTTAGAACTCGTGCTGCAACTGCGCGGCGAAGCCGGTCAGCGCCAACTCCCCGAAGTGGAAACAGGGCTAGCCTTTGGCTGGCGCGGTATCCCCACGACCAGCGGCGCTGCTGTCATCGTGAGCAACTAGCGAGGAGGGAACATGTCTTTGCGAAAGGTAGCCGTTGTCGGCGCGGGAATGACGCGCTTTGTGCGTCGCGCGCAAGAGACGGGGAAGGAACTGGCTTTTGAGGCCGCGAAGATGGCCCTCGACTCCTGCGAGCTCACGCTCGATGACGTGGATGGTGTCGCCCTGGGCACAGCGCCAGAGGCCTTTGATGGTGTGCATATGAAGGGCGAGTACCTGAGCGACGGTGCAGGCGCATGGCGCAAGCCAGTGATGCGCTGCTACGTCGGCGGTGGAACGGGCGTCTTCACCCCCATCCAGGGATGGTACCACGTCGCATCCGGTCTCTTTGACGTGTGTCTGGTGGTGTGCGAGGAGAAGATGTCCAGCTGTCAGCCGCATCCGCAGGGCGCATTCCTGACCATTTTCGATCACACCACGGAACGCCCGCTCAAGCCCAATCTGCTGTGGATCTTTGCCCTAGAGATGAACCGCTACATGCACCGCCATGGCTTGCAGAAGAAGGACATCGCACGCGTGTCAGTCAAGAACAAGCGCAACGCCGCCGACCACCCCTGCGCGCTGCTCGGCGATCCCAACATCACCGTCGAGGATGTGCTGAACTCTGAGGTGCTCGCCTGGCCGGTGCAGCGTCTGGATGTGAGCCCAGTGACGGATGGTGCCGTCGCGCTGGTGCTGGCAGGGGAGAACGTGGCCAAGCGCATCACCGACGATCCGGTGTGGATCAAGGGCGTGGGCTGGTCATTGGACACCGCCTATTGGACCAACCGCGATCTGTACTATCCAAAGTATGTGGAGTACGCAGCGCGCATGGCCTACGAGATGGCCGGTATCCGGGAACCGCGCAAGGAAATCCACATCGTCGAGCCCTACGACCCCTTTGACTACAAGGAGCTGCATCACCTGGAGGGTCTGCTGCTGGCCGACAAGGGCGACGCGCCCCGCCTCACAGCCGAGGGCGTGACCGCGCGCACCGGCAGCATGCCGGTCTGCCCCTCTGGGGGCCTGCTGGGTGTAGGCAATCCCATCGCCGCTGCGGGCCTGATGAAGGTGGCGGAGATCTTCTGGCAGTTGCGCGGCGAAGCGGGCAAACGCCAAGTACCCGGCCGGCCGATCACCGGTCTGGCCCAGGCCTGGGGTGATCTGATGCAGGTAGGTACCGTGGTCATCCTAGGGATCGGAGGATAGGAGGGCAACATGACTGACAAGATCAAAGAGTTCCCAGGCACGGCACTGCGCGAATCCGACTTTACAGACCAGAAGGTGCTGTTCACCGAATGGACGCCCAAGGCGCAGTACGCTTGGGATGCAGGTGTGGCCATCGGCCGCTTCCTTGCGGAGCTCAAGGCGGGTCGGATCATTGGAACTAGGTGCTACCATTGCCGGCGAACCGTGGTGCCGCCGCGCATCGTGTGCGAATGGTGCTTCCGTCCGATGGACGAGTGGGTGTACCTGCAGGACGAGGGCACGGTGAACACCTTCTCAATCACCTATGTCCACTGGGACATGGTGCGTGTCAAGGAGCCCATCATCCCGGCGGTAATCGAGATCGCCGGTGCGTCCAAGGGCATGGGCATCATGCACTTGCTGGGTGAGGTGGACCCAGAGGACGTGAAGATCGGCATGCGGGTCAAGGCGGTGTGGAAACCTGAGGCAGAGCGCACGGGAGCCATCACCGACATCAAGTACTTCAAGCCCGTGGCCTAAGGAGGTTCCCATGTCACTGCTGGAACGAGTGAACAAAAACACCGAGATCAGGCACTGGCGGGGGGAGATTCCGATCCACAGCCGATACACCTGCGGCGTGGCTGGTGAAAAGTTCTTCCGCGAGATAAAGGACAACGCACGGCTGCTGGGCGCACACTGTCCGGCATGCCAGTACACCTATGTGCCTCCGACGCTGTTCTGCGAACGCTGCTTTGCGCGGCTCGAGGACTGGGTTGAGGTCGGGTCTGAGGGCGTGGTGGAAAGCTTCACCGTGCTGCACATCTCGCTCGACGGCACGCCGCTGGACGAGCCTGACGTTCTGGCCCTGATCCAGCTCGACGGGGCAGACAGTGTCCTGGTTCACCGGCTGGGCGATGTCTCAGTCGACGAATTGCGCATTGGCATGCGGGTCAAGGCAGTGTTTGAACCGCGACGGAAGCGCAAGGGGTCCATTCTTGACATCCGGCACTTTGCGCCACTAGAGAGCTAGCAACGGACGCTTGCTTCCTTCCGCCGGGCACAGCCTTGGCGGAAGGAAGCAATGCGATAACCCCCGTGGCTGCGCATCCTGTGGCGCTTGAGCAGTGCTGACTCGACAATGACCTTCAGACCTTGGTTCAGGCCTTTACATGCAAGGAGGAGCCTATGGAGATCCTAGCCGAAGGACAGGGAGAGCTTATTGGCTGGCACGATCCGGACGAGCACCGCGCATGGGTGCGCGCCAACAAGTCGCGCGACCTGAAGGATAAGCAGGTAACGCTGGCCGAGGCTGTCGACCGCTACATCCATGAAGGCGCCTTTATCGCCATGGGTGGGTTTGGCCACATCCGGCTGTCTATGGCTGCCATATACGAGATGATTCGTCAGCGCAAGAGGCATCTGATCATGTGCGGCAAGACGGGTGTTCATGACGCCGACCTGCTCATTGCCTCTGGCTGTGTGGACCGCATCGAAGTGGCCTATGCCTTTGGGCACGAAATGCGCGGGCTATCGCCTGCGTCTAGGCGGGCCGTGGAGACAGGGCAGTGTGAGGTGATCGGTGAGGTGAGCAATGCCGGTCACCAGTGGCGGTTCCTGGCGGCAATGATGGGCGTGCCCTTTATTCCTACGCGCAACATGCTGGGCACAGACACCTTTCGCTACAGTTGTGCCAAGACGGTCAGAGACCCCTTCAGCGGCAAGCCAATCTGCCTTGTTCCTGCCTCCTATCCGGACGTCGTCTTTGTCCACGTCCCGCGCTGCGACAAGTACGGCAATGCCCAGATCGACGGCACGCTGATCGAGGACTTTCAATTGGCACGCGCCGCGAGGCGCCTGATCATCACCACTGAGGAGATCGTCCCCGAATCCAAGATCCGCGATCAACCTGACCGCACCGCCATCCCGTTCTTCCTGGTCGATGCGGTGGTAGAAGTGCCGTACGGCTCTCACCCGTGCCAGATGCCTTACCTCTATTTCTTCGATGAAGAGCACATCGGAGAGTGGCTGGACATGTCAAAGACGCCGGAGGGCACCGAGGCGTACTTTGACAAGTATGTGCACGGGGTGCCCGACTTTGAAGCATACCTGGAACTGGTGGGAGGGCTGCGCAAAGTGCAGTACCTGAAGAGAGTGGAGCAGCTTCGTGCGCCGATGACTGCGCCCTGGCTGAAGAGGAAGGGGTAGAGAGATGGAAGCTGACTACACACCGACCGAGCTGCTGGCCACGGTGGCCAGCAAGCTGCTCGAGGACGGCAAGTCTGTCTTCGTGGGCACTGGCCTGCCGATGATCGCTGCCATGCTCGCCCAGCGCTCGCACGCTCCGAACCTGCTGATCATCTTTGAAGCGGGGGGCATTGGGCCGCGCGTGCCCGTCCTGCCCATCTCTGTCGGCGAATCGCGCACCTTCCATCAGGCGGTGGCCGCTTCCAGCATGCACGACGTGATGTCGCTCTCGCAAAACGGGTACCTGGACTATGGCTTCCTGGGCGCAGCCATGATTGACCCATTCGCCAACATCAACACCACCGTGATTGGCGACCACGATCACCCACGGGTGCGCCTGCCTGGCAGCGGGGGCGGCAACGATGTCGGCTCCTTCTGCTGGCGCACCATCATCATGATGCGCCAGGAAAAGCGCCGCTTTTTGCGCAAGGTGGACTTTGTCACTACTCCCGGCTACCTATCCGGGCCAGGGGCGCGCGAGGCGGCGGGGCTTCCGGCAGGGTGCGGTCCCTACCGTGTCATCACGCAGCTAGGGCTGTACGGCTTTGACGAACAGACAAAGCAACTGGAACTGCTGGCCATGCATCCTGGCGTCACCATGGACCAGATCCAGGAGAACAGCGAGTTTGAGATCAAAGTCCACAAGGACGTCGGGACCACCCAACCCCCTACTCGCGAGGAACTCCGCCTCCTGCACGAGATCGATCCCACGGGGATGGCCATTGGGAAGTGAGCCTGTGACAGTGAGCACGCAGCAAAGCCGCTACGGCGCACCTCGAAGACGCAGCGCAATGCCAAGGAGGACCTGCTGATGGATTTCGAGCTCAACGAAGAACAACAGATGATGCAGCGCATGGTGCGCGACTTTGCCGAGAAAGAGATCCGTCCCATCGCTCAGGAGATCGACAAGAGCGAAACGTTCCCCTGGGACACCATCCGCAAGATGGGCGATCTGGGCTTGATGGGCTTGACGGTGCCCGAAGAGTACGGTGGCTGTGGAGCCGATGCCCTGACCTATGCCATTGCCGTGGAGGAGGTCTCACGCGTCTCGGGCTCGGTGGGCATCACACTCGCCGCCCACACCTCACTGGGTTTGGACCTCATCTACCGCTTTGGCAGCGAAGAGCAAAAGCGCGAGTACTTGCCTGGACTCGTCTCGGGCCGCGGGCTTGCAGCCTTCGGCCTGAGCGAACCGGAGGCAGGGTCCGATGCCGGGGCGGTGAAGACGACGGCTGTGCTGGACGGCGACCAGTGGCTAATCAACGGGCAGAAGGTCTTTATCACCTCGGGTTCTATCGCCGACGTGGTCATCATCGCCGCGGTCACCGACAAAGCCGCAGGCACGCGTGGAATCAGCAACTTTGTCGTGGAGAAGGACACGCCGGGCTTCCGGCCTGGCCGCGACGAGCAGAAGATGGGACTGAGGGGCTCTGTCACCTCGCAGCTGTTCTTCGAGGACTGCCGAGTGCCCAAGGACCACCTTCTGGGACAGCTAGGTGAGGGATTCAAGCAGTTCCTGATCACGCTCGATGGAGGGCGCATCAGCATCGGAGCCATGGCGTTGGGGCTGGCGCAGGGCGCCTTTGACGCCGCCGTCAAGTATGCCAAGGAACGACAACAGTTCGGGCAGCCCATTGCCCGTTTCCAAGCCATCCAGTGGATGATCGCAGACATGGCCACAGAGATCGATGCCGCGCGGTTGCTGGTGTACCGGGCTGCGCAGCTGAAGGACCAAGGCGTGCGCTACACCAAGGAGGCAGCGATGGCCAAGCTCTTTGCCTCCGAGGCTGCAGAACGCGCTTGTTTCAAAGCGATCCAGATACACGGCGGATACGGGTACATCGAGGAATACGACGTCGAGCGCATCTATCGCGACAACCGGCTGACGACCATCGGCGAAGGAACCAGTGAGATACAACGCCTGGTGATCGCACGCCAGGTGCTGGGCAAAGTGTAGCCCACCACCCGCACAGCGCGGAGAACAAAGCCGAGCCTCTCACAGGGCTCGGCTTTGTTGGTGCCAGAAAGAAGCGACGGGCCGCTAGGGAGCGATAGGCACACCCAGGAGGTTCAAAATCCCCACCACCAGTGGTGCGATGAAGATGCCGGGCAGATAGCTGGCCAGGCGGATGCGCTTGAGCTCCAGCAAGGTCAGGCCAATGCCGATGATGAGCAGACCGCCGGTGGCCGTCATCTCGGCGATCATCGCATCCGTCATACCTACGCCAGCCAGACGCGCCAGCAGCGCCAGGCCTCCCTGGAAGAGGAACACGGTCAGCGCAGAGAACAGCACGCCAATGCCCAGCGACGAGGCCAGCGCCATCGCGGCGAACCCATCCATCAACGACTTGATGGCCAGCAGCGTATAGTCTCCAAGCATGCCGTCCTGGATCGAGCCCAGGATGGTCATCGGCCCCACGCAGAAGATCAGGCTGGCCGTGACGAACCCCTGTGCCACCGTGCTCCCTGTGCCAGCGCCGACGCGCGCCTGCAGTGCATCGCCGGCCGCCTGCAGCCGCTCCTCAAGCCTCCACCACTCACCGACAATGCCTCCCACCAGAACGCTGCCCATCACGATCAGGATGTTGGCGGTATCAAGGGTCATGGAAAGGCCCAGGGCGATGGTCACCAGCCCGAGTCCATGCAGCACGGTCTGACGGGTTGTCTCTGGCAGGCGTTGTCCCAGCGCATTGCCAAGCACCCCGCCAAACAGAACAGTGAGCGTGTTGAGGATTGTACCGGTCAACCCGTGTCACGTCCTTTCCGCGCAAAAGTGTTCGTGGTTCACAGAGAGCTTGCCACGGATCTCACAGGGGCGTCCTGAGCCGATCAATACCGGCCTGGTGTCGCCATTGCGATGTGAGCGTCAACTGCTGCCCAGAGTCAGCTGGCCTCGACGACCTCACGCTTCCAGAAGCAAACCATCTCTTCAGTGCGGAAACTCACACTGACCAGCTGCCAGCCCTCTGCACCCCTGCCGTTCAGGATCTGCAAGATGGCACGTATGTTGGGATTGGGAATGTTGTCGAAGAAGCACGCCCCTTCATCCGTACAGAACATCACGGGGCGTACGTCATCGTCAGGCAGTCCGGATCCCTGCCGCACGGCGATCACTTGCTCAATAGAGTACGATGTGATGTCGTATTCCCATTTGGTCATCATCGTTGTTTCTCCGTGGGTGCCGCCAGACGCGCACCCACCCGGCCTCTCAGCCTAAGCCGCCCCGTCGAACATGGGGAACTCTTCCTCGTCAAAGAACCACGCCCCCTCTGAGGTCAGGTACTCGTGCGTCTTCTGAAGAAAGGCATAGTGAGAATTGGCCTGCGAGGCCAAGAACTCAAAGACCTTCTTGCCCTTGGGATCATCTGTCTGACCGCCCGCCGTGACATACATGTCATAGCCTTGCTCCTCGAACTTCATGGCCAGCTCGAGGGCAGCCAGGTCAGTTGTGTCGGCAGCGATGATGAGCGTGGCATCTTGCTCGTCCGGATACAGCTTCAGGGGCATCACCGGCTCGCACACTTTGGCCTCGTCGAGTTCCATCCAGTCCTGATCGTTGCTGATCGCTTCGTGCTCAGCCTGCAGCAGACGCAGGTGCTCCTCCTGGTCACGAGTTAGCGTCTGGAAGACCGCCTTGCCCATCGGGTCCTTCACGTGCTCCGCCGCCTCGCCGTAAAAGGCTCGGCCCTTGCGCGCCGTCTCCATGGCTTTTTCCAAAGCCGTCAATGCAACTTCACAAAGAGCTTGTTCCATCGTGGTATCCTCCCACCATTGCTTCTGTCCCCCTGCCTGCCCTCAGCAGCGAATGTGCTGCTTGCGGCATCAACCCTAGTCTGACCAGCCCCCCAAGGAAACGAGAGACTCGTAGTTGGTCATCAACAGGTCAAAGTGCAGCCTCTCCTGTGTGGCCAGGAACTCGTACATCTCACGCTCCAGCGGAGCGGTTGCTTTCTCAGCCGCACTGCGGTACATGTCGTAGCCCTTGTTCTCAAAGTCCAGCGCCAAGAGCAGGGCTTCCGTCTCGCTGGTATCGTCCGGTACCGCCTGCTGCAGCCCTTCCCGCCCCTGCGGGTAGATCGACTCGCTGAGATCGCACGTCTCGCCCTCAGCCTCGGACAAGTGCACCCACTGGCCGGTGTTCGCCAGACTGTCGATCTGACGCTGGATCAGGCGCAGGTGCAGCGTCTCTTCTTTGGCCAGAGATTGAAAGGTGTTCCTGGCCTTTTCGTTGCTTGACTGTTCTGCTGCTCGCTGGTAAAAGTCCTGCCCTTCCTGCTCCAGGCATTTGGCCTCTTCCAGGGCATCCAATGCGCTTTTCACTTCAGCCGTCATCAACCTGCACTCCTTTCTCAGTTGAGGGTCAAGTGACCCTGTATGCGCTGCCCACGACGCACGTACGTCAGTGGGACAGTTGCTCCGAGGCGCAGCAAGCTCACCGCGCGCTGCAGCGATGCTGCGCCGTCTATGACCTGCCCGTCCAGCTCCACAACGACATCGCCAGTTCGCAGGCCGGCTGTGGCTGCAGGCGAACCTTCCCGCACACCTCCCACATAGGCGCCCTTGATGTTGAAGCGAGGCGCGGCGTCAGCCACCGAGGCGCCCAAGCGTGGCCGGCCTGCTGGGCGCTCCGACAGCAGTCGCTCCAGCCGTGGCCTGTCAAAGCCGATGATCACCTCGTCGCCGACCGTGATCACGGGCACACCTCGCTGTCCGGATAGCCGGATCATGCGATAGGCGGCCTGTGGATCGGCGGCAACATTGTATTCGTTGAAGGCGACCCCACGCTGCGAAAGAAACTCTTTCGCCATAGTGCAGTAGGGTCAGGCCTGGGTCGTGTAGACCGCAACGTCCATGGAACGCCCTCCGCTGGCTGCAGATGCTCGCCTATGTGTACTCCTGCTTCAGAGCCTCGTATTGCTCGGCGGTCTTGGTCCTGAGGGGCTGCTTGACCAGCGGTCCCTGCTCCAGCGCAGGTACGAGCTCCTCGTAGGCGGGCTGGTTTTCGGTGCGATACAGGATCCCGATGGGGATGCGCTCCCCCCACTCCTGTGCCTTCTGCCATGCACCGAAGCGGTCGGCCCAGTCATAGTCCGGATCATCCTGCACCTTGTACACCCGCGGGCGCAGCCAGTCATAGGAGTACTTGCGGTTAAAGGTCACACAGGGCTGAAGCACATCGACCAGGGCATAGCCACGATGCTGCAGGGCCTCCGTCATCAGCCAGACCAGGTGCTTCAGGTCGCCGGACCATCCTCTTGACACAAAGGTCCCCCCAGCAGACAGGGCGGAAGCAAGAGGGTTAAAGGCCTGCTCTATCGCTCCCTGCGGAGACGTCTTGGTCACAAAGCCCTGCGGGCTGGTGGGAGAGTACTGTCCCTTGGTCAGTCCGTAGACGCGGTTGTTCTGCACAATGTCCACGATGCCGATGTTGCGGCGCACAGCGCTGACAAAGTGGTTGCCGCCTTCGCCATAACCATCGCCGTCGCCATGGGTACAGATCACCTTGAGCCCATGATTGGCCAGCCGGGCGCCCGTCGCCACGGCCAGCGTCCGTCCATGCAGGGTCAAGAAGCCATTGGCGGTTGTATAGTCTGGGAGTTTGGAGCCACAGCCGATGCCGCTTATGAGCATCACCTGATGGGGTGCCAAGTCCAATTCGGCCAGGGCTGACTTGAGTGCGTTCCAGATGCCAAAGTTGCCGCAGCCGCTGCACCAGGTTGGGCGAACCGGGCTTGAATAGTCTTTTGACGTCACCATGATCACGCCACCTCCTTCAGGCGAGCCAGTACGTACTCTGGAGACATGGGCCGTCCGTCGTAGCGATTGATCGAGGCGTCCACCTTGACATCGGTGTAGGCTCGTATCAGAGTGGCCAGCTGGCCCGTGTAGTTCTGCTCAACAGCGATCAGGCGCTTGGCACCTTTGAGTGCGGCATTGACCTTGTCGACGGGAAGCGGCCAGATGTCGACCACCTGCACCAGGTTCGCCGACTGGCCCTGTCCGTTGAGCAAGTCCACCGCCATGCGCAGCGGGCCAACGGTTGACCCCCAGGTCAAGAAGGTGATGTCCGCCTCAGACGGGCCATAGCGCACTGGGGCCCGCATCTCCGCCCGCGCCGTCTCCAGCTTCTGCATGCGCTTGCCGTTCTGCTGGATGCGAACCTCGGCATCCTCACAGATCAACCCGTACTCGTCGTGCTCGTCGCTGGACGCGGAATAGACAGCCTTGGGATGGCCCGGCAGAGCACGAGGCGAGACGCCTGACTCGGCCAGGGCGAAGCGTCTGTAGGGCTCTGATAGCTGATCGAGCTCCGCTTCGCTTAGCAGGGCACCGCGATCGATGGGAACATTAAAGTCGAGGGCGTCCATATCCAGGGCACGCGGCGAATGGGCCAGGAAAGCATCGCTGATGATCATCGCCGGACACTGGTACTTCTCGGCCAGGTCAAAGGCCCGGTGGCCAGCCTCGAAGCACTGCTCGATCGTCCCTGGCGCCAAGAGAATGCGCGGGAACTCGCCCTGAGAGGCATAGATCATGAACAGCAGATCGCCCTGTTCGTGGCGTGTGGCATGTCCCGTTGCCGGCCCCGGTCGCTGCACATTGACGACCACGATGGGCACTTCGTTGATACCTGCCAATCCCAGACCTTCGGTCATCAGCGCAAAGCCACCGCCAGAGGTGGGCGTCATGGCCCGCACACCCATCTGTGCTGCACCAATCACCATGTTGATGGCTGCCAGCTCATCCTCAGCGTGTTTGGTGACGATGCCATAGTCTTCACTGTGCACTGAGAGCCATTCCAGGATGGGGCTGCCGGGCGTCATGGGATAGCCGGCCACGAACTTGACGCCTCCCATTAGCGCACCCAGCGACAGCGCCTGGTTACCGCTGATGAGCATGCGCGGCGGACCCTGCACCGCTTGCAGCTTGAAGGGGAAGGTGTCGCCGTACCTCTCCTTCACAAAGCGGTAGGCGGCATCTGCCACCTTGAGGTTGGCCTCTACCACCTCTGCGCCCTTTTTCCCAAAGTTGTCGCGAATCACGCCGTGGATCACCTGCAGGCCGTAATCAGTGAGGCCAGCCGCGGCACCAATGGCCGCTGTGTTGGCCATGACCTTGCTGCCGCCTTCATCCTCCGCTATCTGTGCCAGCGGGACCGGAAGGCCCTTCGCGGACCCCAGGATGGCCTCATCCACGGAAAGGGCTGGGTCGTAGATGATCCCTCCTCCGTCCACGATCTCGTTCGCGTGCTCCGCAATGGCCACTTCGGTCAGGGCCAGCAGCAGGTGGACGCGCTCATCGTGGGAGAAGATGTCGTGATCCGCAACCCGGATCTGGTAAAAGTTGTGGCCACCTCGAATCCGCGAGTGATAGTCTTGCAAGGCAAAGACGTGCAGCCCACCCCGCACCAGAGCTTGGGCAAAGCCCCGGCCGGTGGACTCGACCCCTTGGCCCGCTTCTCCGCCGATCTTGAAGGTCATGTCATTCACAGTCATTCCGCACTCCTTCCTCTGCAACAGAGCCCTGCTCACAGCCGAGCAGCAAGCATGCATAGAACCTCTGACTTGGCCAGAGGCGCCTACTTACACCGGCTGGTCACGTTGGCAGCGACCAGCGTCGCTTCCCATACCGACGCCGCAGACGGGGTGTAGCTGTAGTCAATGTTGGTCAGGTCGTCGACCGTCATCTGGGCGTAGATTGCGGCAGCCAGAACATCAATGCGCTTGGCGGCACCGGAGGCACCCACCATCTGGCCGCCCAGCAAGCGTCTGCTATCGGCATCAATCACAAGCTTCACATCCAGCAGCGAAGCGCCCGGGTAGTAGCCAGAGCGGTCTTTGGCCGTGATGCGCGATGCATGTACGGACATACCCATAGCCTCCGCCTCACGCTCCAAGAGGCCAGTTCGCGCCACCTCAAGGTCAAAGATCTTGGTGGCAGCCGTCGCGGCGATGCCATCGAAAGTGCAGTCCATGCCAGCCACATTGGCACCGGCCACGCGACCCTGCTTGTTCGCGGTCGTCCCCAGAGGAACGTAGGCCTTGGCGCCAGTGGTCTGCAATAGCGCCTCGGCACAGTCGCCTGCAGCCCAGACGCCCGGCACATTGGTTCGCATATGCTCATCGACCGCGATCGCTCCACCAGCTCCCAGTTGCACACCCGCCTGCTGCGCCAGCTCGGTGCTCGGCCGGACGCCAACAGCCAGCAAGACCAGATCCGCCGGAATCACCTCGTTCTCGGTGACGACCCTCTCCACGCGCTTTCGCCCCTCGCAGCGGAGCAGCCGCTCGCTGAGCAAGACGCGCACGCCGTGACGC
>Ga0180438_10009679_pt1 | contig 11956 bp, 9 predicted proteins | sample SS_ome_12_FD_132455 | JGI IMG/M metagenome (GOLD analysis project Ga0180438, IMG submission 132455) | Hypersaline lake sediment archaeal communities from the Salton Sea, California, USA - SS_3_D_2 metaG | ecosystem: Environmental > Aquatic > Non-marine Saline and Alkaline > Hypersaline >...
GCTTCCTCCAAAGAACAGCTCGCTCCCTCATGGGCCAGCGTGTCGCCGTCAGTAGTCCAGAAAGTCGACCATGGGCCATTCGAACGCGATACCGCACCGGGCACGAGGCAGACGAATCCGTGCGGTGCGGTGACGGGCACGTGCGACGCCTCGCGGCGGGTGCGGCCCCAGAGATACGTGGCCACGTCGGTCGGCGGCAACGGCGCCATCGCCCAGTAGGTGTCGAGCCGGTCGAACGCCCAAGACTGGCCGTCGGTGCCCTCCTCGGACCACCACTCCTCGTGGTGGCCGTTGCTCCCGTGCCGGATGAACCGATCACTGGGCGGCTGTATCACTAGCGCCACGGGCGAGATGGCGCGTAGTTGTTCGCGGCGCGGCGGGGTGATGACGCCCTTGCCGAGCAGGTGGAGGAAAGTCGCGGTGCCTTCGCTGCCGACGCGCGTCCATTGGCCCGTGCGTGGCTCCCGCTCGCCATTGAGCATCATGAACACCCGCGCGCCGAGCATCGCCTGCGAAACGTAATAGCGCAGTTGTGGATGGCCCGTCATTCCGTATTCCCATTCCCAGGCGCGGCTGGCACAGAACCAGTCGGCGCTGCAGCGGCTGGCCCAATCGTCCGCTTGCCCGTCCAGCCAGAGGCCGACGCGTGCGGCGAGATTGACCTCCGCACTGCGGGAGTTGCTGTCCTCGACGGACGGCAGCAGCACCGAACGATAACGGCCGTTGAAGATGATCTCGCGCATCCTCGGGTCGGCCGGCCAGTCCGCCCACCAGACGTCCTTGTTGCGTGGGATGAAGCGTTTCCGGTGTTTCAAGCACAGTTCAAGAATGGGCCTGACGTGATGCTCGAAATAGTAGGGCACGTCCTCCAGTTGCTCGTCCTCGGCGCTGATGAACCCCAGCAGCATGGTCGGCGCGGCTTCCAGCATCGCCGCGACGGTGGCGACCTCCAGGTGCGGATCACAGCCGTGACCTACTTGCACCCAAAAGTGACAGCGGGCGTTTTCAAAATGTTTCGCCCCGGCGACGATCTGGTCGCGAGTCAGGTCATGGGCCAGCCGCCGGTCGCGGCCCCACGGCTTGCCATCCGGCCGCACCAAGGAAGCATTTTCACCCGGCCAGAACGCCGTCGCAAAACGAAGCCGCGCATAGGGAAACTGCCGCTCATAGTCGCGGACTTCGGCGATCCACTCGTCGAGCTTCTTTGAGTTTGCGCCGCTCCAGAAATGATGGCTGACAACCACGTCGAACGGCCCGTCGGCGCCTTCCATCGTCTCGCCGCGCCACGCTGCCGCAGCATCGACAACCTGTTTCAGGTTCGCGCCGATCCGCGCCATGGCTCCGGCACGTTCTAAGTTCTCCAGCGATTTCTCCCAGCCCGGCTCGAAGGTCAGCCGGTAGAGGTTGTCGTCGCCGTTGGGGCTGGACCCGAGGATCACGCTGCCGCGTGGCGAGCCAAGCAGGTAAGCGGCTGAGGTGAATCCCAGCGGCGCGATTGCCTTGCCGAGTTCCCGGCCCGCCGCATCGTAGAGCCGCACGGCCGGCCCTTCGACGACGACGATTTCCCCGCCGGGCGGCTCGGCCAGATCGCCTGCCGCCAGCAGCCGCATGTTGTAGTGATAATCGTAGCTGGCGACCTTGAACGTATCCGGCAGCGCGAACACTTCGCGCAAGCCGCCCTGGAGCGTGTACACGCCGGGGGGATAAATCAGTTCCGCTGAGCCGTCCCCATCAAGATCGGCGACCGTGCCGTTAGCTTTTTTCAGGCTTGAACCATTCCAGTTGCGTTTGCCCTGGCGAAACGCTTCGCCCGTGTCCTTCGAGCGGCGCGTTACCGGGTCCCATGGAATCATGTTGCTGGAGATGGTCTCTTTGAGCCGTGTGAGCTTGGGGCCCAGGAAGAAACACACATCCTGGGCCTGGCCGCGGATGGGCAGCACGGCCACCTCGTCCGCGCCGTCGCCATCGAAATCGCCCGCGCGCATCATCCGCCCCGCCCCGTTGAGCTTCGCCGCCGCGAGCCGTTCGCCCCGGGCGGAGAACGCGACCAGTTCGCGTGAGACGCCACTGGCCAACACGAGGGGGGACTGGCCGTCGAGCTTCGCCACCGCGGCTTGATAAGCCGGAGCCCCGAGATCATGTTTCCAACGCAGCTTCCCATCGGATGCGAACACATAAACCCAACCATCCGCCGCGGCGGCAACGATCTCGTCCCTGCCATCGCCGTCCAGGTCGCCTACCGCCAGATCGAACACGAACCCGTCCAGGTTTGCGTCCCACAGGTGCGTTCCCGCCATCGTGAACGCGCAGACGCGGTTGTCGTAAGTCGAGCCGACGATCAGCCGGTTGCCTTTTGCCGCGTCAGCCCTGGCCGTCGCCAGGCGATAGACCGTGCGGCCCGCGGTCGAAATCGTCTGGACCTCCGCGTGGCCTAGGGAGTCGAAAAGGTGCCACGCCAGCATGCACGTGCAGAAGAGTTTTGCTGTCATCATTCGGCGATGAGTCATGGAACCACCTCAAGTACCAGCACCCAGTCGTTGCCACGTCCCGGTTTGCCAGGGGGATCGAAATCATGTTGGCCTGGCGCGTCGAATGTGCCAATGGCGCGATACTGCCCCATCCGCGGATCGAAACAGCGGGCAAGAACTTTGGGTCCTTGCAGTCGGCCAAGGTCCGCCGTGAAGCCGTAACCTTGGCTGGTATAGATGAATGCCCAGCCCTTTGCCCGGTCGCGCGTGGCGACGATATCGTTGTCCTCGGTAACGTCCGGGCCTTGGCGCAACGTGACGAGCGAGTTGTCCGGCAAGCGGTCGAGGAGTTGTTTGGATTCCATCAGCGCCCGCAGATGTTTCATTTGAGCCGCGCCGGGATCAGCGAAACTAACTTTCCAATCCGTGCCTTCCTGGGCCTTGGTGCCAAGGTGGTAAATAGTAATATGCCCGTAGGTGAAACCAAACGCGCTCCTGAACACGGAGGCATACGCTTCCAAACACAAGTGGGCATCGTCCAAGATGCCTTGCTTGGGCATGTAGAGGTGGCGGTCTTCGTAGGCCGGTTCACCATTGATGACCGGTTTGGGCGGGGTAAGGACATAGTCGCGGCTGACCAAATAGGTCCACGCGCCAACCTTACCGGCGGGACTGTTCACCTTCACGCCGTAGGTCTGAATCATGCTGAAGTCCACCAACGGGTTGCCATGCCATTGTTCCGAACTGGATCAGCCGCCGTCTGGATGGAAGGTGATCAAGTGGCGTCCACCGTCGCCCAGGACCGGTACCACTTCGAGCGCGCCGCCGTCCCCGTCGATATCACCTGCCGCCAACCCTTCCCGCCGGTTGGTTGTCCAGTGCTCCCGGCGGTGCGTTTTTGTTCTGAGATGATGGATCGTTCGATGACCTGGGGGATGCCATTGCCGCTGGGCTTCTTGTCGGCGCCGAAGGCGGCGAACACGATGCCGTTGTTGCGGCTCCAAAGGACCCGCGTCCCTCCGGCTCCAGCAGCCCAGGCCCAAGCCCGATCCGCGCCTGGATAGAATTCGCCGTCCGTATTGACCCACGTCATGAAACCGTACGGTGCTTCGGGAAACCGCTTGGGATCCAAGTCGATCTTGCCGTCGTCCGGCCCGTCGTAGTTGACGCCGATCCCGCCGGTTTGCTTGCGTTCGAGCTGCTCCACAAACCACTGCGGAATAATCTCTCGGCCAGCCCAGCGGCCGCGGTTCAGAATCAGCAGTCCCAGCCGGCCCATGTCTTCCAGGTCGAAATGGAAGCGGATCCCATCTTGCCGCGGCACAGCCCGCCAGCCTCGCAGTCCGATCGCATCGAAGTAAGCCTGACGCACCACGTCGGCGTATTCGTCATGAAAGTCTTTCTTCCCGTAGACGCGGGCCAGCGCGTAGCAGAGGACTCGCGGGTTCTTGTCCGAGTACGTCCAGATCTCGCCGGGCCGATACGCCGGCCATGGGCCGTAGGGATAATCGAAGCCGGAGGTTTGCGTGATTACGTGCCACCAGGTCGCTTCGGCATGGACTCCCTGTAGTCCCGGGGCCCAGACACTGATTCTCTCGGTCACGGTTGGGATCTTGTTCTGCTTGATGGCGGCCCCTACCGTCAACGCATGCCACGTCTTGCGCAGCGACGCGACATCGCCTTTCGTATGGAAGTCGCCCGCAACGTGGACCAGATACCCGTTCCGCCACAGCGCCCAACGCCCGGCGACCAACGGCTTCAAACCGTCGATGAAGTCCGCGCTCAAGCCCACTTCGGCCGGCGACCGCCGCGACTGCATACCCAGCGACTCGCCTGGCGGCGGGAAGTACATCTCAGGCAGCGATGCAGAGGCGATTTCGCTCCGCTCCTGTCCCAGGCAGACAGAGGTGAAGACCACTGTAATCGCCACCCATGATGCGTGTCGGACGGACATCTCAACGCCCTGGCGACTTGCGGCAAAGCGATTGGACATGTTGTTGCCTTTCATTCCTGCGATCGTCTCTGGTGCTGGATTGCCCCATCCGGCGGCATGGTAAGCTCTTGCAGCCTGGCATAGACGACCGGGTCGTCAGCCGCGCCGTGGAATGTGAAGGGTACGTACTGATTGAGCTGGTTGAGCATGAGACCCCAAGACGCGCCGTTTTCCACGCAGATCTCTGCAGCCCGCGCCGCCGTCCGGCCCGTCTTGTCGTCCTCGTTGCAGACGATCGGCTTGCCGAACTTCCGCAGCGCGGCAATCCGCACCGGGATCTCTTCGACCGGCGTGCCGTTGAAATGGATCAGCAGGAAATCGCTGGCCTCGGCCACCGGTGAGTGCAACTTGCCGTCGCCGTACCCGCTGGCAGAAACCAGTAGTTGCGGCCAAGTCTGCTTGGCCAGCCGCAACAGATCTGCTTGTCCTTCCGGGGAACGCAGCACACCGTGGACGAATCCCTTGTGCGGATACTCGTTGGCCGTCTCCAGCACGACGTTGGTCAGCGCGCTGTCGCGGATCCATTTCACCACGTTCGCCAGCCCCGTTCGCACCGCATTCTCGTCCTTCAGAATTCCTGACTGCCGCTGGTAGTAGCAGCCGAGAATCACGACGACGCCCTGCCGGTCGCAGGCTTCGATCACGCGACGAATCCGTTGTAAGTAGTCTTGGCGCAGCGACCCGTCGGGGGCAAAGGCCGAGTTCACTGCGCCTTCGTAGCCCGGCATGCCGCCCTGCAGGCAAAGCGTGAAAGCGCGGACGCCGTGCGCAGCGTAATCGGGAATTCCCGCCATGAATGCGGCCGTGTTCGCCTCGACGCCGAACTCCGGCCGGCGGCGGTCCTCGAACGTGGCGTTGACCATCCGCACGTTCATCAACAACCCTGCCGCCTTTGTACCCGGATAGGTCACTTCGCCGTTGATGTACCATTTCCCATCGACGATGGACACACGCGTTTGGCAGGTGGCGGGGGACGCCTGAGGCATCGCGCCCTCGGCGAACGAGCAAAACCAACCGGTCGTTAGGAGCAGACCAAAACAGAAGACCATTCTCATGGGCGATATCTCCAACTAGATTTGACAATGTTCAGGGCTGAGGAAGTAGCAGGGGCTTCCACCATTCCACGGGCTGGACTGCGCCGCGGTCGTTCGCGCCCAGGATGTCCGTCCGGCCGTCGCCGTTCAGGTCCGCGAGCTGGGTGTTCGTCATGCCTTCACCGATTCTGTGCCAAAGCCCGATCCAGATTACCGACGGGGACGCGGCCTTGCACCGTCCAGCCGCCGTCCACATAGAGGACCTGGCCGGTCATGTAACTGGACTCATCGCAGGCCAGAAAGACCGCCGGCCCCACCATCTCCTCCGGCAAGGCGGTGCGGTCGAGCAGCGTCATGCTGCCCCAACTGCGGTCGTAATCCGGATCGTCTCGCAAGTTGCGATCGACCTGCGTCGGACCGGGGGCGAAGGTGTTTACGCGGATGCGATAGGGTGCCAGTTCGACGGCCAACTGTTTCGTGAGGCCGTGAATGCCGGCCTTACTGGTCGCGTACGCCACCAGGTTCTTCACCCCCAACGCCGCGCAGTTGCTCGAGACGTTGACGATGCTGCCGCCGCCCGTCTCGCGCATCATCCGGGCCGCTTCCAGCGAACAAAAAAACGTCCCCTTCAAATTGGTGTCGACGACCTGATCCCACTTCGCTTCGGTGATCTCGAACAAGGACGTCCAGCCGGTGATGCCGGCGTTATTCACCAGCACGTCGATCCGGCCAAGCTCGCGCCGAACCGCTTCGAACATCAGGTGGATGTCCGCCACGCGGCTGATGTCGGCCCGGACGGCCACGGCGCGCCGGCCCAGGCCCTCGATCTCCTTCACGACCCGCTCCGCCCCGGCCGTATCGCTGTGGTAATTTACCAGCAGATGAGCGCCTTCGCGAGCCAGCCCCAATGCCAATGCCTTTCCAATACCCTTGCTGGCGCCCGTCACTGCAACAATCTTGTCGAGCAATCTCGCGGACATACCTTCTCCTCCATTTATAACCGCCCAGTCTATAACCCGCCCATCTTCGCCTCGGTAAAGAAAAAGGATAAGTCCAGTTGGCCGAAACGGCCCGAAGGGTGCTTTGCACAAATTGGACTTATCCCCTTTTTCTCTCTAAGGTTGCAGCAGCACCTTCAAGGCCGACTTGGCCTCGAACGCTTGGAATCCTTGCTGCCACTGGTCCAGCGGGAGCCGGTGGGTAATCAATTCACCGAGTTGTACGCGGCCTGCGCCGAGGATCTCCAAAGCTCGCCGCCACGAATCGGCCGTGTAGCCCACCGAGCCGGTGATCCGGATCTGCCGAAACGCGACCACGTCGTACGGGATGGTGATCTCCCGGCCGAAGTGCCCCACCTGAGTCAGCCGTCCCAGCGGCTGAATCGCCCGCAGGCACTGGGCTACCGAGGCCGCAACGCCTGCGCACTCCAACGCCGTGTCCACACCCTGTCCGTCCGTCTCTTCCACAACGGCGGACGATAGATCCTCTTTCTCGACGTCGATCACGCGAGCCGCTCCCCAGCGCTGTGCCAGGTCTAATCGCTCGGCGTCTTTCGTCGTGCCAGCCACGAGCGTTTTCACGCCTGCCGCCGCCAGCAGCTTAACGCACATCAGGCCGATCGGACCGGGCCCGGAAACCAGCACCGTGTCGCCCAGCGGCGTGGCCGTCATCTCGCAGACCGCATGCACCGCCGCAGCAAACGGTTCGACCAACGCGCCCTCTTCCAACGACAGGTTGTCCGGCAAGCGGAACAGTTGCTCCTCGCGAGCGACCACCCACCGCGCAAAGGCGCCGTTCACACCGTGGCCCATGCCTCGACGATCCGGGCAGAACATGAACTCGCCCTGGCGGCAGTAACGGCAGCGGCCGCAAACCACGGTCATCGCGCCCATGACCGTGACGCGATCCGCCGTTTTGAACCGCGCGACACCGCTGCCCGCTTCGACAATCGTGCCCGCCAGTTCGTGGCCCAGGATTACCGGCGGGAAGTTGCGGAAGCGATCGTGATACACGTGGATGTCCGTGCCGCAGATGCCGCAGAAGCCGACCTCGATTTTCACCTGACCGGCCCCGCACCGAGGGTCCTCGACCTCGCGGAGTTCCACGTTGCCGACGCCGGATGCAAACTTGACTACCGCCTTCATGCCAGTTTCCTTTCGAACAGCTCCCGCGCTCGCCGCACGATCGCTTCCCAATTCAATCCGTAATGCGCCAGCAGCTTGCGGTAATCGCGGCCAGAACTGGCGAAGCAGTCCTGCAACCCCGCGCGCAGCACCCGCGCTGGGCAATGTTCAGCCACGACTTCGCAGACCGCGCTTCCCAAGCCTCCCACGATGTTGTGATCCTCGACCGTGACGATACCGCGAGTTTCCCTCGCCGCCGCGACAATCGCCGCCGCGTCGATCGGCTTGATCGTGTGGCAGTCCAGCACGCGCGCGTGAATGCCGTCGCCGGCCAACGCCTCGGCCGCCTGGATTGCCTGCTCGACCATGTGACCGGTGGCGATAATCGCCAGATCGTCGCCATCCCGCAAACGGATCATTCGACCCAGCGCGAACTCCGTGTTGTCGTCGTGCAACGCGACGGCGTCCTGGCGGCCTAGTCGCATGTAGACCGGCCCGACATGCGCGGCGATCGCCATGGTCGCTTTGCGCGTGGTGATCGGGTCGGACGGCGAAACGACCGTCAGGTTGGGAATCGCCCGCATCACGGCCAGATCCTCGATGGCCTGATGCGTGACGCCGTCCCCGCAAATCTCGACGCCGGCGTTTGTGGCGACGATCTTCACATTTAACTTCGGGTAGGCGATCGAGGTGCGAATCTGTTCGCTGGCACGCAGTCCCGCAAAAATGGCAAAGGTGCTGGCGAAAGGGAGCTTGCCGGTGGTCGCCAGGCCGGCGGCGATGCCGATCATGTTCTGTTCCGCCGCGCCGATGTTGAAAAACCGCTCCGGAAACCGCCGGGCGAGATGGAACGTGTTCGTCGACTTCGAAATGTCCGCATCCAGCACCACCAGTTCTAGATGCAGCTCGCCCAGCTCGACCAGCGTCTTGCCGTAGACCACGCGGTTGGGGATGGAGCCAGTCATCGCATCGCCTCAATTGCCGACCGCAGCCGAAGCCGCGGCGAGTTCTTCCAGGGCTTGCGCGGTCTGTTGTGGATTCGTCGGACCGCTATGCCACTCGTTTTTGCCTTCCATGAACGAAACGCCCTTGCCTTTGACGGTCTGGGCGACGATCACGCTGGGCCGACCGGACTCGGTTCGACAGGCCTGGAACGCGTCATGGATCTGGGCGAAATCATGCCCGTCGATCTCGGCGGTGTGCCAGCCGAAGGCATCCCAGCGCGGCGCGATCGGCTCGACGTTGTTGATCGATCGAGTTGGCCCGTCCGTTTCCATTTGGTTGTTGTCGACGATGACCAACAGGTTGTCCAAGCCATGATGCGCGGCTGCCATCGCGGCCTCCCAGACCTGGCCCTCTTGCAGTTCGCCGTCGCCGACCATGCAGTACACGCGGTAGTCTCGCCCGTCCAACTTGCCGGCCAAGGCCATGCCGACGGATGCCGAGATGCCTTGTCCCAAAGAGCCGGTGGTCATATCCAGCCCCGGCGTCTTGGTCATATCCGGGTGGCCTTGCAACACGCTGCCGATGTCGCGCAGCGTCCAGAGCAGTTCTTCGGCGAAGAAACCCCGTGCCGAAAGTGCCGCGTATAGCGCCGGACAGCAGTGCCCTTTGGAGAGCACAAAACGGTCACGGTCTGGCCAACAAGGACGAGCCGGATCGATCCGCAGTCCGTGAAAGTACAGGTAGGTAATCAAGTCGATGGCCGACAGCGACCCGCCGTTATGACCGGAACCGGCCGTAGCGATCATCTTCACGATGTTCGCCCGTAGCCGCATTGCGGTCCGTTTCAACTCGGCAACATTCAAATCGTTTGCAACCATGTTCTCCTCACGCCAAGCCAAGGATGCGGCGGTTCCGCGCTGCGTCCGACTGCCCGCCTGCAAAATCATCGAAGGCCACCTGGGATCTTTCGATCAAATGGCTGGCAATGAAAGAGGCGCCTTCCGCAGCCCCTTGTTCGGGACTTTTCAGGCAGCATTCCCATTCCAACACAGCCCAGCCGGCAAATCCCGCCTCCGTCAAGAGACTGAAGACCCTTTTGAAATCCACCTGGCCGTCTCCCAGCGAGCGGAATCGTCCGGCCCGCTTCAGCCAAGACTGGTATCCGCCGTACACCCCGACACGGCCATCCGGCCGGAACTCGGCGTCCTTCACATGGAACGCCTTGATCCGTTGGCCATACAGTCGAATGAACTCCAGGTAGTCGAGTTGCTGAAGCACCAAGTGGCTCGGATCGTAGTTCAGACAAGCGGCCCGATGATCGTTAACCTGTTCGAGGAACATCTCGAAGGTCGCACCATCGAACAAATCCGATCCGGGATGCAATTCATAGGTGAAGACCAGGCCGTGCTGCTGAGCCAAGTCCAGCAGGGGACGCCAAAGCCGGGCCAGTTCCCGAAAAGCCTCGTCAACCAAACCCGCCGGACGCTGTGGCCACGGGTAGACCAAATGCCAGGCAAACCCGCCGGACAGCACCGGGATGTTTTCCGTTCCCAGGTTGGCGGAAGCGAGGATCGCCAGTCGAAGCTGCTCTGCCGCCCACTCGGCGCGGTTCTGACCGCGCAAACCGGCCGGATAAAACGGCTGGAACAGTTCCTCGTAGGCCGGGTGTACCGCCAGCACCTGACCCTGCAGATGGGCAGCTAACTCGGTCGGCTCAAGGCCCATGGCCAGCAGCTTCGCGCGATAGTCGTCGCAGTACGCCTGGCTGTCAGCGGCTGTGGCCAGATCGAAGACCCGCGGGTCCCAAGTGGGAATCTGCACCCCCTTGTACTCCAGCCCCGCGACCCAGCGGGCGATCGTATCGAGCCGGTCGTACGGCGGCTGATCCCGCAGGAATTGCGCCAGAAGAATTCCCGGTCCTTTCATCGCTAAGCTCTCCTATCAAGTCTCGCGAGTCCACTCCCCATAACCACCGATCGCGAAAAACATATGACATCATATCTATTTTCTAGCGCCATGCAATAACCTGGGACATGGGACACAGGTTTTCACTGGGTGCCCTCAACGTATGTAGGTGGTTGGACCCCACTCAGGCCTCGTAAACTGATATGATGAAACATGTTACGTTAGTTATGCGACGGGCGATTGACAACGAACGCCGAAAACGTACGATGTCATATGTATCAAGGCAATGGGTCGCTGCAGTGTGAGGAAACGAGGGAAAACGCATGCCGGCATCCTTGCGGAAGAACTCGCTGGTCAACGAGGCCGTCGAACGCATTCGGGGGATGATCGAGCAGGAGCGTTGGACCGCCGGTTCGCGGTTGGCCACCGAGGCGGAACTGATCACCGAACTGGGTGTCAGCCGAACGGTGTTGCGGGAGGCGATTGGCAGGCTGGAAACGATCGGGCTGGTCCAGGTGCGCCACGGCCAGGGGATGTTCGTGGGCGACCCGGACAGCCTGGCCGCCTGCGTCCGGCTGGTCCGCACGGCGATGGCCATCTCGCCCCGCGACCTGCTCCAATTCACGGAGTTACGCACCGCGGTTGAAGTGCACGCCGCGCGGCAAGCGGCACGGCTGGCTGCCGACCAGGACATCGCCGAACTGGAATCCTTGTGCGCCCAGATGGATCTGGAAGAGACGACGGACGAGCAGGCGATTCGCGCCGACTTCGCCTTCCATCAGAAGCTGATCGAAATCAGCGGCAACGAGTTGATGCTGAACGTCATCAAGGTCCTGCAGGAGTTTTTTCTGGCCGCCATGGCTCAAACCACGCGCCGGCCGCGGGACCGCGACGTGAGCCGGCCATTGCACCAGGCAATTCTGGAGGCCGTTCGGGTGCGCAGTCCCGCGGCCGCCGAAAAGGCCATGCAGGCTCACATGGAAATCACCCGTGCCCGGCTCCAGTCGAGCGTCAGTTCCGGCCAGGGTGTAGAAACCGCATCGTAACGTGTGCGTCATCCGCGCCACTACGCAATACCCGCTTCCAACTCGTTGGAGATAATCGCTCATGAACCTTCGAAGTGTGGCCGTTTGCCTGATCTTAGCTCTCTTCACCGTTGTCACAACCGCCGCCGACCGGCCCTCCGCAGAACCTGCGCCGCCATTCAACGGCACGTCCCTCGACAACTGGACGACGCTCGACGGCCAGCCCGTCACCTGCGGCTGGGAGGTCGTGGACGGCATGATTCACCTGACCGAGACGAAAGAACGCTCCGGCCACATCCTCACTCGGGATGAATACGGCGACTTCGAGTTGTCCTTCGAGTGGAAGATCGCGCCGGGCGGCAACAGTGGGCTCAAGTATCGGGTTTGCAGGTACGGCGGGAAGGTACTCGGCTGCGAATACCAGATTTTCGACGACGAGAAGAATGCGAAGAGCCGACCCCGA
>Ga0180438_10009680_pt1 | contig 11956 bp, 8 predicted proteins | sample SS_ome_12_FD_132455 | JGI IMG/M metagenome (GOLD analysis project Ga0180438, IMG submission 132455) | Hypersaline lake sediment archaeal communities from the Salton Sea, California, USA - SS_3_D_2 metaG | ecosystem: Environmental > Aquatic > Non-marine Saline and Alkaline > Hypersaline >...
AAGATCCATCATTTCCCGAGCCCGATCCTGATCCTCACCGGCAAAATACCCCCTTTGGCGACGAGGGTCCGAAAGCGTCTTGACGCGGAAGCCCCATTCGCCGAGCAGAGACACCGCACCGTCGAGTCTGTCTCTCTCTCGCCTCGAGAGATTGGCTCCGGGGGCCGCGATGCCGACGCAATCCCCGGGTTTCATCGCCTGGCCTTTGATCATGGGGGGCATGGCCTTCCTCATCTCGGACGTTTCTCCTGAAAATATGATTCAGTTCCTGTAATGTAATGGAAAAGTGCGTTTGGGGCAAGAAAAAGAAAAGCCCTCAAGAAAACGAGCCCTTCTGTCGATAAGTTCAAAGAAAGGATGTCAGGCAAAAAACCTAGACCAAGGAGGAGAAACATTGACTCAGACAAAACCGAGAACCGACACGGGTCATGAAATGATCCAGAAGGTTCTGGCCGGAGCATATAAGTACCCCGTCTCCGACATCCATTTCAAAGTTGGTGAGTCTCCGTTCTATCGAATATACGGCGAGCTCAAACGGCTCGGTTCGAATACCCTGTCATCGAATGATCTCCATATGATTGCCAAAACCCTCCGGCCGGATTTTGATGAAATCCAAAAACAAAACAATTGGAAGGGGTTTGATTTCTCTATCGAAGCACAAGGTCTGGGACGATTTCGCGTGAGCATCTTCAGACAGAAGAGCACACCAGCCATCGTGCTTCGCGTCATCCCCAAAGAGATACCCAATTTCACCCAGTTGAGGCTTCCCCTCGTGATCAAAAGGATCGCGGGTTTCGAACGGGGACTGTTACTGGTAACCGGTGCAACCGGCATGGGTAAATCCACAACCATCGCCTCCGTGCTCCAGTTCGTCAACATGAACTGGTGCAAACACATCCTGACCATTGAGGACCCCATTGAGTTTATCATTGAAAGCGGCAAAAGCAGCGTGTCTCAGCGAGAAATAGGCCGTGATGTCGAAGACTATCATAGTGGACTGTGGTCTGCCATGCGCCAGGATCCGGATATCATCTTTATCGGCGAGATTCGAGATTCCAGAACGATGGATGTCGCCATTCAAGCGGCTGAAACAGGCCACTTTGTGGTCAGCACGGTGCACACGCCCGATGTGACTCGGACCATCAGCCGAGTCGCCGGTCTATTCCCCGCAGAGCAGCAGCACATACTCCGAGCGCGCCTCGCGGAGAACCTGAAGGCCATCGTTTCCCAGAACCTCTTGCCCCGGCAAGATCAATCGGGTCGTGTTCTTGCCACAGAGATACTTATCAACAACTACTCCATCCAGGAATGCATCCGCGACCCGGACAGTACACCGGCCGATCTCCTCAAACACATCGAAAACGGAATGGATGAATATCAGATGCAAACCTTCGAACACGATCTCGTCAGCCTGCTCAAGGAGGGACTCATCACCATCGATGTGGCCAAGGGAGCGTCTAGAAGCCCGACAGATTTCGTGAGGAGTCTGGACCTCACCCGCTGAGACCCGGGGAGATTGAGACGGCGTTTGTAAGAAAGACCGCGGCCCCCCCCGTCAGGCAACGACCGAGACGAGTCGCATGAAGCGCCAGAGAATCCCAAGAGTCTGGACAAATGGAATCAGAAGACAGGGAACATCACGAGGATCAGAGAAAGACCCCATAGCGGCTGATTCTGTCGAGTTTGATAACCGCTCTATGAGGAAGAGGCTGTCTCGGAACGCGGGACCTATCGAGGAACCTGAGGGGCAACCTCCAGGCATGGGAGACGGCGCGTTCAACCCCTCTCATGGTTCAGCAGCCACTGCTTACGCCACAGACCTCCTCCATATCCCACCAGACCTCCCCCTGATCCAACCACCCGGTGGCATGGAATGATGATCGAAACAGGGTTCCTGGCGTTGGCGCTCCCCACTGCCCGAGCGGATCGAGAATTGCCCATGTCCTCGGCAATCTCCCTGTAGGACACAGTCACCCCGTACTGAATTCCGAGGAGACGTTCCCACACCCGTTTCTGAAAGTCCGTCCCCTGAGGTGCCAGAGGCAGGTCAAAGGTTCTCCTTGCACCCTCAAAGTACTCGGCAAGCTGTAAGGAACACAGGCGGAGAACTTCAGGAACGGGGGCAGGTTGATGGATCGCCGGGGTTTGACCGAATTCGACTCGCCACACGGCAGAATCAGAACCCGCAATTCGCAAGGGGCCGAGTGGCGAGAGACAGCCAATTTCATAGCCAGCCGGACCGTTGTTGCTCTCCAGATCTTCCGCGATTCTCCTTTCTGTGATCATCACCGTCGATCAAACCTCTACTCGGCAGGGGCGTCTCCAGCTCGGTCGAGGAGTTCCTCCAGCAGAGTTTCCACCTGGTCGAGCGCTTGTCCATACCCGGCCCAATCACCCGCTTTCAGGAATTCCTGCGCCTCCCTGTACCGTTCCATCGCTGAATGGACCAGATCCTTGACGGATACGGTTTCGACTTTCTCCTCCGAGGGGACCCGGCTCGGGGCCACGGATTCCTTGAAGATGGCCGACAGCGCTTTGGTGAGATTCTCTCTCATGACCACTTCGTTCCCATAAGACACGATGACCTGCTTTAACTCGGGAAGAGCGATGCTCATGGATGGCCGCGCCGGCCGCTGCATCGACTGCCGTGTCATGGCACCCGCCCTCTCCTGCTCCGATTCCGACTCCTGCCTGGCTTGCAGATAGACGGGTTCCACATACAAAAAGGACCGTTCAATCGGAATGGCCATGAGATTGCCCCGGATTACCCGAGACCCCTTCTGCCCCCAGAGGGTCAGTTCTCTCGATATTTCGGTCTGCTGATCCACCCGAGCCTCAATCTGCATTGGCCCAAAAATGAGTTTCTCCTTTGGCAGTTTGTACACGAGCAGATCTCCATAGTCGGGCATATCACTCCGTGCTGCGAGCCAGGCGATCATGTTGTCCTTTTTCGATGGTGTGAAGGGAAGCATCTGGAGAAATTCCTCATGCTCCTCTCCCGGTAGCTTGATGATAATATAGTAGGGTTCCATCTCCTGCCGGGTATCAGCGTACAACTCATTGGGGATCTGCCACAGGTCCTCTTGATTGTAGAAAACCTGAACGTCCTGCATGTGATACGCTCGGTACATGGCCGCCTGAATTTCAAAGAGATCCTTGGGATAACGCATATGGGATTTTATCGAATCCGGCATCTCATCCATGGGTTTGAACAGACCGGGGAAAATCTCCCGAAAGCTTTGGATGATCGGGTCCGCCTCATCGATCACGTAGAAGTCCGTCGCCCCGGTATAGGCATTGACAACAACCTTGACAGCGTTCCGCGTATAATTGATTTCCACACCGGACTGATCTCGCATTCGAGTGGAGTAAGGGTACATAGATGTTGTGGTGTATGCATCCACCATCCAAAACAGGTGGCCATCCGCAATGACCAGATAAGGGTCCCGATCAAACCGGAGAAAAGAGGCGATCTTTCTCACCCGAAGATGGATGGGCCGATGGAACATGATCCGGCTCTCTGGCGCGAGATAGCGGGTGAAGAGAATCTGTGGGTCCTTGAACGCTGCAGCAAAGAGGAATCTTCGAAGAAGGGAGTTGATGGGGACCCCGCCGTCTCCCTGGTAGGTCGTGTAGACATTACTGTCTCCCTTTGGATAGTCGAACTCCTCGGTCTTGGTCCTCACCATGACATAGTCATTCGTTTGCTCGCCATAGTAAATCTCGGGCCGATTGACCGTCACCCACTCGCTCACGGGAGGAAGGTCTTTGATCAGGAGACTCGGCAGTCCTTCCTCGGTGACCTGATTGACGGGATTCATCGCCAGCCCGTAGCCATGGGTGAATTTCAGGTGTCTGTTCACCCATGTTTTCGCCTGGGCAGGTAGCTGATCCGCCGACATTTCACGGGCCGAGAGGGTGACCTGCCTGTACTCGCCATCAAAACGATAGCGGTCAACATCGATCCCTGAGAAGTTGTAGTAGAGTCGAATCGACTGCAATTGATTGTATGTTTCTTTGAGGGGACGCTCATCCCAGATTCGAATATTATCGATGGTCATCCGGTTTTTCGCAATGTCCTCAGCACTCAGATCGTCCTCCACGAGGAAGTCTTTTTCCTGTATTCTGTCCAGAAGATAGGCTCTCCGGGTATTCTCGATGTTATAGCTAATGTAAGGGCTTTCCATGTCCAGTTCGTTGGGATTGACCACAACCTTTTGGACCAGCGACGGGACAATGAAGCCCCCAACAATCATCGCACCCAGTGTCACGGCCGCACCGACCAGGAAATGCCCTCTCCTCGGTCGTAACATGTTCCTCCCCACAAGGACTGCCAGCGCACCCAGGACAACCATCAGAATTCGGTATATGATAATCTGAACGTGAACGTCCGTGTAGGAAGCACCAAAGGCCGGTCCCTTGGTCGAATACAAGACCTGATAGGCCTTCAGCCAATACCCCCAAATCATGAAGATGATAATCATGATGCCCAACACGGACAGGTGCTTACGTACAAAAGGATCGATTTTCAGCTTCGCTGTCGGCTGGGCATCACCGGTGCCCTGTGGAACGGTCCCGATCTCCAACTGGAGAAGGTTCCCCCGACTGTACACGACAAGGGCAACAAGACCGCAAAAAACAAGAAACCCGATACACCAACCCTTCACAAAAAGGTAAAAGGGCAAAGAGAACACATAGAACCCCACGTCATGGCCGAACACGGGATCAGCGATACCAAACGATTTCGGGTGAAGGTACAGAAGCACGGTTGTCCACTTCGTGGAAGCAGCGTTTCCGACCATCAGGGCCACAATCACAAGAAAAATGCCGACCGCCCAGTTCACTGCCTTTTCGCTGATGGGAAGACCCTCCACAGAGATCCCGCCACCTTTCCCTCCACCGGCAGCGTGGTGCTTTCTCACGTAGTGTCGAGCCACGAAGAAATTCGCTCCCACGGCGATGAGAAAAATCACCGCAGCTGCCAATCCAATGGTGATTTTCGAGACCGTGATGGTCAGAAAAACAGAGGAGAAGTCAAGGTTATCGAACCAAAGCCAGAGCGGATAGAGGCTCGACACGAACCAGGCGAGCCCGATCAAAACCATGACCACCACAATCACTTTTGTGAAAATCCCTGCCTGTTCTTTCATACCTTCACCTTTCTGAAACACCGGAACATCCTGAAATATGAGTGATACGCTCGGGACATGAGAGCGGCGGGAGACGCGGACAAACCGCAACGTTCGGGCTGCCCCACCAACCCAAAACCTGCACGGAGATTATATCCCGAAAGAAACCCCATGGCAACACGCGATCTCCTCTTCCTTTAAGCAACAAGACATGCTGGCGGATTACCCACCGGCGGGTTGGTCTTTGGTTGAATTCCGTCCGTGAAAAGCATACAATCGTGTAATTCCGTCCGTGAAAAGCATACAATCGTGTGACGATAGCGTCCTGTCAGGTGAGGTGAAGCTCCATGACAACCGAGATATCCGCCAAGCTCGCGCTGACGAGAGAGGAGATCGCTTACCTTTACCAGGGCGGTGTCATCTCTGTCAAGATCAAAGCAAAGGACGGAAGCACATCCCTCGAGATCTCATGTGGGGAGGCGTCTTCCTCGAGAAGCACACACATCCGCTTCAGACACCTCACCGCCGTGTAGAAAGGGGTGTGCAGCGTTCCGGGACCGGGTATGCCCGCCCGTGGCTCGCGCGCTTGGGCCGGAAAAATGCAGGATTTGTCGTGTCCGTTTTGACGAGGGGTATGATCGGATGTAAAATTAGGTATAATGAGGTCCGGAAAGGAGTGAGTCTCCATGGGTGCAGAGACAAGATCAAGGGGAAGGATCTATCTCATTCTTGGAATTCTGATTCTGGCTTTGGCAGTGGGTCTCTTTCTTCTCCTCAAATCTGGACCTGAGAAAACGCGTGAAGCCGCCGAGATTGATAAAGAAGCGGAGAGACGCGTTGAGACCCTCCAGGGTGAACTGACCGAGCCTGTCGACGTGAAGCGGGCTGATCATTTCGTCAGTGCCGAGACCCTTCTTCTCAAAAAGGATCAATTGATCGTTCCAACGACGCCGAGGGCTCTTCTCGAGGATCTGTCCCTGGACCCTAAGGCTGAAATCAAGATCGTGGTGGAGGAAGAGAGAACGGTCATAACCACCCCAAGGAAACTTTCCGAGAACCGGACGATTCATCCGGACACGCCCATCTATGTTGTCGATGAAGACGGACAGGTCAGGGAAACCACACCTGGAAAGCTCATGGCCGACGAATCAATCACCCCCGATACGCCCATCAAGGTGATCGAAAAGAGAGACAGGGTGATCGTCACCACGCCCGAGGGTCTGCAGACGATCATGCCAAGTCTGGATGAACCCATCAAAGTGGTTATCGAAAAACCGGGAGATACCCTGACCGTGTCCCAGCTGCTGGCGGAGCAGGGAGACCTCACGGGGGACACCTTTTTCATTCATACGGTGACGCATGACGATGTCCAAGGAATCTGGGGCATCATTCAGCATGGACTCATGGACCAATTCCTCCGGGGCGTTCCTGTCTCGAAGCCGGAGGATCCGTCCGGAAAAGAAGTGCTTCTGCTCAAGATCCCCCAGGATGCGGATGAACCCCGTCCAAATGGATACAGTTCCTACTTTGGGAATATTCTCGACGAAAAAACCAAGGAATCCTATGTCTATAATTATCGCAATGGCCGTATGGGCATGAACCCGGACTACATCTCTCCCGGCCAGGAGTTGGTTATCAGCCGGTTTACAAGACAAGAATTAATCGACATCTACAAACATTTCGCAGGGACTCGTTGAATCCCTTTTTCATTGTGAGGACGCATGAACAGGCCTATTTATGTTCTTGGTGGTCTTATTCCTCTCCTGACCGTCTTCTTCCTGGGCTTCCTTTCCCCTGTCGGTGGGGAGGAAAAGACATCCTTTTACGTGAACCTGGGCATCAGCTACTATGAGATGGGTGATTACGCAGAGGCGGCGGAGAAATTTCAAACTGCGCTGGAGATGGACTCGGATTATCCGGGGCTTCACGGGCTGCTCGGATCTGCCCTCCTTCAGGATGGTCGCATCGAGGAAGCCATTCAAGCCTACCGGCGTCAGATTGCCGTGACCCCCGGTGTTGCGGACTTCCATTTCAATCTCGGTCTTGCCTACCAGCGAAAAGGGCTTCAAGATGAGGCCATCACCGCCTTCACAAAAGCCGTGGAGATCAACCCTGAGTTGACGGCGGCCCAGCGGGCATTGGGATTGATGTACATGGACGGCGGACGGCTTGCCGAGGCTGTCGCTCCATTGAAAAAGGCGATATCCCTTGATCCGACCTCATGGGAAAACCATTACAACCTTGGTGTGATCTATTATCGTCAGGAGCGGTTCTCGGACGCCTTCCAGGCCTATCAGCGAGCCGTCGAGTTAAACCCGGAAGGAACCGACCTGCACGTGGCACTCGGGAAAACACACATCAGGCTTGGTGATTTCGATGCTGCGCTGACCCATTACAAAAGGGCCTTGGATGGCAGACCTCTTGACCCGCAGATCCATTATGAGATGGGCCTCCTCTATCAGTTCAGGGGTGAGACCGATCGGGCACTGGCCTCGTTCAGGATGGCGCTGCGACAGGATCCTGACCACCTCGATGCCCAGACCAAGCTTGGCGATCTCCTTGTGGAGGCAGGGCAGTTAGAGCCCGCCGTCGATGCGTATGAGAAAGTTCTCAAGAGTCGGCCCGATTCGGTGGACGCCCTGTTGGGACTCGGTATTGCTCTCAGGGAAAAGGGTGTCTATGATCAGGCGCTCCATCGCCTGCTCGAGGCCAAGTCCATCGATCCAAACCGGTGGGACGTCCGCTTCCACGCCGCCCTTTGTTACGATATCCAGGGGCTCTACGACAAGGCTATTCCCGAGTATGAGGCAACGACGAAGCTGAACTCGAACCATGCAGAGGCTTACTTCAATCTGGCTGTGATCCATGAGGACCGTGGAGAAAAAGCACTCGCCGAAACCTACTATCGAAGGGCTCTGGGAAAAAAAACCGATTTCGCCGAAGCCTACAACAACCTCGGAATCCTGTACAGTGAAGAAGGATTGAATGAAAAGGCCATCGAAGCGTACCAGAAGGCCGCGGCCTTGAAACCCGGTTTTGTCGAACCCTTGAACAACCTGGGCGTCATCTACCGGAAAATGGAGTCCTATACCAAAGCCCGGGAGCTCTTCGAAAAGGTTGTTGAGATGGATCCGGGATTTGCCAAAGGATATTACAACCTGGGAACCGTTCTTGAGGCCGTGGGGGAGCATACCGCTGCTGTCGAGGCATATCGGAAGGCGATTGCCATCGATCCCAAGCATGGTGATGCCCATTATGGTTTAGCCAATATCCTGCAGGCCCGCGGGGAGGTCGAAGAGGCCGCCAGAACATACGCCGAGGCCATTACCATAAACCCAAGCGATATCCAGGCTCGATTCAGGCTGGCCGAGCTTCTCACATCCCAGAGTCGAAACGATGAGGCGATCGAGCAGTATGAGCACATTCTGAGGATCGATCCCAAAAACGTTGAGACCCTCAACAATCTCGGTGTCGTTTATTTCCGAAGGAAATCTTATGAGGAGGCTGTCCGCTATCTTCTCAAAGCGGTCGATATCGCCCCCGATCGCGACTATATCCACAACAATCTCGGCATGGTCTATGCCGACATGGGGATGCATGAGAAAGCGAGAACCGAGTATGAGAAGGCGATCGCAGCCTCAAGCGGGAAGGCATCGAGCCCATAACCTGAATCCGGTGACCCCGTGAAAAGGAAAAAACTTTTCAGGTATTTTCTCGTCTCCGTCCTCATCCATCTGGGTGGACTCGCCGGATTTGATGTCCTCCTCCTGGCACCGCCGGCCATGCCGGACCAGTCTGTTCTTATTCCTGTTGAAACCGTTGTCCTTTGGACGAAAAGCGAGAACGAGGCGTCCTCGGTTCCCTTCACGCTCAAAACCGTTCAACCGGCGAGGAAAGCTGTCGTCGCCAAGGCATCGGCCAGCAAAGGCACGCCCAGCGCCGATCCAATGGAGGATCTTTCTGGCCCTGTTCCCACGGAGGGTTCGTTCAAACCGAGTATGAACATGGACCAAATGCCCACGCCGGGCGGCCTGCCTATGGGGCAGGAGGGAGCAGAGATGCAGAGCAAGCGGATTGTCTCCCGATCGACGAACCTCCCCGTGAGGCTTCCCCCGGTCCTCGCCTCTCCTCCCGTACAATCGCCTATCCTGGACACCAGTGAGGCCAAGGTTTTGACGCAGGTTGATTCAGGACAAGGTCTTCCGGCGCGCTCCATGAAACCGGAAAAAACAAGGGCCCCCCTCGGGAAAAACCGACCCCACCCGGAGTTTGTCGCTGAACTGCCGCCGATTCCGACTGTCACAGCGCCGACGTTGCCGGACGCCGGTGAAATGATCCTTGCCGAGGAGACCGGAACGGTCTCTGCGCCTCCAGACGGCATCAAGGTTCAACGTCCCATGATGGTCAACAGACTCCGCGAAAAACCGTCTGACATGCCTTCCGTGGTAGGGCTCAGCCGTGCTCCGCAGCAGGAAATCTCGCTGGCCCCGCTGACGACCGGAACGGAGCCAAAGGCGCCACTCCTGGAGCCAGGACAGAGCTATTCCATGCTTCTCCTCATCGATACGAGCGGCTCGGTCAAGGGACCTCCCCTGGAAGGCATCAAAAGATCGGCCATGGCTTTTGTCAACCTTCTGGGTGTCACCGATCGTTGCGCCGTCATCACCTTTAATGACGAGGCAAACCTGGTCATTCCATTTGTTTCGGACAAAGACCGGCTCAACAGCGATATTGCGAGGCTGGCCTGTGAAGGGAAAAACACCGTTCTCTTTGATGCCCTCGATTATGGTTTTGGTCTTCTCGAGCAGGAGAAGAATCGAAGACGATTTGTCGTCCTCTTCTCCGACGGAAAAGACGAGGGCAGCCATGTGACGTTCCAGAAGGTGATCCCTCGAGCCCAGAATTCCAGGATTGTCGTGTTCTGTCTGGGCTACTCCCGCATTGAGCGCCGATACCTGAGGAACATGGAGAACATTGCTCACCAGACTGACGGACTATTTGCCGAGGCGCCCCAGTTCCAGGAAATTGTGGCGTTATTCAGGTCGGCCAGAGACATGACAAAGCAGGCCGGATCATGACAGGGTGACAAAAGGGACGAGCAAGACCTGTCCGGAGAAAGCCCTCGGCGCAAGGCTTCACTTGACCCGCCGTAACGCCGTTCTCCCTCGCGGTCTCTGATATCGCTCCCCCACTCGCTCCATTCGATGGGGCACACCCTGAAACGTCCATGTCTGTCCGAGAAAGATGTGGACGTCCTCGAGAATCCACTGATGTTCTCCAAACGGAGACTGCAGTGTCACCCGGTACCAACCCCGTTTCACGTCTTGCTCGATAACTCTGACTTGCGCGTAAAAGATCGGTTTTTCCCGCATGTGGATCAGAACCACGTCAGATGGGCGCAGATTCTGCTTCATGAGATGACCTCATGCCTTTCCCCCTCTCCAATCGCCCAATCCGTTCCGCAACAGGAGGGTGGGAATAGTAAAACCAGGCGTACAATGGATGGGGGTTCAGATTCGCCAGATTGTCCAGACTCAGCGTCCGGAGGGCCTGGACCAGGAAGGTCGGCGTTCCTGCCAGCTCGACGGCCATGTCATCCGCCTGCTTTTCGAACCTTCTGGAAACGGCGGACCCCACCGGCCGGAAAAAATAGCCCACCCCGGTGATCAAAACACCGATAACGAAAAGGCCGGCAAAAGCGGTGGTCTCCGAAAGCCGGAAGGTGTCATAGAGAAGCGGCCAGTTGAGCAAACGGGATGCCGCGTAGAGAAGACCCAGGGTGACAATCTCAAGGAAAACAAGCCCCTTGATAAGATGGCCTCGCTTCCAGTGCCCCGCCTCATGACACAGAATCGCCACGATTTCTTCCTCGCTGTGTCTCCGGAGGAGGGAGTCAAAAAGAACGATCCGCTTGGTTCTTCCAAGACCCGTAAAAAAGGCGTTTGTGTGCCGTGTCCGCTTCTCTGCGTCCATTTGGAAGACCCCACCCACAGTCAGACCGGCCCTTTCCATGGAGTCCCGGATTCGCCTTTTGAGATTTCCATCCGGTATCGGCTCGAATCGATTAAACCACGGTGCAATCACCAGGGGATAGAGCCACACCATGATTCCCTCAAAGAGGGCCATCACGATCCATGCCCAGATCCACCAGGTTTCATGCCGGGCCCCGATGAGGGTCAGGAGAAGCCCGAGAATCACTCCCCCCAGGAGGGCCGAGACAACAGTCTGTTTCATCAGATCGAGGATCCACGTACGCAGGGTGGTCGTATTGAAACCGTAACGGTTTTCGATCACAAAGGTCTCATAAAGATCGAAACAGATCGAAGGGATGCCGTACACGATCCGGAGGAGGGCAAAAAAAACCAACCCTGCACCAACGGGGTTCGATACGGCGAGGCTGATCTTCTGCACCACCCACGGAAGAAACCCGGACACAAGAACGCCCAGCGTCATCAGCTGGAAAAACAGGCTATCGATCAGTCGAAGACGCTCCAAATCGATGGTATAGGCGGTTATCCGCGCCATTTTCTCCCGATCCACCCTGCCGTCAAAGACTTCAGGCACCCTCCCCTCAGACCGGCGCAGATGACAAACATTCAGATGGTGGAGGAGGACCTCGAAGGCGGAACGAATCACGATGAGTCCAACACATGCAATGAGGAGCGCGTTGATCCGAACCATGAGTCTCAGACTCCCTCAAGACAGACTGCCCTATTCTCACCTGATCCCCGCACAATTTCAACCGCTTCGCCCCCGGATCTTTTGATACCCGAGACCGCTCTCCGGACCCGTAACCGAGATGATCTTGAAAGGTCGCGGGTTTTCCG
>Ga0180438_10009682_pt1 | contig 11953 bp, 9 predicted proteins | sample SS_ome_12_FD_132455 | JGI IMG/M metagenome (GOLD analysis project Ga0180438, IMG submission 132455) | Hypersaline lake sediment archaeal communities from the Salton Sea, California, USA - SS_3_D_2 metaG | ecosystem: Environmental > Aquatic > Non-marine Saline and Alkaline > Hypersaline >...
AATATCAAAATCAAAACACATAGACCAATAATTTTTATATAATGTATCATATTTTATTTATAAGCTTTTAATTTATCTGATAATTCTTGAGTAATTGTTTTAATTGGCTGATTAAGGACCTGTTTCTTGAATTTATTTAAATATACTTTTAAAGCGCTTTTTCTCATAGGCGAACCAACTAATTCCATAAACCCTTTCCCTTGGACCTTTTTGTTTTTAATCTTTCCCTCAATTTCAATCCCTCCTTCCCAATAATTAATAGAACCAAATATCATTTCTTGTTTTTTATTAAAAGGTTTAATATTAAGACTTGCCTGCCAATCTGGTAAAGATATTTCATAGCCTAATTGATAATCAGAACCTGTTTCCTTGCTATGATATTTGATTGGTTTGGTTTTTAAAATCAAATTATCCGTATATTTAGTTCTGCCTTTTTCATCCATTAAACTGGCATGAAATGTTTTTATTTCATCACCATAAACAAAACAAACAATATCAGTGTTATTTGTTAATTGAATAGAAAACCAAGTCCATTTATCACCTCTTATCATTGGTGCTTGCGCCCATTGGTGATCCATCCAAGACAAACCTTGAACCTCTTGCCACCTATCATCAATTTTAATCCAACCTTTTGTCAATAAATTTGTTAATGAATAATAATATGTTGTTTTGATTTGTAAATCTAGATATCCTTTTTTATTTAAAAGTAATGGTCTTTTCCTTGATTCTAAATGTAAATCCACAAAATCATTAACAATATGATAATTAAACAAACTTGTCTCTTCAATAATACAAGCATTATCATATTGTATCCAAAGCAGAGGTTTTGTAAAACTATTAGGATTAACTATACAAACTGGATTTACTTTTTTCCAAAATTTATGAGAATTATTATCAGCCAGCAAATAATGTGAAAAATACAAAGTCTTTAATGGTATTTGTTTTAAAAATGGTATTTTAACTTTCTTAGGCTTACAAGAAAACAAAGTATTCATATAAGAAACTGATTTACCCTGCTTATTTTTTAAATTACCATTAAAATACCACCATTCAATAATATGATCATGTTTTTGTTCATCTTGAGGAAACTTTATTGGTTTATATCTTTCTTTATATTTCATATTTACTCTTTCGTATTTAAAGCAACAATAACAGCAAATAATTGTCTTTGTGTATCTTGAATAACCAAATGTTTATTTTCTAACTCAGCAATTAAAACTTGTAAATTCTCCTGAGGACTTTTTTCAGCAATTGCCTGAGCGATTTGTTTTTTCTTATTTTCATACATTTCTTTTACCTTAGCTAATTTATCTTCTAATTTGTATTTATATTCTTCTAAGGTTTCTTTATCTAATTCTATATTTTCTTTAAAAGAATCTAATGCTAATTCAGAAAAATGCTTAGCATATTTCTCGTTTGGATTTTCAATTTTATTCTCTAGATTTTCCATATTACTTTAATTTTAGCCTAAATTAAAATTAAAGTAAAATAAAAAGCACCTAAATAGGTGCTTTAATTTTTGGCTGGATTTTCCAGCCAAGAAATTCAAAATTTTCTTTATGAGCAAGTCTCATTGTTTCCTCATAGTCAAAGACTTCTACCTCTGCAATTCCTCTTTCTTGATTATTACCTAATATACCTTTGGCAGTTTTATAGTCATGACAATAAGCAATAATGGTATAAAACTTCCCCTCAATATAATACGTATGATTTTCACTTCTAGCACTAACTGGCTGACAAATCCAATACTGGATTACTGATTGTGTTTCTGGTATCTTTTCAGCTGCTAAACCACTCATATCCCCTCCTTAATTTTAGATTTAAGCACAAAGAACAATTACTATATTATATACTCATAAAATATATTTGTCAATTAAAAAGCCGCCTAGTCTTTGACTAGGCGGCCTAGTTTTGCTTAGTTATTGTTTCTCCGCAATTTTTTACGAAGCAACAAATAAAACATTAAAGGAACAAGAAATCCAAAATAATTTATTACCACAGTTAAATTATCTTGGGTTTGGCTGATTGTACAACCCCAAATACCAGATGAACTATCACTATCACCACCTGAACCTAAACCTCCCACAGGTATTTGTGTAATTATGTCACTGGGTATAAACCCATATTTTATTAAGATACTGTGCATGTCAGCTGTAGCTTCAAAGCCTGATGTAGTCACCATATCATGATAAAGCGTTAAAGCATCATCGCACATCTGCTGATTTTTCCAAAGGAAATCATCAACAGAAACCATTCCATCATCAATTATTGCTTGAATAATTTTTTGTTCAACAACAGGATCAACTTCTTTGGCCATTTGATAATAATACTGGGCTCTATTGTATTCTCCTGTATGCAAAAAGTTAATCACCCTTTGAACATAATTTTCCGCACCAATATCATTAATGTTCGCGTAAATACCGTTTAAATACTTTGTCCGTCTGAAAGTATCCTGCTGAATCGCGTACAAATATGATACGTCGTTAAAAAATTCGCTAGCCCAATATGTTTCCTGGGAAATTTCATTGAGAGTATAAAGTTTTCCTGAAGGGCTGCGAAAAGTTCGTATCAATTCCAAGGTTGCAGCATGACCATATTCATGTGGCAAAGTATGATAAATGATCATTTCAGCGCGAGTAATCTTATGACCATCCATACCCACAAGTTCTTTAGCAGTACTTAAAACTTCTATACTTTTATCATGTGGATAATAAGCGCCATAAGCTCCATCAAGATTTTTAGCTGTAATCTTTGTCACTGGCTCCAATTTACTCACACTATTTTTAAGTGTAACCTTATTATAAGTTAACTGACGCCAGATATACTCCGACTCCATTGCAAAAATATCATCAGCAAACATGGCTTGTAATGTCTGTTGATTTGCCTTAGCTTCAGCAGCACTTAAAACATAGTTATTAGACTGGAATTTGCCCAAGCCTAATGGAACTACCTCTTTATGTGCTTTTATAATATTATAATCCTGAGCTAAGTCAATTGGGAAATTAGGAATTTTACGATAAAACGTTAAACTCTCTGAACCAATATGACTTAACCCATATACTTCAGTCATTGGTCTGCCAACATCATCAATATAGGTGACAAAGCCACCATTTTTCCCTGTAATATATTCAGCAGCAATACCTAAATCAGCCAATTCATCAACTCGCCACATTAATCTTGACTCAATTGCCATAGCAGCTGTTTCTGCTTTTAATGACGTGCCAATACCACTAGGAAAAGGAATGCAAAGATCACAAGCAAAAAACCCAACAGCCAAAGCATATGGAGTAATTCTTGAACCCATCAATCTTGCATATGCAGCAGGGCTCAAAAATATCCAAGACTCTGAAGTCCCTATTGTAACAGCACATGTTACACAGGAACCTTTCCATATCCAATCAAGAATATCGAATAAGGTATTGAATTGACGTTTTTCCCATGTTTCTACGTCCATTCTGTCCCAATATTCAAAACATTCTTGAGTTATGGTTATTTCCATACTGCAGGTCCTTTCCAGCTGTGTTTCGCGTACATATTCTTCAAGAGTTTCTACATTTGCTAATCTATCGTATTCCTGGATATTCAACCGACTTTGTGAAGTCAGAAGCTTATCCCAATCAGGATTCAAATCATCATCATAAGTAGTACGCCCAATACTTACTGCATATTTTGTTTCTCCTTCATAATAACCAAAGTATGTTGGAGCACTTACAAATTGGGCGTAAAACCAAAAAGATTGCTGATTATCATAAGTACCATCTGGATCAATTTCAATATCAAAATACTTGAAATCTCCATTTCTCCAAGTAGTTTCTTCTGTTTTCACCGTCAACACATCACCACTGCAATTACCTTCCCAAGTAACTGTAAAATACACAGCATCTCCGTCAATCACTTCAAGATCATCCTGCCATTCTACAGATGTATACACACAATCACAAGGTTGGTAAATTTTCTTTTGCGACTCTGTACACATGTTTTGATCATAACAGTTCTTATGCTGAATTCTTTCATATTGATATTCAGGATAATCTGACCAAGCGCCACAATAGTTTTCATAACTATTAGTACAAATGTAACAACCTGACCAATTATCATCACAAACCCAGTTATGATAACAAATAGTAAACGAGGGCATCTGCCCAACACCTGGGTATTGACCACTATTTTTACCATCATATGCAACAATGACATAGTAGTACAATCCTTCAGGCAAATTACTTAAATCAAGTTCATAAATTAAACCATCAAAAGAATCTTCTCCAACCTCACATGACATTGATAAATTGTCATAATAAGCATAGTTTTCATCAAATAACAAAGCAGTGACCCATTTTATTGGATCATTATCTAAATCTTTTACTAATACATTTAATGCATTAGTAATTTCATTAAACCTTGGGTAAGAAATTTCCGGACGATTATTACTGCAAGAGCCATCATAACAGCCAATACCTTCTGGACAATATTCATATACTTTTTGCCAACAACCGTCATCATTTAATTGGCAAGTCCAAATTTCATAATCTGCGTTGGCACAACCACTTTCACCTGAATTACACGTGTCAATGCACTTAGGCACACATTCTCCGCTATTACATATCAGATCAACGTTACAACTTTGAAATTCCTGCATATGATAACAGCCGTCATCTGAAAGCTGGCATTTTGAGACTGTATTAATATCATAACAGCCAAGTGAATCTGGCAGACAATCATCAATACAAGTTAATTCACAAATGCCATTATTACATGCCTCATATTGAGTACAATCTGTGTAAACCTTATCCAGACAAATATCACCGTCAAATGATTCGCCACATATCCAGCTTTGTGCTGTACCATTACAACCAGTAGTATAAAGGGCACATTCATCTACACAAGGATCAATTGTTACTGAGACAATATTACTCCAATTACTGTAAAGATTACCATCAAAAGACCTTACCCTAAAGTAATAAATAGTTATTGTCCCAACAACGCTAGAAATACTTTTAGAATTTGCTGTTTGGCTCCATCCTATTGGATTAGAAAAGTCAGAAGTTGTGCTAAATTGAAATTCATAAGCTGACGCAACATCTGTCCAAGTAAATGTGTATGTTTCGTTATTACTAACAGTTGTTGACGTCACACTTAATACCGGCACATCTGGTCCAATAATTTCATCACAACTCCCATTAACACATTGATAGTCTGTTGGGCAAGTAGTATAAATTTTATCAAGACAAATGTCCCCGTCATTAGCTTCACCACAGCTCCATCTTTGAGACACACTACTACAACCAGTTTCAGCTGAAGAACATTCATCAGAGCAGGGGTCTACCACAACAATCACTGTATTACTCCAATTTGAGTAAAGACCATTATCTACAGCTCTCACTCGATAATAGTAAGTAGTCTTACTAGAAACAGTATGACTAAATACTTTTGAAGTTCCTGCCTGACTCCAGCCCAAAGAACTAGTAAAATTATTAATTGATTCCTGAATTTGGTAACCAGCATTAACATTAGTCCAGCTAATGGTATAGCCAATACTATTCCTAACTATACTGGTGGACCTGTAAAGCGTTGGCGTAGCAGGAGCTTGATTCTCTATACAACTTCCATTTAAGCATTGATAACCTAAGGCACAAGTTGTATAAACTTTATCCAGGCAAATATCCCCATCATTAGCATTACCACAGCTCCAACTTTTATCTGTCCCAGCACACCCCACTGCGCCAGATGTACACTCATCAATACAGGGATCAACGACCACCATTACAATATTACTCCAATTCGAGTAAAGACCATTAGCAAAGGCCCTGACCCGATAATAATAAGTGGTCTTACTGCTTACTGTATGCGAATAGACTTTTGATGTACCAGCCAAGCTTTCACCTGTTGGTGGAGAAAAAACATTATTAATTCCCTCTTCAATTTCATACCCGGCATTGACATCAGTCCAGGTTAAACTGTAACTAACACCACTTCTGACATTAGCAACAGAAGCATTCAATGTCGGCGTCGCTGGTGGTTGTATTGACTGACAAGTTCCATTACTACATTGCTGATCATTAATACAATCTTGATTTACTTTCACATAACACCCATAAGCATCTTGTGTGCAAGACCAACGAGTGTCATCATCAACACAGCCTGTATCTATAAGGCCACATTCATTATGACAAATGGTTATTTGCCCATACCCCTGTAAATTAACAGGGTAATAGCCTGAATCCTGACCATCAGAAGTTGTCACCCAGTATTTGTAATTACCGTTTGCTAAATGGTCAAGGTCAACCGAATACCAGGTACCAACATAAACAGTCATTGGAATATATTCAAGGTAATTTTCATTTTCATCAAAGAGCCAAAAATCAACAGATAATGCTGGATCACCATCAGTATCAATATATGCAATAGCTAGCTGATTATTGCCAATTAATGTAGGACTGACTAATTCAGGAGGCGTATTTTGTTCAACAAGGATACAGCTTCCATTTGAGCACTCATAACCGAATGAGCAATCAGTGTTACTTTGATACCAGCAACCATTGCCATCCTGAACACATGTCCAGCGGGTATCAATATCAGTGCAACCGACATCGCCAGAATTACATGTATTGTTGCAAATTTGTATTGGTGAAACAGTAGTATTAAATGAATCAATCTCAATATATGATCCATCAATTTTCACATTAATCTCCACCTCTAACGAACCATTTTGCGTCGGTGTAGCAATAAAAGGTCCCCACGTTGCTTTTTCACCGCCACATAAAGTTGCATTGGAATAGTCATCATCTTCTGTTACGGATAATGTAATATCCTTGAAATCAACGTCTACAGCGGTTATCTCATAACAAATTGATGAATCACTATTCCGATTTTTAATCTCTACATCAAGAGAAAACTCTTGATTAGTATAAAGTAAATTGGGATCAAAATCATGATCATACAAGTACAGATCGTCCACTGGATTTGGTGGATTCAAACAATAAGAATCGTCATACCTGACAAAACACTGACATGAATAAACACCAAAATCTTCTAAAAAATCATCAGAAACAAAACAACTATGATAACGATCTGTCCCAACACAATCCCATTCTGTTGGGCAACATGACTCTACACTACTCCGACTGGAGCTACTATCACATTCAGGATGGTATGTATACCCCCAAGCTGTTTGACTAATTGCCAAAAAAGCAATTATTACCATTAACCATAGCCAAATTCGATTTTTTTTCATCACCTGTCTCCTTTTCAATCTATTGGTTTATTTTTTTGTTGACCTTAACAAATCCCCTCTTAACAACACTTCTTTATTTAAAGCAGTAATACTGCTGATGCTTATTTAATTGTCAATGTTCTGTTCTTAATCCATATTTCAACTTATCACTGTAATTAATAACTGTCAATCTCAAAGAATCACATTGAGATAAATAAATAAAAAAAAGCCCTCTTAAGAGCTTGTTGTCTTATTAAATTTTGTGCCCAAATATTCATAGGAAACAAAATTAATAGTTATTTATATTATACTCTAAGGCATCTCATTTTGTAAAGTTAAAATAAAAATAAAAGTGGAAAAAATTATTTTTTGCATCATAAAAAGCATCAAAAGATGCTTATATATATTATATTTTATTATTTGGTTAAAAAGCTTCTTTGACTAATCGGTTTATATGATTTACGATGTATTTTACTTATATCATATTCATCTAATTTTTGCATATGTAATTTTGTACCATAACCTTTATGTAATTCAAAACCATATTCTGGATATTTTTTGGCTAATTTTAACATAATTTTATCACGTGCAACTTTAGCTAAAATAGAAGCAGCAGCAATTGAAAAAATCTTAGTATCACCTTTTACAATTGTTTCCCAAGGAATCATAATTTTATATTCTTTGACTGAAGCTTTATCTATTAAACAATATTGTGGTCTAATAGTTAAACCATTAATAACTTTATCAATAACTAAGGCATTAGCTTGACCAACCCCAATCTCATCAATCACATTATTATCTAAGACTTCAATTGTCCATGATAAAGCTTTAGCTTTAATCTCTTCAACTAATTGTTCTCTTCTCAAGGCTGTCACTTTTTTAGAATCTCTCAAGCCTTTAATCACTTTACTATTTTCAAAAATTACTCCAGCCGCCACAATGGGTCCAGCCCATGCTCCTCTACCTACCTCGTCAATGCCAACAATATGCTCATACCCTCTTTGCCATAATTCTTTTTCTTTTTTAAAAGTTGGCTTAGTCATATTTTAAATTAAATAATTTGACAGTATTATTATATGTCTGTTGCTCAACATCTTTTAAATCTATCTCTTTCAACAGAGCAATTTTTTGAGCAACGTATTTAACATAGGCAGGTTCATTTCTTTTTCCTCTAAAAGGTTCTGGCGCTAAAAAAGGTGCATCTGTCTCAATCAAAATTCTATCCAAAGGAGTTTGTTTAGCAATTCCCTGAAGATCTGTTGCATTCTTAAAAGTCACAATACCAGTAAAACCAATATAAAATCCTAAATTTAAAAACTCTTTAACTTGTACTAATGTACCACCATAACAATGAATCACTCCATTTAGCTTTGAGCTATAAGCATTGAGCTCTGAGCTTAAAATCTCGAGCATTAAATTATATGCGCTATAAGGATCCTTTTCTTCACCACGACAATGCAAAACCAACGGCAAGTCTAAATTCTTTGCCAAATTAATAAATTTTTTAAAAACTTGTTTTTGAATTGATTTAGTTTTATCTACATCACCAGTCAATCTATAAAAATCTAAACCAACCTCGCCAATCCCAACAACCTGTTTACTTGATTGTGCCAATTCCTTATATTTATCAATTTTAATATCCTCTTTTTTTAAATCATCAGGATGACAACCAACCAAAGCCCACATACCATCATATTTTTCAGCCAAAGCAACAGCCATGCGACTACTTTCATAATTATTGCTAGCATTAATAATTTTTATATTAGAAGCAAAAGAACGTTGAATAACGTCCTCTAGATCATCCTCATACTCTGAAAATGTCATATGGGCATGTGAATCAATTAACATGTTTCAAAATTAAAAAGTAAAAATCAAAAATAATAAATTTTTCATTAAAATTATTTTTAAATTATTGATTCTATCTTATTTAATAGCTCTGGTAATAATAATTGCAAAATTTTAGTGGTTTTAATAAACCAAGGCGCAACGGTTGAAGCTTGTAATACTTCATTAAACCAATCTGACACAGGAAAACGTACTACAACAAATAATGATAAACCAATCACTAATATCCCTTCAAAAAATCCTAAAATCCCACCAATCAACCGATCAATTGTTCTTAAAAATGGTATAACATGCAAAATCTTAAAAATTCTATCAAGAACATAAAAACCAAAACCAATCAACCGATTAATTATAATAAAAATAATAATAAAAGCAATTATTTTCATTAAATTCGGATGTCCAAAAATTCTTTCTAATAATCCTGCCAAATTATCATACCACATACCAGCAAAAAATGCCCCAGCAAAAGTTCCTACAATTGCTCCTAGGGTATGAATTAAGCCAAACCAAAAACCAAATAATACAAAACCTCCCAAAATTATTAATAATATTAGATCAAAAATAGTCATAACGTTTATTATTAATTATTTATTTTTAATATTTACAAATATGATCTTCTCCTTCATAATAAGCTTCATTGCAACGAGGACAAATAAATTGTTTCATATAAGGTTGTCCAAAATGAGAGCAACCATCAGCCTGACACACATGACTACCTTGATTATATTGCTCTACTGTAATAACCGTGCCACAATCACCCTGACAACTATATTGTATTTTATCCACCATAATTTTTTCTTAGAACCGCTTATAAAAAATAAAACAGCGGAAAATTAGTTATTAATCATTAAATCTGGGGAATAACGCTTCTCCAGAATTTATCTTTTGGTCTAATGGCAAACTTGACCATTGCCTAAGTTCTGATATTTTTTTATTTAATTCTTTCTCTGGCTTATAACCTAATATTTTCATTATCTCTTCACAGGTCTGGGGCATAAAAGGTAAAATCATTATAGCAGTTTGTCTAATAGTTTCTAATAAATTATACATGACATCAGCTAAAACATCTTTGTCAGTATTATTTAATTCCCAAGGTTTTTCCTTATCTATATAAGCATTACAACGCCTAATATTTTCCCAAATAACATTTAAAGCTTCGTCAAATTTCAAATTAGCCATAAAAAAATCATAACGGTTCCAATCTGTCTGTAAATCAAACTGAAAAAATTTATCATATTCAACATTGTATTTTGGTACTTGTCCACTAAAATATTTCTCAGTCATAGACACTGTTCTAGAGACTAAATTACCAAATTCATTGGCTAAAGCCGCATTATATATATCATCTAGTCTTTCCTTGGCAAAATCACCGTCAGTACCAAAACCAAACTGTGATAATAATAAATAACGTGTTGCGTCAGTACCGTATTTACTAACTAATTCATCTGGCGCAATAACATTACCAATTGTTTTACTCATTTTCTGACCATCAATAGTAAAAAAACCATGAGCAAAAACTAATTTAGGTAAAGGTAAATCTAAAGCCAAAAGCATGCATGGCCAAATAACTGCATGAAACTTCAAAATATCTTTAGCCATTAAATGCACATCAGCTGGCCAAAACTTTTTATACAACTTACTTTTCAAACCGCCTAAAGCAGAAATATAATTACTTAAAGCATCAATCCACACATAAGTTGTTTGCTCTTTGTCAAAAGGCACAGGAATTCCCCATTTTACTTTTTGCCTAGAAATTGCCACATCTTTTAAACCTGTCTTAATTAAACCTAATATCTCATTTTTCTTACCTTCAGGTAAAATATTTAATTCTCCTGTTTCAATTAATTCTTTTAATTTTTTTTCGTAATCTTGTAATCGTAAAAAATAATTCTTTTCTTTAACTAATTCTGGTTCCTTATTATGATCAGGACATTTGCCATCAACTAAATCATCTTCTGTTTTAAAAGATTCACAGCCAATACAATACAATCCCTCATATTCATCTTCATAAACAACAGGGTTACCTTTAGGTGTTTTAGCATCTTTTAATTTATTCCAAAAATCAACCACTATCTCTTTATGTCTTTTTTCTGTAGTTCTAATAAAATCGTCATAAGAAATGCTAAGACTATCCCAGGCCAATTGAAACTTAGCAGCGGCTTCATCAGTAAATGCTTTAGGTGATTTATTTTGTTTTTCAGCTGCCTGAGCAATCTTAGCGCCGTGTTCGTCTGTGCCAGTTAAAAAATAAACATTATCAGCACCTATCATAATTCGATAATATCGTGCTAAAACATCAGCTGCAACAGTAGTATAAGCATGTCCAATATGTGGCACATCATTAACATAATAAATCGGAGTTGTTACATAAAATTTTTCTTTTTTTGCCATAATTTATCCAATCACGACTACAAATTCACCTTTTGTAGTATCTTTATTTAATTGATTTAATACTTGCTCAATATCTCCACGATATATTGTCTCAAATTTTTTCGTTAATTCCCTGCAAACAACGATTTGTTTTTTTAAACCTAAATCTTGTAATTTGGTTAGAGTCTTTAAAATTCTATGAGTTGATTCATAAAAAACAGACGTAAACTTATTATTCATAATCTCTTTAAGAATTTTTTCTTTGCCTTTTTTATGAGGTAAAAAACCATAAAAAATAAATTTATCAGTTGGTAAACCAGAAATTGATAAAGCACTAATAACGGCTGATGGACCTGGGATTGGCTCAATCTTAATCTCAGGTAATTCTTGTAAAACTGACTGAATTAACTTATTGCCAGGATCTGAAATACCAGGTGTGCCCGCATCTGAGACTAAAGCCAAATCATTACCTTGTTTTAATAAATCAATTATTTTATTCACCTTGCTTACTTTAGAATGCTGAAAATA
>Ga0180438_10009683_pt1 | contig 11953 bp, 13 predicted proteins | sample SS_ome_12_FD_132455 | JGI IMG/M metagenome (GOLD analysis project Ga0180438, IMG submission 132455) | Hypersaline lake sediment archaeal communities from the Salton Sea, California, USA - SS_3_D_2 metaG | ecosystem: Environmental > Aquatic > Non-marine Saline and Alkaline > Hypersaline >...
CACCGTGAATCGCGTCGTGCTAGTTGTAGTCGTGGGTGGCCGTGACGCCGTTGTAGCCCCGATACTGGTTGATCAGCGCCGGATGATCCCAGTCGTAGCCGGTGTCCTGCCCTGCGACGACGATTCCCTGACCAGTGTAGCCTAACGCCCAGACGTCGTCGGCGTTGACCCGCGTCACGTTCCACTCGATCGTCCGGGGAGCCAGCGTGCGCCCGTCGCTAGGCTGGAGATCCGGCAGCGCCTGGCGGACCTTCGGGTCAGCGGCGATACGCGCCACCTCGGCGCGATCAGCCAGGTGCGTGACGAGGGCCCGGTCCCCCCCATTCACAGCCAGCATGTTGACGATATAGAAGGAGCGATACGCCACGCCCGCACTGTCCAGTCCGGCACGCAGGGGTGCCTGAGAGCGTTGGGCGACCTTGCGCAGTGTGTCGTACACATATCGCAAGCGCGCCTCGCGGTTGGAAAGCGTCGCAGCGACACTGACATCCGCCTGCTCGGTCAGGATGACCAGAAAGTCGGTCTCACCGCCATCGGCAGTAGCCTCCCAAACCTGAGGAGCGACCTTGGTAGGGATAGGGGCAACCTCCGGCACACCCTGCGGTGCAGAACGGACGGATAGCGTCAAGCCCACAAAGAGTAGACCTGCCAGGCCAAGCACCTGGCCCGTGCTCAACAAGCCTCCGTTGGTTCTCTTCCGATTTCGAGTGGTCGTCTGCTTGGCCGTTGTCATAGGAGAAGGGCCTCCCTGCGTTGTAGGTAGAGATTATATCAGAAGTGTGCCCCTTGACCAGATTCCGATCGGTCAACGAATCTACGACAAGCTCATGCAAATCAGTCCTACCACGACGGACCGGCCGCCTACGGGCCGGCGATCCCAGACACCCGTGGCCGGGCGGGCAAGAAGAACGACAGCGCCTTTGCTGAGCCAATACTGTCCGGATATGGATACCCAGCTAGCCGAGAGCTCAGGCGATGACACCACTTGAGATACAGTGGCGGCTCTCCGGTCAGCCGGTCAGACAAGCATCGTGCACCCGCCATGCCCCGATGCTAGACAAGCGAAGCAGGAACTGGGTTCGAAAAGGCACCGGTCGCACGGCGAGAGTGCTGCTTGAGCTGACAAGCAGCTGATGCGCCAGCACGATGGGCTGGTGCATCACATCATCCGGCGACAGTGAGGGGGTTCGCTGAGTTACGCCCAGGTGCTGCAAGAGGGACGCATCGGGCTGTGACGGGCCATCCTGGGCTTCGATCCGGAACGGAGGACGGCCTTCTCCACGTACGCCGGTGTGGCGATTGCCCGGGGGGTATGGGGTGCCGTCAAGCGAGACCGGAAAGCCCAAGGCCGAGCAAAGACAGGGAGGCAAGGGCAGGGCGAGGCCTGCGAGGGGCCAATGGTTGTGGATTTCGATCCCCTGGCCAGTCTGGTGGAGCAGGAGATCGAAGGAGCACTGCATGCACTGGTGGCCCACCTGCCTGTCAAACAGCAGCAGATCGTCCGCGCCTACTACGGCCTGGACGGATACACACCCCACACCCTGGTTCAGCTAGGGAAGGAATGGGGCTGCACCAAGCAGGCGGTGCATTACCATCTGCGGCGCGCCCTGTAATGTCTTCGCCATCCGGCTTTCAGCGCACCGCTGCGGACCCTGCTGGGCCTCAATCGGCGACAGGATTACCTTCAGGCCCTGCGGGCCGAACTGGTGGCGGGGACAGACGCCGTTCGATCCCGTGTCCTTGTTCCTGTGCTGTCTGCTACGGCTGGAGAAAGGACTGGGATGGAAGAGTCTGGCCGATTTCCTGGCTGCCCCGAAGGAGCATGCTGGTGCCGGCTGTTCGGTTTTCACGGCCGGACTCCCGGGGCTTTCACCATGCGCGCGTTCTTCAATGCCCTGGACAGTGCGTTCGAGACCGATCTATGTCCTCGGTTCATCGAACTGCTGGACTCGGCCGACCTGCTGCTCAACTTGCGTACCTTGGGACGCTTGGTTCAGCAAGCCACCGCGCTCGTCACCGATCATCAGGCTGCCGCGAACTGACGGGAAGGTCTTGCTCCCATAGCTCACGTTTTCCTCCCGCGACAGGTCATTGCCCCCTGCCTGCTGTCTGCATTTTCACCCTGCCAGCGGCTGGTTGGCTTGCCGTTTGCCTCTCCCGCAGATTGGTCCCTGTCGCGTGGCACGTATTCGCTGCGCCCTGGGCTGGATTTGCCGCGCCCTTACGGCCCCGAATTTGGGAAAAAAGCACCTTCAACCCATCCTCACTCGTGTCCCCCCACCACCCCTGCCACTTACCCTGGGCCTTCTCCCCAACTGGTGCCGTGTGTACTTATCCCAAATCGCTGCGCTATCCCTCGCCCGCGATTGACATCCCCCATTCCCCATGGTACACTTCTGCCTTGGTGCCTGGATTCTGATCCTATTGCTCCTCGTAGACCAAGAGGGGCGGGTTCGTGACGAACAGCAAATGCAGATATGACGTCTTACCCTTGACAGGGCACGACGTGCATGTGAAAATCAGAGCGGCTAGTCGATGCAAACCGGTTCGCGCATTGCGCATCAGGAGGTAACCTTTGGCGACTTCTGAGATGATTAACTTGACTGCAGTGACGAGAGACCCCGCTTTCGTCGATCGTCTCTCTCCTGACGGGCGGCTTCTCCGCCGCTGTATCCAGTGTGGTACCTGTTCGGCCTCCTGTCCGGCCGCTCACGCTATGGACCTCAGTCCTCGCCAGATGTGGCGGATGGTCCAGTTAGGACTTGAGGAGGAGGTCTTGCGCAGCAAGACGATGTGGCTGTGCAGCCTCTGCTATCAGTGCCAGGTGCGTTGCCCGCGGGGCATACCTCTCACCGATACCATCACGCGACTGAAGGAGATGGCGCTGGATCGGCAGCTCGCTGCGTCGCGGGAGAGCGCTGGCTTCTATCGCGTCTTCACCGAAGTGATTCGTCGCTATGGGCGGAATCGGGAGTTGGAGTTTATGGTACGCTTTTTCCTGGCAACCAATCCGTTGAACGCGCTGAACTTTGCTGCGCTGGGCCTTACGCTTTTCAGTCGGGGGAAGGCTCATCCAGAAGTTCCTCGTCTGGGAGGTGAGGGCCGGCTGGACCGACTGTTCGAGCGCGTGGCGGAACTGGAGGCAGCGCAAGGAGCGAAGCAGCGATGAAGTATCTTTTCTACCCCGGCTGTACGCAAGACAGCTCTGCCCTGGAGTACAAGATCTCAACACTGGCGGCGCTCGAGGCCCTGGGAGCGGAGATAGACGAACTGGAAGATTGGACCTGTTGTGGGGCCAGTGCTGCCCCGGTGGTGAGCGATCTATTGGGCGTGGTGCTCCCAGCCCGCAATCTGGCCCTCGCCGAGCGCTCCCTCTCTACCTCGCCCTCGCCTGCAGGGGGGATAGAGGGAGGAAGAAGGGATTTGCTCACCATCTGTAGCGCCTGCTACACCAACTTCCGCCGCACCTCTGAGGCCATTGCTGGCGATCGGGCTCTCCTCGAAATGGTCAACCAGGCGTTGGAAGTCGAAGGGCTGACCTATCGCGGCACGGCGCATACACGGCACTTGATGGACGTCCTGGCCAACGATTTCGGTCCGGAGGCCATTGCCGAACGGGTCGAGCGACCGCTAGAGGGATTGACCGTCGCTCCCTACTATGGCTGTCAGACAGTCCGCCCGTACAGCCCCTTCGACGATGACCAGCGGCCTACGTCGATGGTCGCCGTGTTGGAGGCACTGGGCGTTACGGTTCACCGGCACAACCGCGAGGCTTGTTGCTGTGGCACATCTCTGCTGATGACCAAGCCCGAGGTGGGTTATGCAATGGTGGCATCCATCCTGGAAGCGTGCGGGCCCGCCGACTGTGTCGCCGTCGTCTGTCCGATGTGCCATATGAACCTAGACAGCTACCAGGATAAGGCCTCTCGAATGATGTCGCAGCCCCGGCGCATTCCCATACTCTTCTTGCCCCAGTTAATCGGGCTGGCCTTTGGGTTACCGGAGGATGCATTGATGCTCAAGCGACACGTGGTGTCTGTACAACCAGTGTTGGAGCGATTGACCGAAGCGGAAGCTGCATAAGGAGTCCACGCTATGGAAGAACCCCGAATCGGTGTCTATATCTGTGAGTGCGGCATCAACATCGCGGCCACGGTGGACGTGCCGGCGGTGGTGGAGATGGCGGCCGCGCTGCCCGGCGTGGTTGTGGCCCGGCAGCACAAGTACACGTGCTCCGAGCCCGGCCAGATGATGATCCAGGAGGACATCCGCGACCTGGGCCTGAACCGGGTCGTCGTCGCCTCCTGCACGCCCCGTATGCACGAGCCCACCTTCCAGCGGGCGGTGGCGGGGGCTGGGCTTAACCCGTATTTCTTTGAGATGGCCAACATCCGGGAGCACGTCTCCTGGGCGGTTCACGACCAAGGAGCAGCGACGGAGAAGGCGAAGCGGCTGGTGCGGTCGGCAGTGGCGCGGGTGGCCTATCACGCGCCTCTGGAGCCGCGCAAAGAACCAGTCACCCAGGCAGCGCTGGTGGTGGGTGGCGGGATCGCAGGCATCCAGGCCGCCCTTTCCATCGCCGACTCTGGCTACCAGGTCTACCTGGTGGAGCGGGAGCCGACCATCGGTGGCCACATGGCCCAATTGGACAAGACGTTCCCCACCCTCGACTGTAGCACCTGAATTCTCGGCCCCAAGATGATGGATGCCGGTCGGCATCCCAACATCACGCTCCTGACCTACAGCGAGGTCGAGCAGGTCTCGGGGTACGTGGGCAGCTTCACCGCGCGGATCCGCAAGCGAGCGCGGTCGGTGGTCGAGGATCTGTGCACAGGGTGTGGTCTGTGCCAAGAGAAATGTCCTAGGAGAGTCCTGGACCTGGTCTTTGAGGCCGGGATGGGCAAGCGGAAAGCGATCTACCGACCGTTTTCTCAGGCCATTCCCAACATTCCGGTGATCGACCGGCAGAACTGTCTCTATTTCCTCAGAGGCCGCTGCAGGCTATGTGAGAAGAACTGCCCCACCGGGGCGATTGACTTTGAGCAGGAGGACGAACTGCTGGACGTGCAGGTGGGGGCGGTGGTCGTCGCCACGGGCTTTGCCATGTGGGACCCCACACTGCTCCCTCAATACTCGTATGGTCTTTCGCCCAACATCCTCACCGGCTTACAGTTCGAGCGGCTGACCAATGCCGGGGGGCCCACCGCAGGCGAGATCCTGACCGCCGAAGGGAACAAGCCTGAGCGGGTGGCCATCATCCACTGCATCGGCAGCCGGGATGAGAATGCGCATATTTACTGCTCCCGTTTCTGTTGCATGTATTCCCTCAAGCACGCCCACCAGGTGCGGGAGAAGACGGGGGCCGAGGTCTATGACTTCTACATGGACATGCGGGCCTTTGGCAAGGCGTACGAGGAGTTCTTCGAGCGGGTACAGGAGGAGGGTATCACCTTTGTGCGCGGCAAGGGGGCCGAGGTGGAGGTTCTCCCCGATGATAAGCTACGGGTGAAGGGAGAGGACACCAACCTGGGACGACTGGTGGCTGCCGACGTGGACATGGTGATCCTGGCGACGGCCGTCGAGTCGCAGCCCGACGCTGACCGGGTGGCCGCCATTCTTGGCCTGGGTCGCACGCCGGATGGTTGGTTTGCCGAGGCACACCCGAAGCTGAGGCCGGTGGAGACCAGTACGGCAGGGGTCTTTTTGGCTGGCGCATGCCAGGGACCGCGGGATGTGCCGGACACGGTGGCCCATGCCGGCGCAGCGGCGCTGGAGGTGGTACGCCTGTTCAACCAGGGAGAGGTCACCATATCTCCCACCGTCGCTGAGGTGGACACGGTGCGATGTGTGGGATGTGGCGAATGCATATTGTCTTGTCCCTACGTTGCCATCGCCCGCAATGACCAGGGGAAGGCGGAGGTCAACGCGGCGCTGTGTCACGGCTGTGGCACTTGCGTCGCTACCTGCCCCTCTGGGGCTATCACCGCCCTTCACTTCACCGACGAGGAAATCGTGGCTCAGATTGATGGGCTGTTGGCGCTGACGGTCTGATTGCGCGTTACGCCTTGCGTCTATCGTATCGCGTCCTGAATCGAGGAAATCGTCATGAGCGAATGTTTTGAACCGAGAATCGTCGCTTTTCTCTGCAACTGGTGTTCCTATGCGGGGGCGGACAACGCCGGGATAGCGCGTATGCAGTCTCCCGCCAACGTTCTGCCGATCCGCGTGATGTGTTCGGGCCGGGTGTCGCCGGAGATGATCCTGCGGGCGTTCCGCTCTGGGGCCGACGGGGTATTGGTGCTAGGCTGTCACATCGGCGAGTGCCATTACATCAGCGGCAACCATCGCACGATCAAACGCGTCCCACTGGTGCGCAACCTGTTGAGTTATGTCGGCATCAATCCTGAGCGGTTGCGGCTGGACTGGGTGTCTTCGGCCGAAGCGCCCAAGTTCGCCAAGGTGACGCAAGAGTTCGTCGATGCGGTGCGGGCGCTGGGACCGATCGCGGAGGAGGTGGGGGTATGAACACGGTCGAGGAGGTCCGCGCCCACGTGGCAGACAGATTGAGTGAACTGGACGGCGTGGTAGCGTTGCGGCGGACTTTGGAGGGAACCGCGCCCTATCTCTTCCGGGAGGGGGAGGATCTATCCCGACTGGTGCTAGAACCCCGCTACCCCCTGGCCCCCGTCGTCTCCTTGTTGCAGAAGCGATATCCCGAGGCCCGCTTTGGTATCGTGGCTCGGGGATGCGACACCCGCGCGCTGGTGGAGATGGCCAAGCGGGAGCAGATAGACCTCGACCGGTTGTATCTATTGGGGGTAGCCTGTACCGCCGAGGAGGCAGGGGAATGCTATTGCGCCGATCCTGCGCCCGATCATGAACCGTGGTCTCAGGTGGTGGTGATCGGGACGCCGGTGGCTGGTGCAGCGCCCAATCCCATGGTCGCCGAGTACGAGAAAATGTCCTTGGAGGAACGGCGAGAGTTCTGGCAGCAGCAGTTTCTCAAGTGCATCAAGTGCTATGGCTGTCGCAACATCTGCCCGGAGTGCTTCTGCGAGGCATGTGCGCTGGAGGACCCGCTGTGGGTGGAACGCGGGGTGCTAGCCCCGCCGTTCCCCATGTACCACCTCATCCGGGCCATGCACATGACCGCCCGCTGTGTGGCCTGTCGTCAGTGCGAATTGACCTGCCCGGCCCACATTCCGCTGACCGTCCTCTACGATCTGATCCGGCGGGACGTGGGGGAACTGCTCGGGTACATACCAGGAGCGAATATCGCCGTTGCGCCGCCACTGTCGCTGACGCTAGAGGAAGCGCCGGTGCAGGCGAGGTCGGAGTAGGGAGGAGATTGATGGAATACAAGAACGTCCTCACCACCTGTGTTTACTGCGGAGCCGGTTGTGGGCTCTACCTTCAGGTGCTGGACGGGGAGATCGTGGGGGTTCTCCCCCCTAAGGAGCATCCCATCACCCAAGGGAAACTGTGCATCAAGGGCTGGAACGCCACATCCTTCGTCTATCATCCCGACCGGCTGAAGACCCCCCTCATCCGGCGGGGAGACGGCTTCGAGGAAGCGACGTGGGAAGAGGCGCTTACGCTAATCGTCGAGCGGCTGAGCACCGTCAAGGCCGAGTCTGGCCCCAATAGCCTGGCCTTCCTGACCTCAGCCAAGTGTACCAATGAGGAGAACTACCTGCTCCAGAAGTTTGCCCGCGCAGTGATCGGCACAAACAACGTGGACCACTGCGCCCGCCTCTGACACTCCCCCACGGTGGCCGGTCTGGCCGCCGCGTTTGGCAGTGGAGCTATGACCAACTCGATCCCCGAATTTCAGACGGACACTAACTGTTTCCTCATCATGGGATCGAATACGTCCGAAGGACACCCGCTCATCGCCAGTAGTATTATGAAGGCCAGGGAAGAGCGCGGGGCCAAACTGATCGTGATTGACCCGCGTGAGATCCAGATGGCTCGCCTGGCTGATCTCTACCTGCGCTTTAGGCCGGGCACCGACGTAGCCGTGCTTAACGGGCTGATGAACGTCATCATCAGCGAGGGGCTGGAGGACAAGCAATACATCGCCGAGCGCACCGAGGGGTACGAGGAGTTCCGTCAGGTGGTGATGGAGTACACCCCGGAGCGCGTCGAGGAGATCAGCGGCATCCCGGTCGACGGTCTGCGAGAGGCGGCGCGCATGTACGCGACCAACAGGCCCTCCGCCATCCTATACGCAATGGGCATCACCCAGCATACCACCGGTACGGATAACGTCAAGTCATGCGCCAATCTGGCTATGCTGACCGGCAACGTGGGCGTGGCTGGGGGTGGGGTCAACCCCTTGCGTGGACAGAACAATGTGCAGGGGGCGTGTGATCTAGGTGGTCTTCCCAACGTCTATTCCGGGTACCAGGTAGTCACGCTGCCCGCGGTGAAGGAAAAGTTCGAACAGGCCTGGAGCGTGGCGGGGCTCTCCGACCGGGTCGGGATGACGGTGACGGAGATGGTGTCTGCTGCTGGTGACGGTCGTCTCCGTGCGCTCTTTGTGATGGGCGAGAACCCCATGCTTTCCGATCCCGACGTGAACCATGTCCGCCACTGCCTGGAGCGGGTAGAGTTCCTGGTGGTACAGGATATCTTTCTGACCGAGACGGCGGAACTGGCCCACGTGGTGCTGCCGGGGACGTCGTTTGCTGAGAGGGATGGCACGTTCACCGGCACCGACCGCCGCGTTCAGCTAGTGCGTAGGGCGGTCGATCCGGTCGGGGAAGCCAGGCCCGATTGGCAGATCATGTGTCAACTGGCGCAGCAGATGGGGGCTTCGGGGTTCGGCTTTGATTCGCCGGCCGAGGTGATGGAGGAGATTGCCCGGGTGACCCCCATCTATGGCGGTATTTCCTACAAGCGCTTGGAGGAGGAGGGCTTTCTCCAGTGGCCAGTGACGGGGCCTGATCATCCCGGCACGCCCTTCTTGCACAAGGGCAAGTTCAGTCGCGGCCTTGGTCGTTTCCACGCCATACAATTCCAAGAGGCAGCGGAACTGCCGGACGAGGAGTATCCATTCATCTTGACCACCGGTCGGCTGATGTTCCACTGGCACACCGGCACAATGACCCGGCGCTCGGAGAAGCTGGAGCAGGAGGTGCCAGAGGCCTACGTGGAGCTCCACCCTGACGACGCCACCCGCATCGGGCTGGACGGAGCGAAGCGGGTGCGGGTCGCCAGCCGCCGAGGGGAGATTGAGTTGGCGGTGCGGGTGACCCCGCGCATCCGGCCTGGCGTGGTCTTTATACCCTTCCACTTTGCTGAGGCGGCCGCCAACGCGCTGACCAATGCAGCATTGGATCCTATCGCCAAGATCCCCGAGTACAAGGTGTGTGCTGTGAGTGTTGAGCCGGCGACCTGAACGCCTGTTTTCAAGTAATACGGAGAGCAGAATGGATATCCGCACAAGGTATTTGAGGAATGCGCGGAAATGCCGTGGGGAGGATAAGGCTTACGCGAGCGCAACCCACATGAGGTGACAAACACCTGTCCAAGGTTCCTACACTGCTGTTTGACCTCTGTCGTGCTTGCCCTGGCCCATCGATTGATGGGGCAGGGCGGTCTGTATTCGGGATGTGGCCGAGAGGGCTACTATCATAAGGGTTGCGTTTGTGGATGAGGGGATGTGCCGTTATAATATGAACCGCGATTCGCCAGTATTGTCTGCGCGTTGTCTCTGACCTGCGATGGACGTGGGCCATCGAACCTGAACGGGAATGAAGGAGAGTACAGGTAGAGGGCTGCAGGAGAACAAAAACGTACCGGGTGAAAGCGCGATGCAAACTGGATGCAAATCATTGAACACATAGAGAGGAGATAGGACATGAGGAACATCCGATGGCTTTGGCTGGCAGCAGGGATATTGGTGTTGGCCGCTCTGGCGTGTAGCGGCGGTGGCGAGACGACCACTCCCGAAACACCGCCCACTGCGGAGGTACCGCCTACTGCAGAGGTACCGCCCACTGCGGAGGTACCGCCTACTATGATGCCGACGAATACCCCCAAACCTGAACCCACGACGCCATCCGTGGAGGGGACGTCGATCGAGATCACCAACAACTCCGGCATAGACGTGTGGTACGTCTTTCTCTCGCCCAGCGAGGCCAATGAGTGGGGTGAGGACTGGCTAGTGGACGACGTGATACCAGATGGGCAAACATACACCATAGGGGGCATCCCCGAGGGTCTCTACGACATCATGGCCGTGGACGAGGACGGGGAGGAAATCGAGGTCTATTGGGGTGTGGAGCTTGTAGGCGAGATGACCTGGACGATTACCGGGATGGCATCTCTGGAAGTCGTCAACGAGACCGACGACACGGTCGGCTACCTGTACATATCACCCACAGACAGCGACGTCTGGGGAGATGATTGGCTGGGCGACGATGTGATAGTCCCTGGCGACAGCTATGTGGTCGATGGCATATCCCCAGGCGACTATGATATCCAGGCCCAAGACCTGGACGAGGAATTCGTTGAGGCGCTCTACAACGTCGGTCTCCACGGTCTGGATACCTGGACCGTGGTGGGCAAGACTTACTTGCCGGATAATGCCGTGCTACGCTTTGAAGATGCTTTTGAGGACAACCGTAACAACTGGGGAAATGATGCCGCGGATGAGGATGTCTTCTTCATGCGCCCAGCCAACGGGGAGTATTGCATCTTGATCAAGAGCGATAATTTCACGGCTTGGGAGTGGTATGAACCATTCACCACGGATGAGTTCGCCGCCGAAGTGGCCTGTACCGCTGAGGGAGCAGAGGATGCAACCTGCGGGCTCGGCTTTGGTCCGGACGGGGACAACCTCTATTGGTTCGAGGTCTCGGCGTCTGATCAGACTTTCGCGCTTTTCCTGCTGGAGGACGATGCCTGGCAGGATCAGTTGGTTGAATGGACGATGTCCCACAGTATCGACCCTATCAGAACGAACTATCTGCGTTTGGAGCGGGTTGGAGGGGTTGTGTCGCTCTATGTCAACTCTGTGCTGGTGGGTGAGGCGGATGGTACCCGTTTCCCAACAGGGCGAATCGGTATCGGTGGTTCCACGTACGAAGATGGTAATGCGACCGTCTGCCTGGATAACTTGCGCGTATGGCGGCTTGAATGATCGAAGGTGTGATGCGCTCAAACAACTGACTCTCCGTTCTCCTCGGCCTGGAGCGCGCGTGGCCTCCGGTTGCCTTTCCAAGCCTAGCTCACCGTATTTGGCGGTCCGGCGGGAGCGGCCGTGTAGCATTGGCCGTTCCCTCTGGATGGTGTGAAAGGGATCTGTAGCGTGTCCCAGTCTTTGTCTGGCCGAGACGGCTTGGGTGATACCATCTCGGCCCAGGTGGACGTCTATACTGATGGTGGCTGTGACCCCAACCCCGGCCCTGGCGGCTGGGGGGCGATCATCCGTTGGGGCGATCGGGAATGGGTGCTCAGCGGCAACGACCCTGACACAACCAACAACCGTATGGAGCTGCACGCTGCCGCGGCGGCCCTTGCACTGCTGGCAGAGCTTGTCGGTCGCTGCCAGGTGAACATCCATACTGACTCTCAATACCTGCGCCAGGGCATCACTGACTGGTTGGCAGGCTGGTTGGACCGCGGCTGGCTCACCGCAGATAAACAGCCGGTCAAGAATCAGGACTTGTGGCGTATGCTCCACCGGTTCAACCAGGCCCACGACGTGACCTGGCATTGGCTCAAGGGGCACGCTGGACACTCTCTCAACGAGCGAGTCGACCGTCTGGCGACGGAAGCGCGGTCGGCACTCCGTCGTGTTGATCCTTCGGATTCCCCTCCTCGTGGACTGGATGCATCTAAAACAAGGCAAGTTGCAGACAACAATCGGCCGGCTGTCGAGATCTTTGTCAAAGCTTCGTGCCGCGGTGCCAAGGGCTACGGGGGTTGGGCAGCCCTGCTGCGC
>Ga0180438_10009685_pt1 | contig 11952 bp, 14 predicted proteins | sample SS_ome_12_FD_132455 | JGI IMG/M metagenome (GOLD analysis project Ga0180438, IMG submission 132455) | Hypersaline lake sediment archaeal communities from the Salton Sea, California, USA - SS_3_D_2 metaG | ecosystem: Environmental > Aquatic > Non-marine Saline and Alkaline > Hypersaline >...
TAAGAAGGAAATCGGCAACCGTCCGATCATGGCAGGAAACATTATGAGACAACCTGCTTACAGGGAAACCGAGATACACGTCATTGGTGATTTGAAAGGCGCGAACAAGATCCACGAACAGGGTCTTTGGGTCGGATGCTTTCCGGGAATTGATAACGATATGATGAATTATGTAATCGAATCCATGCACGAGTTTTTCAAATGAACAAAGTATTAATTGACGGTGGTACAGGCTTCGTCGGAATGTGGATGCGAAAGACGCAACCGCCAGAACTGGAATGTCGCTACATTGGGCGTTCTGAATTTGAGTCAATGAAATGGACACAGGAGCGTTATGATTATTATGTTCACCTTGCGAACGTTTCCCCATTGCCCGTTATAAATGCGGTGGAATGGTTTTGCGCCCGTATGCTTTACGCTTCATCTGGGATAGTGTATTCCAACGCTCAAACGGAATACGCACAAAATAAACGGATTTGGGAATGGTACTGCATTGAAAGCGGCGTAACTGCTGTAATCGCCAGATTATTTACTTTCTTTGGAAAGGGTCTGGATGATGGCAAAGCATATACACAGTTCATCAAATCCGCACGCGAAGGAAAACCGCTCGAAGTTTGGGGCGACGGTTCGACTGTCAGGTCTTACATGCATGGCTCAGAAATGGCGCGTCAAATGTGGGATTTATTACTGACTGGCGAATCAGGCGAAATACGAGATATTGGAAGCAAACGCCCACAGACCATAAAACGACTGGCTGAAAGAATAAGCGCTTTCACAGGCGCAAAGATTGAATACATTGAAAAAGATGTACCCATGCCATACTATGTACCGAAAGGATAACAATGAGAAATTGCCCGGTTTGTAAAAGTGATAAACGTGATTTTTTATGGAGAAGTGATTTTATAGTCCCTGACGGATGGACAAAACCGCCTTATCTTGAATGGCTGAAATGTGAGTGCGGAATGATTTACGGTGACAATCCAAACGTAACACAGGATGATTACACCCGTTATTATAACGAGCGTTATGGTTATGGCGTGGTGGATGACTTTTGCCGCCATAGGCTCGCCAAGCGTGCGGGTTATGTCAGGGATCATTTCAAGCGTAAGAGCCGGGTGGTTGACTTTGGCGGCGGTGATAGCGGGCTTGAGAAACTATTACGCAACGTCGGATTCAAGGATGTCATCACATACAACGCGGGTGACATTATGCCGCCGCTTGTTGATTGCGTTGTGGCTGAGCATGTATTGGAACACATTTACGATCTGGAATCAGCCATGACCATGATATCAAACTCATTGAAAGACGATGGTGGGTTGATTATAGATGTACCCGACGCAGGGCGGGCTGCGTTCGATTTACCCAAAGAAATGCCAATACTCGATTACCACCAGGTACATATAAACCACTTCAGAATAAATGACATCCTGAATTTATGCCAGCGGTTCGGGTTTGAGTTGTTGGAAACAGAACTTTATAAAGAGCGGTTTATGAGCGCCAGGATGTACATATTCTATAAATCCGCTGATATTGCAGGGTCATCAAAGCAATATGTGCTAAAAAACATAGCAGAGAAGGTTCAGAAAATAGACGAACTCGGAGATAAGGAACTTGTTTTATGGGGGTGCGGGGATATTGCCCTGCATCTTCTAACCAGGTGCAACCCGAATATAAAATATTTTATAGACAATGACCCGGCTTATAGGGGGCAGACGATAAAAGGATTGCCAGTAAAAGAGCGCCCGGACACCGATCACCCCATCTTGATTGTCTCGCAAAGTCAAAAAGAACTATTGATTGAGAATATAAAGGCGATGGGTGTAACAAACGAGTTGATAATAATATGATCGCTTTAGTAACTGGCGGTTCGCGCGGCATCGGCGCGGCAACTGTAAAATTATTCAAGAAGCACAAAATAAAGGTTGCAGTCATTTCAAGAACTCCCGTTGATTGTGATTTGTTCATTCAGGCGGATTTATCGAAGATCCATGATAGGTTTAGAGTAGTCGAGCGGGTTGTTGACAGTTTGGGCGGGATTGACATCCTGGTCAATAACGCGGGAGCGCAGTATCAGCAAAAAGCAGTTACTTACGAAACTACGCAATTTAAACGCGATTTGGAGTTGATGGTTACCGCTCCATTCGATTTGTCCCAGCAGGCGGCAAAGCACATGAAAAGCGGGAGCATCATCAACGTATTATCCACAGCCGCATTACAGGGCGCCAGAAATATCGTGGGATATGTTGCCGCCAAACATGCTTTACTAGGATTGACGCGGGCTCTGGCGGTTGAACTTGCCCCGAAGATAAGAGTAAATGCGGTAGCGCCTGGGCTGATCGAGACAGACATGACGGATATAATCCCAAAGAACCGCAAAGACTTTCTGAACGGCATCACCCCGGCGTGTCGATTTGGAACGCCTGAAGAGATAGCGCAGGCGATTTACTACCTGACACAAGCGCAGTTTGTTTACGGTCAAACTGTGGTTGTCGATGGAGGATGGATGGTTAAGAATGGCGGCTAAAATTCAGGCAAGAGAACTGAGGGGAGAGCGTAAGATTGACATAATCGAAGAGTTCCCACGCGATACGCCTTTGACGATGTTCATCGAGCCTACGAACGCTTGTAATTTCCGTTGTGTATTTTGCCCAACGGGACACCCCAAACTATTACGGGAGATGGGGCGCAAAGTTCAGATGATGAATTTTGAGATGTTCAAGGGGATTATAGACGGGATCGCAGAGTTCCCGCAACCGCTCAAGATGCTGAATTTATACAAAGACGGGGAGAGCCTGCTTAATCCCGACTTCACTAAAATGGTTCGTTATGCCCGTTACATGGATATAAGCGAGCAGATTTGGGTAAAGACAAACGGGAGTACATTGTCACCGGAAACAAACCAGGAGTTGATTGACTGTGGGTTGGACATGATCGGGATCTCTGTAAACGGGTTCGATGCACAGTCATTTTTTGACGTAACACAGAAGCGGGTGGATTATGAGTTATACCGCTCAAACCTGTTGGACCTGTACCAAAGGCGCGGGGATGTGAAAATAAGCTGCAAGATCGCTGACACAAACTTGACGAAAGAACAGCAGCAAAAGTTCCTGGATGACTTTTCCGACAGATGTGATTATATTGCCATTGAAGGCTTGCATGGATGGTCAACGTCCGAGTTATACGATTGGAAGATGGGAACGGATCAATCATTCGACGGGACACCGAGAAAGTATAAAGTCGCATGTCCGCTTGTTTTATACATGCTGGCAGTCTCAAGTAACGGGGATGTTTCAATCTGCAACGATGACGCATTCCATCTTCATCAAATCGGGAACGTGAAGGACGAATCAATAACAGACATTTGGAACGGGGAAAGGCTGAAGAAGTTTAGAATGATGCATCTTTCAGGACGCAGGAACGAAAACGCCGCCTGTAACAAGTGCGATTATATGCAAGTCTTACCCGACAACATTGACGAACATCTTGACAGACTATTGTCAAAACTTGCCTAGTGTGGTAAATTATTTGTAACTAAATAAACGCCGCTAGACTTTGTACCGGCTTTACCGATCTGGAAACAGGTTGGTGAAGTCGGTTTTTTGTTGTTGAGGTGAAGTATGCCAGATGTAAGCAAATATACCGATAAAAATAAATGGATGGCTGCCTGTGTCCCGGCAATGATGAGCGAAGGACGCGAGAACGATCAAGCAGTCGCGGCTTGCATGAGTATATGGAACAAACGAGGAGAGAAAAGCATGGATGATGAACTGATTTATTTTAGCGATGAACTGAAAGCACTGGGGGATGGGAAGATCGGCGGGTTCCTTGTCCGCTATTCAACCGCTGAAGATCCAGACTTGACAAAGGATTACTTTGATTCAAAGTCTGTAATCAACATCCCTGACAACATCCCGCTACTCTACAATCACGGCATGGACTCAACGCTCAAGAAGCGCCCCATTGGGAAAGTCATTAGAACAGAGTACCAGGATGCGGGCGTTTGGGCTGAAGCGCAAATGAACATACGCGACGATTACGAGAAAGCCATTTATGCGATGGCTGAAAAGGGGAAGCTGGGATTTAGTTCGGGTGCATTGTCTCATCTGGTAGAGAGAGAACCAGCTGGAAAAGCGATGCACATTAAAACGTGGTTTATTGGGGAGGCAAGCCTAACCCCTACACCTGCCGAGTACAGGAACACTGTACAGAGCTTGAAATCGTTGCTACCGCCTGATACGGCGTTGTCCGAGACTGGCGAGGAACAAAATACAAAAACGGAGATTAACATGGAAGATGAGATCAAATCCGCCGTTGATACGGCGGTAGCGGAAGCGCTTGCCAAGCGTGACGCAGAACTTAAGGCTGAAGCTGAGAACCAGGCTGCCTTGAAAGCGGCGGAGGAAGCAGGCTATAAGAAAGCCATTGAGGAAGTCAAGAACCGCAAAGCCCCCGCTTTTAATACTATGACTGAGCTGGGTTTCAGCGAAGAACATGACGCGGTCCCCGCGTTCAAACATTGGGTTGCTACTGGACAGGTGAACGGTGGTTTGATTACCCCCGACTCGTCCTATGGCAATATTAAAGATTCTAAGGCGGCTTGGAACGTTACCACAGGCGGAAGCGGTGGTTTCCTTGTCCCCGATCCGCTCTACAATCAGATCATCGCAAAGCGTGACATCGCTTCATTTGTGCGCCAACTCCCGACGCAGAAGTTTGTTACCCAGGCAGATCACCTTTTGGTGCCTGTTGAATCGACCAGTCACACGGCGTTCACCAAGACACTCGAAGCGGCTGCATACACTGAGGAAGAAGGGACAGTCGCTCAGGTTGATTTGGTACTGTACAAGTACACCAAGATGCAGAAGTTTAGCGAAGAGTTCCTGATGTACAACACCACGAACTTCGATTCCTGGCTCGTTGGTGCTTTGGCGCGTGCTGAAGCCGCAACCGAGAACACGATTTTCCACTCTGGAACCGGAACAGCCGAGCCGCTCGGTATTGCTGATTCTTCAGGCTCGACCGTTGCTAACACTCTGGCAACCGCTGACACCATCCTGCCCTCTGAACTGGCTGCATTTGTCGGTTATCTTGGCGCAGGATATAACGTGCCTTCGGAATGTGCCTTTGTGATGGCGAACGTGACCAAGTGGTATCTGCGCGGTGTCACTCACTCCGCAGGTGGTTTTGCTTATCAGTCAAGCCCCGACGGTGCGATTGCCTCCGACCGCTTGATGGGTTATCCCATCGTTATCAATGACGATGTTTCACCCTACACCACCAACGCCGCCAAGATCATTTTCTTCGGAAACTGGAACTTCTATGGCATCGTTGAGAAACCCGGCATGATCGTACAGCGCAACCCATACCTTTACATGGCAAACGGACAGGTCGGTTTGTTCGCCTCCATTTTCCGCGGTGGTTCTACGCTTCAACAGGAAGCTATCTACTACCTGACCAACCAAACCTAAAGGATGGTGAAATATGAAAAGATCCCCTGATCGAGAAGATGTCCAACTTGCCATGAGCAACAGCACAACCAGCGGCGCACTTGTGGGAACCGCTATTGATGCTCACGGTTACGGGCGCGCGAAGTTTGTATTCACCTTTGGCGTTCCCGGTGCGGACGCATCCATTAAAGCCAGTTCAATCGGCGTATGGTGCGCGGCTGGATCAAATAGCTCCGTCGTGGGCGCTACAACTTACGCATCTGTACCGGGTGCTTTCCTGGGTGCAAAGTCATCCGGGCTTATTTCTCACGGTGCTTATGTGATCGACCTGGCTGTTCCTGCTGGCTCGCGCTTTTTGAAGATTTCGGGTATTGTGGATTCGTCCACTGTCCCGATGAGCGCAACGGTCAACCTGTATGAAAAGGTCAACCGCCCGCCGACAAGCACCTTGACAACCGTCATCGTCAACTAACAACACGAACGCCCCCGGTGTAACAGCCGGGGGCAGAAAAGCAAGTACTTGAACAACATCACTTTATGGATACCATCAAACGGGAACCCGCGCTGGGCTTGTGTGGATAGCTGGCTGAACGTCATCCAACCGAAAGACGGAAAGATAACACTAAAGCACACCGGACCCGGAAACGTAAAATATATATGGAATGAGTTTGTAAAAGAGTTCCTGAAGTCAAAGGATGACTGGCTGCTTTCATGTCATCATGACGTTGTGTTTTCACCGGAAGCGGTCAACCGTCTTTTGTCGTGGGAAAATCCGCTTATAAGTGCGCTGATTTTCATGAGGCAGTCTCCGCCCGTCCCGCATATATGGAACTCATACGAAGGGCAAGAGGAGCGCATGATACAAAGGATAAATGATACGCGCGAATGGTTCTATGCCCGCCCTGAGTGGATCAAGTTCGGTCCGTTCGTCATTGACCCAAGACCGGATGACGCGCTTGTCCCCGTTGATTTTACAAGTACAAGTTTTACGCTCATTCACAGGACTGTACTTGAAACCATGCGCCCCTATGTCGCTGATTTATGGTTCGAGATGGACGACGAGTTGAAAGGCGGCGGAGAAGATCGCCGTTTCTTTCAAAACGCAAGAATGGCAGGATTTATACCCTATGTTGACCGCTCTTGCGTGGTCGGTCATCTGGTCGGGGATGTTCCCACAAGCGCCGCCGATTTCATCGCGTGGGACAGTGCCTCGGTATTCAACAACACCGGAGAACAATGACCATAACAAACGGTTACGCCACTTTGGCAGAAATAAAGGCAACGGATGTCTTGAATATCTCAAACACCGATCATGACACCATTCTTGAAACTGTCATCGAGGGTGTATCCCGTGAGATTGATAACTGGACGGGGCGCCACTTTTACAGCGCCACCGAAACCAGGTACTACACGTCCGAACTAAGTGACACCTTGTATGTCGATGACATCGCAACCGCAACAGGATTGACGATTTACACGGATGATGATGGCGACCGAACTTATGAGAATACTTGGGCGGCGACGGATTACGATTTACTTCCCTTTAATGCCTCCACAGACGGACACGCCTTCACAATGATCGAGACAACCCCGGACGGGGAATATACATTTCCAGGAACCAAGAAGGGCGTCAAGATCGTGGGAACGTTTGGTTGGTCTGCTATTCCAAAACCCATCAATCGGGCGTGCGTGCTTCAGTCCGTGCGCCTGTTCAAAAGATACATTACCCCATTAGGTCAATCCGCCATGACCCCGCTGGGTGAAATGAGATTACAGATCCCGAAACTCGACCCGGATGTCTGCGCCTTGATTTCTGCATACGTGAGGTTTGCATGACAGTTGCAACAGCGGTTGCCGCAATTGCCGCCGTTGTGGATGGCGTTTCCGGTGTAACGCTCGCCCCCACTTACCCGCGCGAGACGATGAATGAATCTCCGTTTGCTGTAACGTATGTCATAACGGGCGAGATTGACATCGGTCCCATCGGAACGCGGAAAAGTTTACTAAACATTGCAATCGACTTATTGATACCACGCCGTGATATTGCTTTAGACATGGAAACCCTGACACCGTTCCTTGATACCGTCCCTGCTGCCTTGCTTGGCGAACTAAGCACAGGGGGCGATATATTCAGCGGGACCATAAACACTTTCGATTTTCTATCGATTGAGTTTATACCCGATGTTGTTTATGGCGGAGTTCAGCACATTGGTTATCGCTTCCTGATGAACAATGTGAAGCTGTTGATAAACCTATGACGCAGCTTTCCATTCAGGTTACGGGCGCTGAGCTTGTCAGACAGGGATTACAGGATTTAGCTGCTGAAATTCCAAAGGTCGGACGGCTTCAGATTTACCGAACCGAGCAGGCGATTGTCAAAAGACTTAAATCTTACTGGACTGGCAATAATCCGCCGGAATTGCCGAGTTACCAAAGAACCGGAAGATTGGCAGCAGGTTACACCATTACAGGCATACCGAACGGATACACATTGTCTAATAGTGTTCCTTATACAAAGTATGTGGTCGGCAATGCTTACGGATTGGATCAAGCCTGGATGCACTCAAGACCCGGACGGCACATGTTATGGAGAGACATTCAGGATGAGGAAGTTGCAAAACTACCGCAGGAAATAGACGACGCTATCTCAGTTGTAGCGCGTCGGGATGGTTTCTAATGTTGATACACAACGGCAAAGGTTTTATACCGGGCATCCCAGCCCGTGATTTGACAGATGAGGAAGTAAAAGAGTTCGGAGGCGAAAAGAAATTACTAGCCACCGGACTTTATGAAAAAGAAGCGCCAAAAAAGAAGCGCGAAACCAAACAAAAAGAAGGTGAAAAATGGCAGGAATAAAAGCTTTAAGGAAGCTCCAATTCGGACGCGAAACCACTTCAGGCACCATCACCGCGCCGACCTTTATTTGGCGCGGTATGGGAACGATTGAGGATAAACGTGAAGTCAAGTTTCCGAACGAAGATGTCGGTTTGTTGAGTGGAACGGATCGCAGTTATACCCCCAAGTATGAAGGCGGGTTATTGATTGAATCCGTCCCGGCGACTTTTGAGATGTTCCCGCACTTGTTGGAGATGGGTATCAAGACCGCCACGCCGACCACAGACGGGACAACGGGAAGCGGATACATTTACGCTTATACCTTCCCGACCACCGCCCCCAATGTAATCAAGACTTACACCATCGAGGGCGGAGATAACCAGGAAGCCGAGGTGATGGAATACTGTCATGTTACCGACTTCACCATGACAGGTGATGAGCGTCAGGCGTGGATGGTGGGCGCGAACATTACCGGGCGGCAGGTTGCTTTGCAAGCCTTCACCGCCGCGATCACGATCCCGACCGTCGAAGAGATGCTATTCCAAAAGACACGGCTTTACATTGATGCGATTGGAGGCTCTTGGGGTGGAACGATCAAATCCAACTCATTACTCGCCGCACAGTTATCCGTCAAGACTGGCATGACTGCAAAGTACACCGCCGATGGTAATCTGTATTTTAGTTTTGTACAGACTTTAGCGCCTGAAGTCCGATTACGCTGTACTTTCGAGCATGACGCAGTATCAGCCGCTCAAAAGGTAAACTGGCGTGCAGAAACCCCAGTACTCGTTCGCCTTGACATTTCCGGCTCGACATTGGCTACACCGGGAACTTTGTACAGCACCAAAAAATGCTTGATTGACCTGGCTGGCAAATGGGAATCGTTCAAGAAGATTGGCGACCGGAACGGAAACGATGTAATCGAGGGTGAGTTCCTTGCCCGTTATGATTCAACCGGCTCGAAGTTCGGAGCCATTACAGTGGTCAACACGCTCAGCGCGTTACCCTAGAAAGCGCGATACATGGAAATAAACTTTCACCTGACTGAGGAAGGCGTCAATAATCTAAGCTGGGAAGAATATGAAGTATTTGAGAGAGTGCAGGACGGGGAATCGTTAAAGCTTTACAGGTTGCGCCCCGTCCTGGCTCGTTTCATGGTTGATGAAAAGAGACAACCCATCAAACACGAAGATGCCATGAAACAACTCGCAAAGATTTCGATGTCACGGATCAAAGACGTTGTATCCGCCTTCATGGAAGGTATGCAAAATTCAACAGTCCCAAAAGTGAACGGGGATCCGTTGAACTCGCCTTCCGAAGTCGAGCCACAGGGCTCCGGGTCCCCGCTTGGGTCGGAACAATAGAAACTGCAAACGATTGGCATATTCCCCCCTGGGATGTTACAGGTGAAAGGCTTACGCGCTGGCGGCGTCTTGTTTGGCGCAGCCGTCGAAAGTTATACGCGGAAGAATACACCCGCAGACAAAACAGGCTCGCAGAAGAAGCAAACTTGAGGATGATGCGTAATGGCTGATGTAAAAATCAACATAATAGCAGAGGATAATTTTTCGTCAGTACTCGGTAACTTTGGCTCGATTATGACGGGTATTGAATCTGTCATTAATCTTGCTAAAAGGGCTTTTGACGCGCTTGTTGTGCCCGTGATAGAGTTTGGGAAAGAAAGTTTGTTAGCTTCTGCCAGTGTTGAAGAACTCGCAACGGTAAATAGAGTACTGGCAGAGCAGAACGGTATCAATGCCGCGTCAATTCCTCCGCTTGTTGAAGCGATACGGGCGCAAGGTATTGAGGCGGGAATTGCTCAATCAACGGTTGCATCTTTTATAAAAGCTCAACTTGATTTATCTTATGCGACAGACCTTGCAAGGATAGCACAAGACTCAGCCGTTATCGCACAAACCAACTCGTCAGAAGCGCTGGATAATATCATCTATGGGATTACAACATTGAATCCTCTGGTATTACGTCATGCCGGGATTATTGTTGACTTGCAACTATCTTATAAAGAATGGGCGGACGAGAACGGGCGAACCGTTGAAAGCATGACGACCGCAGAAAAGCAACAGGTTGCATTAAACGCAGTAATGGAATACGGCGCGATTATCGCCGGAACATACGCAGCAGCAATGGAAGAACCGGGGAAGGTGTTACGTTCATTCCCGCGCTATTTTGATGACATCAAGGTCGCCGTTGGTGAGCCGTTTCAAGAGGCATTTGGTAATGTTGTCTTTGCTTTCGCAGATTTAACAAAGTGGGTCGGTAGCGCAGTCGAAGAGGGCGGAATACTCCGCCCCATCCTTGATGATATTGGAAGGATTGCCGGAGCAGTAACAGAACCAATACAAAAACTTGTTGATGTTTTCAAAGATTGGGCAAGTGGTGAAGATGTTGATTTTACTGCGTTCCTTGCCAGTCTTGGAATGAACTTATATCAGCTTGGCGATATTTCTCCTATATTTTCAGAGCTTGGAGAATCTATACTTAGATTTAATGTTGCCATTTCTCAGGGTGAAGATCCGCTTGAAACATTTAAGAACATCCTTGCTGAAATCGGTGAAGGCGATTCGCCTTTGGCAAATATAGCAAACTGGATTAGTACATTTATAGAAGATACAGAAAATCAGGGGATAGGGGAAACGATTGGACAAATGCTCGGTAATATTTTTATACGTGGGTTGCAAATACTGTCAGACCAAATAGTTTCTATGGACTGGAAGCCGATTGCCAACGCTCTTACGGAAGTTTTTAATCTTGCCATAACCGCAACGCTTGAGGGATTGTATATTATTATCGAAATAATTGATTGGCGTCCTGTTGGTGCTGCCTTGTGGAATGGATTGATTGAGGTGTTTCAAGGTGTCATCGATTCTGGTGCAAATCTTCTTTTAGAGGGTTTAGCTAAAATATTTAGAGATCCAGACGTTGCAACTTTTCAGGCTAACGTAAAGATCGGAGCAACCAGGTTAAAAAACATTGCCATAGAAATAGGGACAAGTATTGTGGAAGGCATAGAAACCGGAATAAATATCATGTCGTTTGGTTTGTATGGCAGAATACAAACATTAGCAGAATCGCTTATAAATCTATTCAAGCGCATCTTTGGTATTTCTTCGCCGTCTACTGTGTTTATGGAAATTGGTACAAACATCATTCAAGGCTTGATGTCCGGCATCCTTTCAATGGTTGCGCCATTGATTCAGTTTCTCAATACCGTTGTCGGTATTATCCTTGCACCGTTTCAGCCAATCCTTGATTTACTAGGTTTGGATTTTGGCGGGGGCGGATTAGACGCAACCGGGCTGGGTACGGCTGGCGGTGGAGTGGCTGGATCTGGGACACTGACAAGCACAGCCACACAAAATTATTACAACTATTATTACGGTCCGGTTTATTTCCAGGGAACGGGGCAGACAAACGGCGGCGTTGATTGCCAAAGTCCCAACCCGGCTCTAAATGCTTTGGGTTCGTCATTGCCCGCGATGGGAGCGATATAAATGCAGCTCAGCTTATACCAATGGAACAGCCAGAATATAAATGACGGGACGATTCTAAAATCTTATATCCCGCCCGGACAGTTGATGAATCTGACATCGAACGCGATCACCGTCCCGCGTGCGCTGGATTTCCCCTATCTTTCAACGACTTTATTACA
>Ga0180438_10009688_pt1 | contig 11948 bp, 7 predicted proteins | sample SS_ome_12_FD_132455 | JGI IMG/M metagenome (GOLD analysis project Ga0180438, IMG submission 132455) | Hypersaline lake sediment archaeal communities from the Salton Sea, California, USA - SS_3_D_2 metaG | ecosystem: Environmental > Aquatic > Non-marine Saline and Alkaline > Hypersaline >...
ACAAGCGACTCGTCGGTTTCCCAGGCGACCCAACCCTGAGCGGCGTCTTGCGTCGCATCAAGAATCATGAATCGCCCGGCGCGCGTCCGGGACATGATAAGCATACCCGCAGCAATAACGATGACCACCCCGAGGCCCTCGGCCAACACGACCCAAAACGCACCGTCGCCCGCCAGCCAGCACCCCAGCCCGCAGCTCGTGATAACCAGAATGCCCCCGAGAACGCCGCAAATGCCCCCCGGAATGAAAAACTCGGCCAGGATGAGGGCCATCCCCGCCAGAAACAACAGCACCACCCACAACCACATTACTTGGTTTCCTCTTGCGTCGATTCGAGCAGCGATATCAACTGCCCGATCTCGATCCGTATGCCTTGCGTCACTTTCATTTTGTCGCCGGGATCTTTTGGATCCTCCTCGGCGAGATCGTCGAAGGTGCCCATCAACGATTCATTCCCCGAGAACAACCCGCGCGCCTGGGCCAGAAGCTTATTGTACCGACGCAGCATCGGAATGCAACTATAATAGCCCGCGCCTTGCTGCTGGAGCACCTGCATGTCGGTCAGCAACTGTTTCAACATTCGGATCAAGGACTCGCGCAAGTCCATCAAGCGTTCTCCTCGCGTTTCTCGACCACGTATCGATTGCCGTCCGCCTGGACAATGACAATCGGTGTCCCCTTGTCAATGAATTCGCCGCGGGCAACGACCTGATAGTTCTTCTCGCCGAACCGGCCGCGGCCCACCGGCCGCAACATGCTCGCGGCCACGCCCGTAAGCCCGAGGGCGGCCTCGCGCTCGTCGCTCCGTTGGACCACGTAGCCCGCGCCGATTTCCTGCGCATGCCCGAGCACCAAAGCCTTGGCGAGCGGCGTGTGAGGAAACAGCTTCCATGCCGCGACAACAAAAACGGCCAGGCCGATCACCGTGTACACCATGGACTTCCCCGCTTCGACCAGCACCTCATCGACGTTGAAGCTGTACTCGGGCCAAACAAACTCGTTCGGCGCCAGCGACAGAAAGATGCCTGCACCCAAACAGAGGATGCCCAGAATGCCTACAATGCCGAATCCGGGAATAACGAATATCTCGACGCCGATAAGCCCGAGCCCCACCACGATCAGGGCAAGATCAAGCCACTCGGTGATGCCCAAGACAGCCCCGGCCCCGAAGCGCAACGCCAAGCAAACCACTCCCGCGATCCCGAACACGCCGAATCCGGGCGTTTTCGCCTCCATGTATAAGCAGATAAGCCCAACCAGCAGCAGGGCCGAAGCCACCATCGGCGTCGTTAAAAACCGAAACACCTTCTCGTTCCAAGTCATCACGATGCGCACATGTTCGGCATTGTCATGGCCATAGAACGCAAGCACTTCATCGATATTGTTGCATGTTGTCGGTATTAGGCCATACTTAATGGCCTCCTTGCTGCTCAGGGTCAACAACTTCCCGCGAGCACATATTACCTCGACGTCTTCGCCCAGTTCCTCGGGCGCCGCGTCATCGGCTTCGGACGAGCCCACTTCAACGTCGCCTCGAAGGAGTTCTTTCACGAGGGGTAGGTCTTCATCGAGCAACTCGAGCGTCTCCTCGAGGGCCTCTCGAAATTCGTCCCGGGCAGCACGCTGTGTCGGCCGTTTCTTGCCCTCGAAGACGACATACGTGCCGTCTTCGGCATACGCCCCGTACAGCACGACGTCTTCATCGACCATAGCTTCCGCAATCGCCGGGTTGTGGCCGTTTTCTTCGGCCAACGCGGCCACCCGTTTGCGCAAGAACGACACCTCTTTCTCGCCGCTCGGCAGCATGGCGCCTTGCGGCGTGAGCATCATGGGCGCCGCCGCGCCGATGTTCGCGGCCGGCGCCATGACGATCTCATTGCAGGCGAAACTGATGATGGCCCCGGCCGATATAGCCCCGTACTCGCCGTGAATGTACACGATGGTCGGACACGGCGCGTCGAGGATCGTATTCACGATCTGCAGCGCAGAAGTCACCAGCCCGCCCGGGGTGTCCATGACGAACACGAGGGCTTTCGCCTCTGCTTTGCCGGCGTCCTTTACGGCCCGCTTCACCACGTACGCCATGCCGCGGTCGATCATGTCCTGAATCGGGCAAATAAACACCGTTCCCCCGTCCTCGTGCGCGGCATCCTCGGCGAGAAACTGCGCATCGGGCAGATCGTCGGCGAAAACAATAGCCCCGCCCCGATCAACGCCGGACTCCGGAACGCCGGACTCCTCCTCGAACTCGAAGGCCTCTTGCCCGAAAGCCCAAGGCGCCGCCCCCAAGAGTGCAAGTAAGACTATAATGCGCCGCGCCATAGACATGCTTCCTCAGGAATTGCCATTTTAAGTGCCTACTTTTTTAGTATACACCCAAAACCTGCACGTTATTCTACGTTTCCTGCGCCATCCCGTCAATCTCCGCCTTTCCACAAGTCCCGGCATTCTGCTATCCTACCCGCGGCCCGCCGTTTGAAGGCAACGGCTTGAGGCCTCCAAAAGGGCAAACGGCGCAAAGCGGCATTGATAACGCGGTGGAGGAGCGTATGGCAAAGTGGTTGGTACTGGTCGTGGCGATTGCGCCGGGACTCGGCGCATGCTCGGGGGGCGACGGGAAAGCGCAGCCGGCTGCAGTCCCGAAAATGTCCCAGGAGGAGGCCCAAAAGGCCGCCGAGGCCCTCGTCGGCACCACATGGCTCGTCGAGGAATATACCGTAACGTTCAAAGAACCGCCGGAAGTGCATGTCCAAGGCGGCCCGCTGGACGAGACGGACCCCGAGGGCATAACCGGCGAATACGCGTTCGAGAACGGCGTCGTCAAGGTCAACGTCGCGGGTGAAACCCGAACCGGCACCTGGGACGGCGAGAGCCTGACCGTCGACGGCCTCCAAGCCAAACGCCTATGAAGGGGACTGTCCTCGCGAGTCCCCGGGCAGAGACCCAAGAAAAGGGACTGTCCTCGCGAGTCCCCGGGCAGGGACCCAAGAAAAGGGACTGTCCTCGCGAGTCCGCGAGCAGGGACTTTCCCTTTTCTTCAATGCGGCCTCCTTCATGCACTTTCTTGAGTAACGTTTTGCGTGTTGGCCGGTATCGAAGGCTGAGGGGAAAGCTCGTTTTTGGGGCGCGCTCGAAGGCGCCACTGGCGGCTTGTCCACCCGTGTTGTTAGCACTGGGCTCGCCGCACGGGCAGACAAGCTGCCCGTGGCACACGAACGCGATGAGAGGAGACAACAATGGACGATTTTGAGTTCCAGATAACAGAACTGGTGACGAACTTCGTTACCCAACTGCTCGACCTTATCTTCGGCTTCCTTGGAGGCCTGTTCTCGAGCCTCGCGGGCCTCTTCGGCGCCCAATAAACGCCCCGGGACCGAGGCGGCGCCTTCGCTACGCTCCGGATGACCCGATAGCCGGCTTTCTGGACAGTGCAGATAGCCCGCATCGCGCCGAGCCGCATTCTTCTCAATGACGGTTCGGCGAACTTCTAGCGGGGCAATCATCGCGGCGAATTGAGGCCAAGAAGGTTCGAGGCAACTGCCCCCTTGCCCTACTCGTCCTCACTGGCCGGGGCCGCGGACACGGCCGCCAAAACGGGTTCTGCGTTGAAGATCACGAGTGACGGAAGCTCTCGGTACAGCCGATTGACTGCGGCCGGACTTAGGTAATGGCGAGTTTCTATTACCAGGATTCTTAGGGCGTCCAAGTCTTCAAGGTGACGGAGTCCGCGCTCCGTGATGTCTGCGACGCCTCGCGCCATCATGGTCCCGCCGCCCTGAATAGACAGGGCTTTCAGACGGCGCTTGTCCGCCAGGTACGAGAGCCCCTTGTCCGTTATCATATCCCCGCCCACATAGAGGTATTCGAGCGCCTTCAGGTTCTTTAGGTGTGCCATGCCCGCATCGCTGAACGTCGTACTGTAGCCCGGCTGCAGCCTTATTAGCCCCGTTAGTTCGGCCAGGCATGCCATGTCCTCGTCGCGTAATCCGCCGTCAAGCCAAATATCGAGCTTCTTAAGGTTGCGCAAACCGGACAGGTCGAGGCCCGCATAGTCCTGAACGACAGGGCTGACTTCCAGTTCCTCCAGATTGGTCAACGCGTTGAGGTGATTCACGCCAGAGACGGTGATGTTGCGCGAACTGTGGCATTGTATGTTGAGTCTTCCCAGCGACTTCATCGTGGCCAGCGTTTGCAGGGCATTGTCGGTTATGCCGGTAGAGTACAGTGACAAGTTGTTTAGATTGTCGAGCCCGGCAAGGAACTCAATCCCCGCGTCGGTTACCCCGGTGCCGCTGCAGAAACTGAGTTTTTCCAGGTTCTTGAGTCGTGACAGATAGCCGAGGCCCTTGTCGGTGATCGGCCCGGAATGTGGCTCAGGGTACATCCTTCCGAGCATATCCAGTTCCTGGAGACCTTCCAACTCAGATAGGAATGCCAAGCCGGTATCCGTTATGCGATCCAATCGCAGCGAAAGCCGTTCGAGGGATTTCATTGCTGCGACACGGGCGAGGCCTGCATCACTGATCTCGGCGTTTCCTAGCTCGAGTTTCTTAAGGGAACGGAGCGGCGCCAGATGGAGAATCCCCGCATCGGTGATGGTGGGTATGCGAACAAACCTGAGTTCCTCAATGGTCTTGAGAGGGGACAGATGAGCCAAGCCGGCGTCCGTTAGCTGTATGTCGAAAAACTGTAATTTCTTCAGTGACTTGGCGTTCTTAAGGTAATGAAGGTCTCGGTCCCCGTACATGCTCCCCACCAGCGCGAGGTGCTTGAGCCGGGGAAGGTCCACGAGGTGCCTTAAGCCTCGCCCGCCGTTCTCATCGAGTTTGATCCGCAGTTCCTCGAGCGAGGTAAGCTTCGCCAAATGGGCCAAACCGGCTTCGGTGAAGGTGTCGGGCATACCCATTATCGAAAGGACCCGGAGTGATTCAAGGCCCCCGATACAAAGCAATCCTGTGTCGCCAAGGGAACCGGAGCCGATGAGGAAGTCCTCGAGTTCCTTGAAATCCTGGATGTATCGAAGTCCCTTCTCCGTGATTCGAAGTCCTTTTCCCGTAACGTCCCAGCCGGCCAAGTGGAGGACTTTCAGTCCGGTCAGCCCGCGAATATGCGGCATGATGGTTGCATCCGGATTGGGCGCGGAATGATCCGTCCAGGAAATGTCCAGGCCGTAGAGGTCGTGCGAGCCAAGGTCCAAAAGAGGAGATAAATCACGGAGCGCGGCCCGGCATACGCGGAGCCGCACAGGTGTGTCCGCCGGCACAACCACATCGCCCTGGGCCGGCCCTAACTCGTCCCACTCATCCTGCGGGTCGTCGAAGCCGTATTGGCGCGTCCGGGGCCGCACTTGAATTTTGAGTGTTCCCAGCGAACGATCCTCAGGGAAATGGAGGACGCGCGGCCCGACCGCCGGCTCCTCCGACGCCGCATCCGATGGCGTCGCGCCGGCCTGCGCCTCAACGGATGCGGCGCCGAGCAAGTCGGCGGCGCCGGGCAAGTCGGCGGCGCCGGCCAAGTCGACGGCGCCGGCCAACTCCGGCACTTCGGAACTGGTTCGATGGCTGAGGAGACCAACTAGTTCCGAGGTCTCAGCGTATTCCGATGCCTTTGCCTCAACCACAGGCGAGGATTTCGAATAAGCGGTTCTGGACGCATACACATAGAACGCAGCCGTTACGCCCAGCGCCACCGAAACAACGCCTGCGGCAACGGCGTGTTTTGCGCCAAGCCCGACGCCACGCGACAGTAGCTTTGCCACGGGACCACCGGCGCGCTGACCGCCGGAGGCAGCCGTTGCTGCGGCGCCTCCGGCGGCCGGTAGCGGCGCCTTCGGAAGGGACGCCAGAACGGCCAGCGAGAACGTCTTACCGGGCCGGGTCCGTTCGAGCGATTGCTCGACCAGGCCAGCCACCTCGGCTTTGAGCATGTGTCTTCCGCGCGCCAGCCTTTGTCTGACCGCGTTCGGTGAAAGGCCGAGCGTTTGTGCGACCCGTTGCACGGAGTGGCCTTCCCGGTAATACAGAATCAACGGCACCCGATACCCCTCGGGAATCTGTTCGAGCGCTTGCCACATAACGGCCTGGCGCTCTTTGTTGATGGCCGTTTCGCGCGGGCCGAGATCCGCGGCCGCGTGGTCCGGCAAGTCCTCTAACGGTTTCGCTGCCGCGGTGACGTCCCGCTGCCTCTTTCGCATAGCCTGCGTGGCAACGTGTCGTGCAATCGTGCACAGCCAAGGCCGGAACTTGCGCAGGTCTTTCAGGCGGCGCAAGTCCCGCCACGCCGCCACAAACGTCTCCTGGGCCAAGTCTTCGCTCAGCTCGATGTCGCCGGTGCTGCTGTACGTAATCGCGCAAACCAGGGACTTGTATCGCTCGACGATGCCCGTAAACGCCTGGCGGTTCCCCGCAAGCGACGCCTCGAGCAGCGCCGCGTCCGTCATTGCTGTGCCGTTCATCTCCCAACCCCTCCAAACATCGCCTTTATACATAAGGGGACGAAAAGGCCGATGTTGTTACAGGGAATCTGAGAAAATCTGCCCCGTGTTGTGGCTCAAGAACCGACATTCACCGGCAAACCCGGACGATGGTGCCTACCGCATTCCGGACGAGGCGCCTCTCTCATTCTTGCCCGAACGAATGGAGAAATCAACAGATGGAGCCGCGCGGACGTGCGGGCGCGCGTATGATGGGGCCAAGAAACTCGGTGCGAAGACTATCCGGGTGGAGGTGTTCCGAAAAGCGCCATCCTACTGTTATTCGCTGGGCGGACCCGCGTCGACGGCGGCGACAACGGGCTCTGCGTTGAACAGCTCGAGCGACGGGAGTTCTCGATACAGCCGATCGAGCGCTGCTGGACTGAGACGGCTGCGGGTGCTTATCGTTAGGCCTTGCAGGGCGTCCAAGTCTTCAAGATAGCGGAGGCCGCGATCTGTGATATTTGCGACCCCGCGCTCCGCAAGTTCGCCAACACCTCCAATGGTTAAGTGATGTAGACAGCGCTTGTCGGTCAGGTACGAGAGCCCCTTGTCCGTTATCAGGTCGCCGCCGACGTAGAGTCGTTCTAGCGCTTTCAGGTGCTTGAAGTTTGCCATGCCCGCATCGCTGAACGTGGGACCGTAGCCGGGTTGGAGATAGATCAAGCCTGTTAGGTTGCCGACGCACGCCACGTCCTCGTCGCGCAGCGTGCCCTCAAACCAAACGGTGAGCTTCTTGAGTCTGGTCAGTCCGGATAGATCGAGGCCGGAATTGTCCTGAACGACGGGGCAGACGATCTGGAGGTCCTCGAGGTCGGCCAGGGCGTTGAGGTGATTCACGCCCGATACCGTGATGCTGCGCGCATTGTAGTCTTGGCTTATCATTAAATCACGCAACGACTTCATTGTTGCCAGCGTGGCCAAGGCATTATCCGTTATTCCGTTGGCCATTAGGCTCAGTCGTCTCAGGTTGGGGAGTCCTGCCAGGCATTCCACCCCTGCATCCGTGATGCCGATGCCGCTGGCAATACCGAGTTCTTCAAGGTTCTTGAGCCGCGAGAGATAGAACAATCCCCTATCCGTATACGGCCCGAGTCTCACCGAGTCGGCAGGGCAGCGCCCGCCGGCCCTCAGCCGCCTTAGATTGCTCATCTCCGACACATGGGCCAGCCCCCTGTCCGTTATGCCAAAGGGCGGCAATCCGAGGTCTTCGAGGGACTCCATTTTCGCGATAAGCGCAAGCCCCTCATCGGTGAGTTGGGCGCTTGTGAGGTGTAGCTTCTTGAGCGAACGGAGTGGTAGCAGGTGGGCCATCCCCGCATCGGTAATGGTGCGTATGCGCACAAACTCCAGTTCCTCGAGATTCGCGAGGTGCGATAGATGCGCCAATCCATGGTCCGTCAGGTGGAACTCCGACCCGCGACCCTCGAGCCTCTTGAGCGATGTCACCTTCCTTAGGTATTCAAATGTCTTGTCCGCATCCATGTTTCCGCCGTAGAACTCGAGGCACCTCAGCGAGGGAATATTGGCGAGCTGGGCGAGCCCCGGACCCTCGATGTTATCGATTGGGATTCTCAATTCCTGTAACGAGGTCAACTTGGCCAAACGCGCCAACCCGGCATCGGTAAGATTGCTGTCCCCGCCGACCACAAGGACCTCGAGCGACTCGAGTTTCTCCAAGCAGGACAGGCCCGCGTCGCTCAGGGGCGCCAAGCTGATGTGGAGGTCCTCAAGTTCTTTGAAATCCTCGATGTACCGCAGGCCGTTCGCAGTGACGCCGGGGCCGATCATGCCGCTTACATGAAGGACTTTGAGCCCCGTCAACCCGCTGATATGACGCATGATCGCCGAATCCGGATTCGATACGGGCGCCAGCCACCAGGAAACGAACAACCCGTAGAGGTCGTGTGAACCGAGTTCGGCAAGCGGGGACAGGTCGTGCAAGGCGCTCGCTGCAACGAGGAGCCAGACGGGTTTGTCGGCCGGCACGACTATGTCCCCTTGCGCCGGCCCCAGATACTCCCACTCATCGTTCCCGCCGCCGAACCAAGGCCGCCACAGCCGGTACTCGACCGAAAACATCCCTACCTGCAGCCAGAGTAGGCCCAGTACGCGATCCTCCGGGAAATGAATCACCCGTGTTCCGGCCGCCGGTTCTTTCGGCGCGGCATCGGAGGGCGCGTTAACGGCCGGCGCCTCGACGGGTTCGATGTTGGGCACATCTCCCGCTTCGGAGCCTTCTTCAGTATCCAGGGGGGCATACTGCGGCGGGACACTCACGTATTCCAATGCATTCTCTTCAACGGCACGCGCAGACCTCGAGTTAACCGGCCCGGATGCATACAGGTAGAACGCAGCCACTAGTACAAGCGCAACGGTGACAGCGCCTCCCGCAACCATGCGTTTCGCGCCGAACATGCCGGCCCGTGGCAGTAGTCTTGCCGCAGAACCTTCGCCTCGCGGAGCGCCGACTGCGGCCCTTGTAGTTGTACCTGCGGCGGGCAGCGGCGCCTTCGGAAGGGCCGCAAGTACGGCCAGCGAGAACGCTTTGCCGGGCCGGGTGCGTTCAAGCGACTGCTCGACGAGGCCCGCCACCTCCGCCTTGAGCATGTGTCTTCCGCGCGCCAGCCGCTGTTTGACGGCGTTCGGCGTGAGCCCGAGCGTTTGCGCCACCCGTTGCACGGAATGCCCCTCGCGGTAATACAGGATCAGTGGCACCCGGTACCCCTCGGGAATCTGCTCGAGCGAACGCCACATCACGGTTTCTTCTTCTTTGTGGATCGCCAGCTCGCGAGGACTCGGGCCGCCCACCGGGCGCTCCGCTGTATTCTCGAGCGGTTCGGCCCCGGCCATGACGTCGCGCTGTTTGTTCTCGAGCGACCGTCTGGCCAGGTTGCAGGCAATGGTTACGAGCCAGGAACGCAGTTTCGTCGCGTCTCGAAGATCCTTGAGGTGCGTCCATGCCCTGACAAAGGCTTCCTGCGCCAGGTCTTCACTCATCCCAAGATCGCCCGTTCTGCTATAGACCACGGCGCACAGCAGCGACTTGTAGCGTTCGACAATTCCCGCGAACGCCTGGCGGTTGCCCCCCCGCGACGCCTCGAGCAGCGCCGCGTCGGTCGCGATTGTCTCGCCCATTTCACCACCCCTCCGAATGCCGCCTGTTTCTGCTATTTCCACTATTGCAGATACGTGGAAGCGGCGTCCGGTTACAGAGAAAACCGCCTTGCCTCGATTGTACCGCGTTGAAGTTCTCGGAACACGTTCGTATAGTGTTCGCAAATCCGCTCGCAAGGCCGAGCCGAGAAATGGGACCTGTGCTGGGCGGTCGCGCGTTCGGAACGAACGTGCGCCGATACGGGGCGAAACGAGACTGTGCGGCGGTTGAAAGAGACCACATCCAAAACTGTCATGCCCGCGCAAGGGGATCTCCGCGCACACCCGTGGCGACAGGCGGGTATTTAGATTCCCAATCAAGTTGGGAATGACAAGGTGGAAGTTGGTGATGACACGTTGAAAGTTGGGAGTGACACGTTGGAAGTTGGTGATGACACGGTTGGCGCGTTCGCAGCGGACGGGACACGGTGTTTGCAGAATTAAGAAAGAAGACCGGAAAGCTCTTGGCTTTTGGGGCCGGCGTCTGTCGAGGCGCGCTGCGCAGGGCGCGCTATTGCGGCTGGAAATCGGCGTGGATCCATGTGCGCGCCGCGCTGACCGATTTCTACATCCGCCAGCGCGAGAAGGCCATGCGCGCGCCCCGGGTCGAGTGTCCGTGTTGCGGCTGGACGGGATATGATTTCTACTCGATGGACGGCGTGTTCTTTTACCTGCCCCACGTGCACTGTCCCCAATGTCGCGGCTGTGAACGTCACCGTATGCTGCAGCTGTACATCAGCCGCCACGACGCAGCACTGCTCGAGCGTGCGGGATGCGTCCTGCACGTTGCACCGGATCGGGAAGGCAACCTGCGCGCCCTCATCGAGCACGGCCGGCGCCTTCGTGTGTTTGCGACCGACATGCAGCCCCGCATGCTCGAAGGGCAACCGGGGCCGCGCTTCCTAAGCGACGTACGGCGTCTCCCCGTCAAATCCGGTTCGTTCGACGCCGTCTTTTGTATCCACGTGCTCGAGCACATCCGCGAGGACAAGGCCGCCATCGCCGAACTGCACCGCATCCTGCGTCCCGGCGGCGTGGCCTATATCATGGCGCCGTTCGTGCCGGGTATATCCGCGTCCTACGCGCGCGACGAACCGGACCCCATCGACCATATCTGGATGTACGCCACGAATGATTTCAAACACCGCCTCAACTGCTTTCAAGTAGAAGAGATTACGCCCAAGTCGTTTCTCTCCCCAGCCGAAATCCGACGGCACCGCATACCGGACAGGGAAATCATCTACCGGTGCGTGAAGGGCTAGGTCGACAGCACATGGGCGACCCGGAGAAACGACGGATCGAACTGCGTGCGGCATTCCCACGCCTCGGACAACGGCCGCAACACCACGTTGTTCCCGCTTATGCCGGCCATCTTGCCCGTCTCGCCCTCGAGCAGCGCCTCGACGGCCCGCAGCCCCAAACGGCTCGCCAGAATACGGTCGAACGCGGTCGGGCTCCCGCCCCGCTGAAGATGGCCGATGACCACCACGCGCGAGTCTTTGAAATCGGACAACTCGGACACGCGCGCGGCCACGTCGATTGCGTGGCCCGCGTCGTCCCCCTCGGCAACGACCACGATACTCGACGTCTTCCCCTTCTCGCGTCCCTTCACGAGATGGTCGATCAGTTTCTGGATATCCGTGGGTGTCTCGGGCACAAGGATTTCTTCGGCGCCGCCGGCGATGCCGGTCATCATGGCCAGATACCCGCTGTGCCGTCCCATTACTTCGATGAAGAACAGGCGGTCATGGGATTGCGCCGTGTCGCGGATCCGATCGACGGCTTCCATGGCGATATTGAGCGCCGTGTCGTAGCCGATGGTGAAGTCCGTGCCGCCGATGTCGTTGTCGATAGTCCCGGGCAGGCCGACGCACCGAATGCCGTGTTCGTCGTACAGTTTCTGCGCGCCCTGATACGAGCCGTCGCCGCCGATGACGACCAGTCCCTCGATGCCGCGTTCCTCGAGCTGTTTCGCGGCGGCGGCGCGCCCCTCGGCCTCGTAAAACGCCTTGCACCGCGCCGAACGAAGAATCGTGCCGCCGCGATTGATGATGCCGCCCACCGACCGCGCGGGAAGAAGCGCAATCTTGCCCTCGATAAGCCCCTGGTAGCCCCGCTCGATCCCGAAGACTTCCAGCCCGTGGTAGATGCCGGTGCGCACGACCGCCCGCACCGCGGCATTCATGCCCGGCGAATCGCCCCCGCTCGTCAGTACGCCTATCCGTTTCATGCGTCCGTCCCCCGACGTGTCCCCATTATCCCGTTCCGTCGATATACACGGCTCTTGGGTCGTATTCTGCCATTTTCGCGCCTGGATTCC
>Ga0180438_10009689_pt1 | contig 11948 bp, 9 predicted proteins | sample SS_ome_12_FD_132455 | JGI IMG/M metagenome (GOLD analysis project Ga0180438, IMG submission 132455) | Hypersaline lake sediment archaeal communities from the Salton Sea, California, USA - SS_3_D_2 metaG | ecosystem: Environmental > Aquatic > Non-marine Saline and Alkaline > Hypersaline >...
GATAATAATAATGTAGATAATGTTTTTATATCTAATCCTTCTTCTGCCATTTGATATGTAGCTAATATTACCTTTTTTGTTTCACTTTCTTTTAAATCTTTTTCTTTCATTCCTCCAATATAATACCCTACTGATGCTATATTTCTATGTTCTAAAGCTTTAAATATATAATTTAATAATGATTTTCTATGAGCTAAAAATAAAATTTGTTGATCATTATTTAATATAAATTCATTTTCAATTATTTTTATTAAAAATTCTGATCTATTATTAAAATCACTTATTTTACTTATCATTGTAGAATATTTAGGATTTCCTCTAAAATCATATTCTATTGTATTAAATTCATCATCATTATTTTTATAATATATTGCTTTAACTAAAACATTTCCATCATCTTCTCGTTTTTCTTTATAAACTATCTCTCCTAAAAATAATTTAAATACTTTTGTTAATCCATCTTTTCTATTCATAGTTGCACTTAAACCTAATGAATATTGTGTTACTATTTTTTGCATTGCTCTACTAAATGTTTCTGAACTAATATGATGACATTCGTCAAATATAGTTAATCCAAAACTTTTAAATTGATCTTGTGGATATTCTTTTAATGATAATGATTGTAACATACCAATAACTATATCTTTATCTTCTATATCAATTATTTGTCCTTGAATTAAACCTATTTTAGCATTAGGACAAAATTCTTTTATTCGTTCAATCCATTGATTTAATAAAAATCCTTTATGAACAATAATTAATGTTTTTCGTTTTAATAGTGTTAATATTTTTATAGCTATTACTGTTTTACCTCGTCCACATGGTAAATCTATTAATCCACCTCCTATAATATCTGTTTTTGTAACATGTTCAATAAATTTACTTACTATATTTTTTTGATAATCTCTCAATTCTCCATTAAAAATTACATTTATTTCTTTACCTTTATCTATTTTTATATCCGGAATTCCATATTTATTTATTCCATAATATCTAGGAACATATATTTTTTCTGGAGATTCTAAATATATTGGAAATGATTCTGGTTTAATTGGTGATTTAGGTATTATTGGTTGAACCATTAATTCTTGCCTTATTATATTTTGTTCGTCTATTGATAAATTTTTTTTCCATATTGAATATCCTTTTTGTCCAAGATAATTTTTTTTCATTTATTATACCTTTTTATTTTTTTAACTATTTATTTCAATTTTAACTAATAAAAATATAATTATACATTATATGAATATTTATAAAGATTTTATTAAATCTACTAAGACTCATGAATCTTTGCTTGCCGTTCTTTTAATTATTTACATTATTTTTGATATACAAACACCTGTTAATATGCTTAATTTAGCTAATAATGGTATATTTCAATCTATTTTAGTTATTTTAGTAATTTCTTTATTTTTTTATGTTAATCCTATAATTAGTATTTTAGCAATAATTGCTCTATTTTTATTTTTTGATAGATCTAAAAATGCTATTAAAAATTTTAATCCTAGTGAAAATAATAAATTTAATGATATGATTAATTATAATAAATCTTCATCTAATAATTATAATCTTGATAATCAATCTACTTTAGAAGAACAAATGGTTGAAAAAATGGCTCCTGCTATTATTGATAATGATAAAATATACTCTTTTCAACCTATTACTGATAAACAACATAATGCTAAAAATTTAAATGATCATGATGAATTTAGCTAATAATATTTATTAATAATTTTTAATATATATTATTTTTAATAAATATTATGTGGACATAAATCTTTTTGTAAATAATTTAAAATACATCCTTGATAAATTCCATCTATTTTTAAGTAGGAACATTGATATTCATTAATTTCTTTAGAACTTTTTTTAATTATTTCCCAAATCTCTCCTATTTTCTCTTTTTTATTATAATCTCGTGGCATTATTATTGTACATCCCGATTCTAAATTTTTATTAAAAACTGAAATATTTGGAATAAATTTTCCTTCTAGATTACTTTTAACAAATGCATTTATTATATGATTACATCCTATATCATGATTTATTAATTTTGTATTTTTATTTAAACTATGACTTACTGAAATTTCTACACTCATTATTTTATATATTTTATTAAATAATATATTATACTTAAAATAACATAACACAATATATAACTATATATCATAATATCCCTTGATAAATAATATGGCCAATATGGTAATATTTTTAATATTATTATTCCTATTACCATTACTAAAAATGATATTAAATTTGGATATCCATATTTATTAAAATCTAATAATGTTAATAACAATACTAAATGAAATATTATTGTTGCATAATATTGATATAAACCATATTTTGTTTTTACTATTTTATCTCTCAAAAATATTGTATTTATTGTTCCTATTATTGCAATATATACTAATCCATATAACAATATTGATCTACTATTTTTATTATTTATATATATATATCCTAATAATGGCACTAATATATATGATAATTCAAATTTAAAATAAAAATTATTACTCATATAAATTATAAATTATAAATTATTATTATAATTTATATATTAATTATTATATTAACTATTAATTGCTTCTACTGATAATGGTCCTGGTTTTATACCTTTAAATAATTTAAAAGAATTATCAAATATAAAATATAATCCTAATACTAATAATATACCTAAAACTCCACCTGCTAATGGACCTTGTCCTGCTTTTTCTATTTCATTATATAAATCTTGAAAGTCTTTAGATGGATCTTGTAATGGAACATATACCTTATCAGTTGATTGATTAACAGGTTGACAATCTATATATATATCTTCATGTTCATCTATTGCACCTTTAGAATTATAATATAATACTGGACCACTTGAAATTGGATATTCTATTTGTGATGGTGGATTTATTACTTCTTGAAATGTTGTATACATTTCATTTGATATTGAAACATGTCCTTCTTGAGGTGAATATACTAATATATTTGATTCATTTCCACAACCGCCTAAAGAATTTTGAAATCCAAATATACCTTTATAAAAATAATATGGTGATGATGGAATTAAATACTTTATATCAAATTTTATACTTGGAATAAATGGTTGTGATACTTTATCACTACCTGTTGAATTTGATTTTGATAAGCTTGTTAATGGTGCTTGAACATATGTTGCTTGTATTATTCCTTCTAACATATTTGTACCTGCTGTGCTTAATGATGATTTTATTATTGGAATACTTACTATTAAAATTTCATTTGATTTAGTTGTATTTTTATGTATTATTAATATTTCACCTTCTGCATATTTTCCCAAATATGTATGAATTGATTTATTAAATATTCTTATTTCTTCTACTTTATACACATTATCATTAAAATTTGTTATTGGTGCTTTATCTGATGCATTTATTTGAATTAATATATATGTATTCATATTTTGACAAATAATTTTTGAATTTTCATATTCTGGTTTAAATTTACATGTAGACTCACATATTTTAGTATCATGTGAAATATTTATTGGTGCTGTTATATTACTACAATATTGACTATTTGTTGTCATTAATATAAGTAAATAAAGAAAAAATATAGTTTTATTTATATACAAATGAAAATAACTAGAAATAAAATACCTAAAATACTTAAAACTAAATGTCAAAGTTATAAAAAATTTAATAAAAAATTAAAACATATACCATTTACCATCAGACGAAATAAAAAATATAATATACATAATAAAACTCCTCCTAAAATTAAAACTATGATTGGTGGTGAGCCTTTTAATTATATTAATTCCTATAAAAGTCAAGAAGATTCATTTGATACAGGACAAAACGAAATATTTGAAGTATTAAAATCATTAATACCTAAATTTAAAATTAATCCTTATCAAACTAGTGATTTTAAAAAGGGTAATAATAAATTATCAACAACACTTAATATAACATTACCTGAAGGAATTATTTTAAATAAAATTACTACTGAAAATGGACATTTAATTAAAACATTACCATTTAATAAATATACAAAAGAAACACAAATTAATTGGGATCAAGATAAAATGAAATTACAAAAATCAACTACTACTACTTATGATTATGCATTAAGTCAAGCAAGAAAGATAAGAAAAATGTTTACTGGGGGAGCCCCCCGCCGCCCAGGTGAGGAGGAGGAGGAGGAGGAGGAGGAGGAGGAGGAGGAGGATCCCTCGTCTTCCGCGTCGTTAATGAAAAAGAAACGTGCATTCAGCACTATGGCTCGACGCACACAACCATTCACAGCCGCGCCTCAGCTAGGCAGAAGGAATCTTCTTATGCGTGGGTTTAAGGCCCTTCGTCCTGGTATCCCTCCCCCAGAAGGATCTGCTGATGACCCTGATCCAGAGGGGACGGAGAGTGATATTGAGCCAGCCACCTCTTTGTCACCACCAACCGAACCATTACCCTCTAATATTATTGATTGTTCTGATGGTATTATAAATTGTTATGATGAGTTAACACAAAAATATATTTTTAATTTATTAGATTATACAAGCAGTAAATATTTATTTATATCTAAAAATAATACCTTACAATTAGAATTAAATTTTTCAAATGATTCTGATGCAACTAAATATTTAATAGATATTATTACAAAATTTCGTAATGATCCTAAATCTGGATTTACTAGAATGTATCTTGATCCCAATTTGTATAAATATCTTGGAATATCAAATCCAACTTCTGGATCTACACAAGATACTAATTTATTAGATAAATTTAAAAAAATTGATGATTTAAGTAATAATGAATATGATGTTTATTTTATTAATACTAAAATTAGTGAAAAAGATTACTTATTTGGAAATTTTATTGGTCTTCAATTATTTAATGGTATTTTAATTGCGCTTCCAAAAAGTATACAAAATATAAGTAATTTACTTATTAAAACAAATTGGCCGACAAATTTTGCAACTACATTAAAAACATTAATTATCCCACAATTATCATATAATTTAGATAAAGAACAACAAATAACTAGTGCTCCTGCATGTCCTGCATGTCCTACTCCTTCTGTAAATCTTGATTCGTATTTTAGTAATAAAATGGCTGAAATTAATACAAGAAATTTATTTGCAAAAGCATTTATACCACCTGGATATGTAGAAATTTTTAAGTCATATAATTCAGGAAATGCTTTTGGACCAGCACTCCTATCACTAGTAGAAACACCTAAATCTGTATCATTAGAAATGCCACCAGGTGCTCTATCAATGGCATCAGCAGAATCCGCAGCAGCAGCACCAACTGCACCACTGACTGCACCACTGACTGCAGCCACAACTGGAGCACCATCTAAACCACCTGTTGAACCACCATCAGAATTAATTAATGAATTGAAACAAATAAAAAGTGTAGGTAATGGTAAACGAATATTAATATATGTTATTAATTTAATTCTAAATGATGATGAAAAAGGTGACTATAAAAGTTGGGATGATTTATATGAAAATTATATTAAAACAACTGATTCTACCATAACAAAAGAAGAGTTTATAGTAACTATTATAGAACAAATAGATCCAACAATAAAAGAGTTTCAAGATTTAATTGATAAATCCCCCCCGCCCAAAACAACTAGTGGAGGAAATAAAGAAAAAATATTAAAATATATGGGTGGTGCCATTCCTTTACAATATGGTGGCAATAATAATACTATTAAAATTTATTTGAATAACATTAGTGGGTTATTTAATGAATTACATACTTTTATTGGAAAATATTTAAATGTGATTACAACTAGCGTTGTAGGTGAAACAGTTTGGTCAAAAAAATTGACTACATCTAATTTAGACAAATATAATAACATTATACTAGCAATTATTAATAATATTGAACTAATTTTTAATTTAAATAAGAAATTTATTCCATTAGTATCAGAAAAAAAAGAAACTTTAAATACCAAATTAATTGAATTATTTGGTAGGGATTATATTAAAACTCCTCCAGCTATTCAAAATGATAATTTAACTATGAGCAAATTTATAAAAATTATATTTGGGCCTAATATTACAGGTGCTTGGGATACGTCCACTAAATTGGAAAATTTACGTAATAACATATATAATGGTCAAATAATAGATTGGATTAAAACAAAATATACTGAAATTAATGCAATATTAAATACTATTTTAATACCAAATATGGAAGAATTAATAAAACCAAAAAAACCATCACCAATATCATCACCACCATCGCCACCGCCAATATCATCACCACCATCGCCACCACCAAAACCACCACCAGAACCAAAAAAACCACCAGTAACAGCAGCAACAGCAAAATCAGGAGTAACAGCAGCAGCAACAGCAGCAGCAAATAAAAAATTAAATGAATGGTATAAATATTTATTAAAGTGGATAGAAAGTAAAAGTAAAGATAAAGAATGGAAATTAAATATGAAAGAAATTGACTTATTGACTGAAATTTTAAAAATTGATACAAATCCGGATTATAAAAGTGATGATGAATTGAAACAAACTGCAATATTATCTTTATTAAATCCAGAATTTGAAAGTAATACAGATATTATTACAAAATTAAATACCTTAACTAAAAAAACATTAAAAGGTGGTGGTTTATTAGGAGACATTGAAGAAGGAGTAGAAGGTGCATTTGATATAACAAAAGATGCAGTAGAAGGTGCAGTTGATGTAACAAAGGGTGCAGTAACAGGTGCAGCTGATGTAGCAGAGGATGTGGGTGAAGCAGCAGAAGAAGGATCAAAAATTGTTGGTGAAGCAGCAGAGGGTGTGGGTGAAGCAGCAGAGGATGTGGGTGAAGCAGCAGAAGAAGGATCAAAAATTGTTGGTGAAGCAGCAGAGGGTGTGGGTGAAGCAGCAAAAGAAGGATCAAAAATTGTTGGTGAAGCAGCAGAGGGTGTGGGTAAAGCAACAGAAGAAGGATCACATATTGTTGGTAAAGCAGAAAAGGGTCTGGGTAAAGCTGGTGATGTTATCTCTACTACTGCTAGTGGAATTAAAGATATAGCTGGTAATGTTATCTCTACTACTGCTAGTGGAATTGAAGATATAGGTGAAGATGTTGTCTCTGGTACTGCTAGTGGAGTTGAAGATGTAGGTGATGTAGCAGCAGATGTAGCAGAAGATACAATATCTTCATCTACAGCTGCACCAGAAACTGAACATCCAAATGCAACACCAACTGCAACAGAAACTGAAGATCAAAATGCAACACCAACTGCAACAGAAACTGAACATCAAAATGCAACACCAACTGCAACAGAAACTAAACATCAAGATACAAGATCAACTACAACAGAAACTGAACATCAAGATGTAAGATCAACTACAACAGAAACTGAATATCAAGATGAAACATCAAATATACCACCAACTGAACCAGAAGCTGAACCACAAGCTGAAGAACAAGATGAATTAGAGAAATTTGAAGAACAATATCCTGGGCTACTTATAAAACTAGAAGATCCACAAAAAATAGATGAAATGGTAGAAAAACTCTCTAATGAAGTGACAAATAATGGTGGTAGTAAAAGAAAAAAATATATTAAAAATAAGAAATATAAAAGTATTAAAAATAAGAAATATAAAAGTATTAAAAATAAGAAGTATAAAAGTATAAAAAATAAGAAGTATAAAAGTATAAAAAATAAGAAGTATAAAAGTATAAAAAATAAGAAGTATAAAAATATTAAAAATAAATAATTATTAACAAAAAAAATTATTTATAAAAATGGTATATATCTCATTGTATCATTATCATAAATAGTAGCACGAAATGCATCATTATATCCTTCTACATAAACAGAATCTCCATTATAAATATTATCACAACCATATTCATTAGTACAAGATTTTCCTTTATGTGTTACTGGTAATTTAATCATATTATTTTTATCAGTCATAGTATAAAAATTCCATTTGTCTCTATTACTAATTAATGGTTTACCCATTAATGGTAAAATTTGTTCTTTTCCAGTCATTCTAGTTAATATTCCAACTTGTCTATATGTTGATCCAATAGGCTGAGTAGGTATATTAATAGGGACTATTGGAGTATTCCATGGAAAACTTCTAATAATATTATCATTACGTAAAGGCGGGGCATAAGGATCTAAAAAAACATCTTGTTGTAAATTAGGTGAAATATATAATGATTGAGGTGGAGGCGGAGGTGGAGGTTGTAAATTATTTTTTTCTTTTATAACTATTTTATTAGTAGTATTATTATTAATATAAAATAAATAGACAAAAAATAGAATAATTAATATTAAAAATATTATAGTCATATTTTCAAAACATATAACTCCAGGTGGACATTTACGACTCATATATATTTTATTTAGAATATAAAATATATATCTTTAAAAATGATTAATTATTAATTTGAATAGTTTCTTGTAATTCTAAAATTTTTTTTGCAGCAGCAGGATCTTTATCCATTGCTTCTTTTAATTTTTTTTGTTCTAGAGAAGCTTTATTAACAACTTGTTTCATATTATTAGATGTTTCTTTATAATCAGATGGAAATGATTGAGGATATTTTTCATATAAAGCATCTAAATTAGTAGTTAATTCATTAACTATAGAACCAATATTTCCAGTTGTAATATTACCAATAGCTTGTAAAGAATTATTTAATAAAGGACCAAAATCAGATATTTGTTTCATCATATCATTTTGTTCTTTAAGTAAAAGTTGAGTTTTTTTTTCAATTTCTTTAATATTATCTGCAGTAATTTGAGTTTGTAAAAAATCAGTTTTATCTTGAAAATCTTTAGATTTATCAAATTTAACTGATATATCTTTAGTATTATTATTTTGTTTAATAGATTCAGAAAAAGCACTAGGTTCAAATTTAGATCCACCAGGAGTTTTTACAATAGTTCCTTCAATATCAAGATTAACTTTTTCATTATTATTTTCAAACCCTTCTTTTGTATTTTTGTTTTCATTATTTGTTACAGGGGGCGGTGGCACTTGCATAAATATTTCAGCTAAACCACCTAATAAATTAGTAGATATTAATGCTACTCCTAAAACAATTATCATATTTTTACTAAAATATAATGTTAAAAAAGCTACTAAAGTAAAAAAAGTAACAGCACCATAATTTCTATCCATAAAATAACCTAAAATATTAACAATAGATAAAAATGCAATAACATATAAAACATACTTATTTTGAAATAAATTAAATTTCATTATATTAATATAAAAGAAAATTTTACTATAATCTATTTATTTTACCTTATTAATAAATTTATTTAATAAATCTAATTCTTTTAATAAATCTCTTTCATCATAATACATTTCTTCTAATTCACTACTAGATAATTTATTAGATGATGTTATACTATTTAAGTAATTAAAAATATTTTCTAAAGCTTTTATTTGTTTAGTTTTAATTTCTAATAAATCACTAAGTTTTTTTTTATCTTTTTTATTTAGTAAATCATTTTCATATTTTATTTTTTTTAATTTTTTATCAAAATATTCGAAATCATATTTATTAAGGTCATTCATATAATTTATTTTTATATTTTTTTTTACAAAAAATTGTTTTATTAAAATATAAAAATATAGATATATAATATTTAGTATGAATAAAATTAATAATGAACCTTTGCTCACAGAAAATAATGATCGTTATGTAATGTTTCCTATTGTTAATCAAGATATATGGAAAATGTATAAAAAACAAGTTGATTTATTTTGGAGAGCTGAAGAAATTGATCTTTCTAAAGATTTATTAGACTGGAATAAATTAAATTCTGAAGAAAAATATTTTATTTCTATGGTATTAGCTTTCTTTGCAGCAAGTGATGGTATTGTTCTTGAAAATTTAGGAATGAGATTTATGAGTGAAGTTCAGTTAAGTGAAGCAAAAGCTTTTTATGGTTTTCAAATTGCAATGGAAAATATTCATTCAGAAACATATTCTTTATTAATTGATACATATATTAAAGATGAAATAGAAAAAAATAAATTATTTAAAGCTATTGATAATTTTCCTTGTATTAAAAAAAAAGCTGATTGGGCTATTAAATGGATTCATGATAAAAGATCAAATTTTGCTACTAGATTAATTGCATTTGCATGTGTAGAAGGTATATTCTTTTCCGGTGCATTTTGTTCTATTTATTGGTTAAAAAAACGTTCATTAATGCCAGGACTTACTTTTTCAAATGAATTAATATCACGCGATGAAGCTCTTCATACTGAATTTGCTGTATTATTATATAATAAACTTGAAAAAAAAATTAAAAAATCACGAATTATGGAAATTATTAAAGAAGCAGTTGAAATTGAAAAAGAATTTATATGTGATGCTCTTCCTTGTAGATTAATTGGAATGAATTCAACATTAATGACACAATATATTGAGTTTATTGCTGATAGATTAAGTTTACAATTAGATTGTGATAAAATTTATAATGTTACAAATCCATTTGATTGGATGGAAATGATTAGTCTCGAAGGTAAAACTAATTTTTTTGAAAAAAGAGTTGGCGAATATAGTTTAGCTACCAAAGATAATAATAATGTAGACTCATTTGAATTTAGTGAAGATTTTTAATATTTGTTTATATTATTAATGTCTAGTAATATAAAATATGTTTTATGGGTTAGACATTGTTATGCTTGTCATAATGATGAAAAAGGTTCTTTAGGTAAATGGATTCCTGGAACAGAAAGTAATCGTAGAGCTTATAAAGTAGATTCTTATTGTACAAAAGAACTTGGTGAAAAACAAGCTTTTGAATTTGGTAAAAGATATTTAAATATTCATAGTAAATTAAATGAAAAATTACATGATTTACCTGAAAGTAATTTAGAACTTCCTAATGAAGTTAAATTATATTCATCAGCATTGCCTAGAGCGATGGAAACTGCTAAATTAATATCTGGAGGAATGATTGAAACTTTATCAAATTTAAATTTAACTGAAAATTTAGATGAAGATGATAAAGAAGATTTAAAACAACTAATTGAAGAAAGTGTTCCTGGAGTAGGACCTAGTATACAGCGAGGAGGTTCTAATACAATAAAAAGAATAGATCATATTCAAGAAATTAATGATGGTGCTGGGGATAATGTAAATGCAATAACCAAAAAAAAAAGTGATGAGGCTCTTTGTAATTTAAATAAATTATTTAGTACACCAGATTATTATGAAATTAGTAAAACTATTTTAAGTAATAATGATAATCCTACTAATTTTTTTACTACACAAAAAGATGCAAAAAATAAATATAATGAGTTTAAAAAACATATTCTTCCTAAATTAAATAGTGATAAGTTAAATATTATTATTAGTCATAGTAGTTTTTTACAACAAGCTTTAGGTTTTTCTGAAAAAAATAAAATGGAAAATTTAGATGCATATTTAATTGTTTATGAAGATAAAAATTATAATTCTAGTGATAGAGATAGCATAGATACATTATTAACCTTAGAAGGAGAACCTAGACTTTCTACTGGTTCTAGCAGTGATAGTAGAGATTCATTTGATACTTTAGTATTTGATGGAGGAAATCCAGAATTAGAAAATAATTATGAAGAAAAATATAGAATTTTATATTTATTTGCTCAAGATAAAATTAATGAAGATCCATTTAATCCACCTAACAGAAAAGAAAATAAAATACATTTAAAACCATTTAATGAAATTTTAAAAACTTATGAACAACCAAAAAGATCATTAGAAAATAAATATACAGAACCTATTGGAAGTTGTTCTGTTAATGATATTTGCGTTCCAGGATGTAATAAAGATGATGAAAAATGTGATAAAGAAGAAAAAATAAAAGAAAAAGTGTTACAAAGTAAATTAGCATATGCTACATATAGAGGTGGTAAAAAAAGTAAAAAAAGAAATAACAAAAAGAGTAAAAAAATTACTAAAAAAAAGAGTAAAAAAATTACTAAA
>Ga0180438_10009690_pt1 | contig 11947 bp, 4 predicted proteins | sample SS_ome_12_FD_132455 | JGI IMG/M metagenome (GOLD analysis project Ga0180438, IMG submission 132455) | Hypersaline lake sediment archaeal communities from the Salton Sea, California, USA - SS_3_D_2 metaG | ecosystem: Environmental > Aquatic > Non-marine Saline and Alkaline > Hypersaline >...
ATGTTCAAGGTTCAAAGTTAAAAAAACTTAGTACTTGAAAGAGCCTTTTAATGGCTCTACAAAGAAACATTGAACGATGAACACTGAACTTTGAACGCAAAATCCACCGGTTACCTGATTTTAAGCGGTGGATTTTGGAATTAATTCTTTCTTGTAAACACTCTTCTTTTGTGATAAAGTATTTGTATATCAAAAATGGAGGAATCGAATGACTAAACATCAACTCCTCGGTTCCAGAGTCTTGAGTCGTCCGGTAATAATAACTATTTTATGCATTTTTTTATTTTTGAATTTCCTGGCCCGGTTTTCTTTGTTCGGTTTGGTAAAAGAGTCAAGGGGCAGTGGTTTACAAAGGTCTCAAAGATTTGAAACCGGTTGGACCCTTCAGGGTAGAGTGTTTCGAGGAAATGTGGGTGATGAAACCCACCCGCTGCCCGGTGTAACCGTATCTTTATATGGGGCCAATAATCCTTATCCTGCACCCGGTCAGTTTATTTCCCGTACCACCACTGACCATAAGGGTTGGTATGGCCTGACCGTTTCAGAAAGAGCATCCTATGAATATTTTCAAATTCGGGTGTCTGCTCCCCGGGGATACACCCCTGTGGGGGCAAGGAGCATTGCGGGAAGGGTGCGCAGTAATAATTGTATTGAGTATGGTTACCCGCTGGGACGAAAGAACCTTACCGGAAATAAGTTCTGGTACAGGGGAGGTAAGCCTGAGCGGCCGGATGAACCGGGGGACAAAATCGAAAAACCCCCGCAGCCGCCGGGGGGGGCGAAAATTTTTGAGGTCCATCCGGCTGAGGTTTCCTGCGGAACTGAAACCATCCTGAGAATCTCCGGTGCTAATTTGAGCCCGGAGTCAAGGATTAATATCCCGGGAGGCATCAATATAATAAATACCCGGGTTGTTAGCTCGAGAGAGTTAGTGATCAGGGTTTTGATTGCCCCCACTGCCCACCCCGGACCACGGTCAATTGAGTTGTATGGACCGCGAGGTGAGGAGATTATAAAAGAAGGTGCCTTTAGAGTAACTTGCGACAGATATATCCCTGAACAACCGGAAAAACCCCAGGAAGAAGTGGAGGGGCCGAAAATTTTTGAGGTCCATCCGGCTGAGGTTTCCTGCGGTTCTGAAACCCTCCTGAGAATCCACGGTGCTAATTTGAGCCCGGAGTCAAGGATTAATATCCCGGGAGGCATTGATATAATAAATACCCGGTTTGTTAGCCCGGAAGAGTTAATGATCAGGGTTTTGATTGCCCCCGCCGCCCACCCCGGACCACGGTCGATTGAGTTGTACGGTGAGAGAGGTGAGGAGACTATAAAAGAAGGTGCCTTTAGAGTAACCTGCGATAGATATGTCCCTGAGCGACCGGAAGAACCCCGGGAAGAAGTGGAGGGACCGAAAATTTTTGAGGTCCATCCGACTGAGGTTTCCTGCGGTTCTGAAAACATCCTGAATGTCTTTGGTGCTAATTTGAGATCGGGGGTAAGGATTAAGATCCCGGGAGACGTTGAATTAATAGGTGCCCGGATAGTCAATCCCGAAAAGTTAGTACTCAGGGTTTTGATTCCACCCTCTGCCTCCCCCGGACCACGGTCGATTGAGATTTATGGACCGGAAGGGAGGATAATGATAACCGGGAAAGAAGAGGCTTTTGTTGTCACTTGCGAAAAAGCGCCGCCGGAAAGGATAGAGGAACCGGAACTCCCGGATACACTATTGATTGGAGATTTCGTCTTAAAAGTAGATACTTACACGGATAGAGGAAACTGGGATTTTGCCGGCAACCGGGCTGTGGGGGTGTCAGGCACTGCCTGGCTTACTTTTGACTGCGGCTATTTGCAATTTATCCCGCTTATTCCTGAAACACATATCATTATTGATAAAGTTTTTGAAGTGGTAACCGAAGAAACCGATTCGGCAAACCAGATATCTATTGAAAAGGCCCGCCTGGTTAAACCGGGCATCCGCGTAGGGGAGCACCTGGAACTGAAACTGCCGGTGGAGAAGCCTGATTTTCAACATGCTGCCATGGCAAAAAGAGATTTAATCCAACAGTTAGAACTGAATAAGAAAGAGAAAAGGGGCGATATACTCCTTGGCTTTCATAATGTGACCATTGTACCGGTTACCGGGCAACCTGATGTGGGACGGATTATTGAAGGCAGCGCCGTATATCCGACGCCATCTCCTGATCCGGAAATCATTCGACTGACCATTGACGGGTTTACTGCTTTGATTGACAACCTTGTGCTAACGCCCACCAAAGGAGAGGCCAATATCACTCTGCAATTGCCTGAAAGTATCATTGATGAAAAAACCTGCCAGCCTTCTGCCATTGACCTGGGGAAAACGGAAATTACTCCAAAATGTGAGTTCTATGCAATTAAACCCAATGGGGAGTTCGGACCGTTTTTTATCGGCAGTACCGGGATATTGGTGAGCGGCACGGGCTTTGAGGTGAATTTTAGTTCCCAAAAAAGCTGGAGAGGTGTCCGTTTGTTCTCCGGGCAAACCATAGCCCCGGCTTTTACCCCGGTGATTTCAAACCGCGGGTATTTAAAAGCAAACTATTCTTTTCTGGATGCCTATATTACCGATTTTGGGTTTAAAGGAAAACTTCAATCCAATACGTTGTATACTTTCCGTCCCCTGCAGCCGATCGGATACAAGGTTGCTTTCAGCGGGGCTGAAATCCACCTGGAAAAAAGTGAATTAACGGGCGGAAACCTTAACAACTGTGTCATTACCCTGCCAACGCAAGCCGTAACCGATGCCAATTCCCATGAAGTATCCGTTACCGCTTCGGTTTTAACGGTTCAGCCGGATGGCGACCTGGAGGGGAAGGTGGTTCTAAGTGACGAAATCTACTGGGGTGAGTTGACTCACAGTGGTGCGGCTGTGTTAGCCTATTCTGCCGGTAAAGCTCAAACCGGTTATTTTTATCTGTCTGCCCAATATAAACCGGCTTATTGGCCCACCATGGGCGCCGGGTTTCAATGCCCGGACCAAACCCAACTGGAAACACAGGGAGTTCAAGGCGTTACCATACCCCGTTTCGACCTTTTTAAAGTTCATACTCCCGATACCCCCAATAAAAAACCCCTGGTGTTCCAGGATGGGGACCTGGGACAATCCTGGGTTAATATTGTCAGTCAAGGGGTTCACGGCTGGTTTACCGTTATCGAATACCCCACCCGTAGAGATATTAAACTGGGCCCCACCCACTCAAGTTATTATGTTGGCAAGACCCCTTTTTCCACCCGGGTATCCCAGGCCAGTAAAAATCCGCCGCAGGTGGAAATTAAGTTTGTCAACAGCGCGGTATATGATTCACAGATGAACGGTTTGATTCGGCTGGCTAAACCTTCAAATACCAACCTGGTGTTTAAGCAGATGCAATTTACTTCTACGGCCCATAATGCCGGTGGCCAAGTGGATTTAACCAAAGAAGCCACCCTGGACTATTGGGGGTTGACGCTGGTTCAAAAAGCCAACTTTTCATCTGCCGGTTTGGTGTGTGTGAAAACAGGTCAGATCATTTTAACCGCTGCTGGCTTAAAGGAAAAGCGTCATTTTGACGAACCCTTTTATTTAACCTGGGGAGAGCTCCTGGCCGATGGTAATCTGGGCCGGCTTTTCTTTGATTACAATAACGCCGAGCAAAAATTCGACGGATTTGATTTTTCACCCTCCGCCCTACGACTGTCAAAATATGACCCCGGGAAAAAAGGTTATTTACAGGCAGGTGGAACTGCTAGTTTCGATTTTTTCGGTGACAATTACTTGAATATCCTTGATTACAAACACACAGAGACAAAAGACCCCTGGAATGGTCGGTTGATTGAATTGGGATTTGACACCGGTGCCGGTTTTTATCCCACCAATACCACTATTGCCCGGAACTGGTGCGGCACCTTCGGCTCCACTAAATTTAAGATTGAATATGACGATAATGCCCAGGATGGGTTTACGGGAAAAGGGCAGGTAGGCCTTGAGTTTATTCTTGACGGGACCATGAATGCTTCCCTTGTTCTGAAAAGCAGCCGGATTTGTCTTTCTGTCCGTGAGAATAAACGCCATGATTTTACCGTCGGACCTGTTGCCCATTTCGGCAGCATGTCTTCCATCTGGGGCTGCGGGTGTATTGAAGAGGGCCAGTTAAAACGGTTTATGCTGGGCGCTGAAATCGAAGCCAGTGGAAATGCCAATGTCATGTTACGTTCCGCTTCCTATGGGAAGTTGGAATATATGACCACGCCTTCCATCACGGAATTAACCATCAATGGGAATATGTACCTTTCGTTATTGGCCGGCGCCGACCTGGAAGTAACCGCCAGGGCCCGCTTTAAGGTGAACCGGGCCCTGGATTATGTGGAAGGAGATATCTACGGTAAATTCGATACGTCAAGTTTTATGGATGGTCTTAGTGCCGAAGGACAGTTGAACTGGCACCTGGGCAAGCTTTCCGGCAATAAGGAGGGACATTCTTATCTCCAGGGGAAATTGTCGCTCTCTGTTCTCAGCATCGGTATCCAGGGCGGGTTTTATGCTGGCATCAGGGCCCCTAAAGAAAAAGCCTGGGTCCTGGGTGACAGTAAAAGCCGTTTTAGCTTAAATACAACAGTTTTACCCAATCGCTTGACCGGCGTCTATGGTTTCGGCGAATTCAGACGGGGCTTTGATATTTTCATTTTCTCCGGTGGAATTGATGTATATGTAGGGCTGGGAGGATTTTCTAAAATCTCTCCGCCAGCTCTTTATGCGGTGGGGAATCTAGGGGTTGATTTAAATGGCAAAATCCTGGGCGGTCTGGTTTCCGCCGGTGCCAGCGGCAATTTTCAGGTGATCGGGGCCTTTCCCTCCCCCGCTTTCAGCTTCCAGGGAACAGTGGGATTAAAAGGCTGTGTTCTCTGGGTTATTTGTGGAAGTGTTGATGTTACTGTGGGTTTGAATACATCCGAGGGATTTTATATTAAATAAGAGGAGGTAAAATGAAGGCGAAATGTTTAGAGACTCGATTTGTTTTGTTGTCAACCATATTCTTGTTTTTTTTATTCCTTTTTCACGGGCGGGTATTGGCCGAAACCTTTAAAGCAGAGGCTTTTTCCAGCCCGAAAAAACCGCTGCGCGTTGTTTTAACCTGGACACCCACCCCCGGCGTGCAATATTACAATATCTATCGAAAAACCGCTACCAATGCCTCTTACCCGGTAAAACCGTTGAATCAAAAGCCGGTAACCTTGTATACCGATTGCAGGGAAATAAAAAAGGTGACCCCCCCCGGTTCTGTTGACTGGAAAATAATAGAAAAATCATTTGCAAAAAGTAATAAAGAGCTTTTTGATCCGTGCAATATCTCCACCATTACCCCCGGGAGCTTCAAATATAAAACCGTGGAAATTTTAGCCAGGGCCCGCTGGAAAATTGCCGTGGTTTTCGGCCTGGCATATGATGATCAGTCGGTTGTCCATAATACCACCTATTATTACAAAATATGCAGTGTCGATTCCACCGGCAGGGTCGCCACCCTTGATAAAGATGTAAAAGTAACCGCCGGGGTCCAGGCGGCTTTACCCGTACCTGCCAACGTTAAGACCTGGTCCGGGGACAGCCGGGTGTTGGTCTACTGGCCCTGGAAAAAGTCTCCTGCCGCAGCCGGTTATAATATCTACCGTTCAACCATTAAAAGCGGCACTTATGTTCGTATCAATGACGTTCCCACAGCCTCCCGTTTTGAAAAAGACCCGGACGGCAAGTATCTTGCCGCTGACAAATCAAGTTTCTGCGGTTTCCTTGATTTTCTCCGTTGGGATAAAACAACAGGGAAACCCGCCGCCCATAAAGTGAATAAAAGCTCTATCATGGGGCCAATGAATGGCAAAACGTATTATTACAGGGTAAAAAGTGTAGATATTTTTGGAAATGAGGGTAAAGGTTCTTCCCCGGTTTCCGCCGTTCCTGTGGATAAAACCCCGCCTCAAGCCCCCACCGGTGTCACCGTTACTGCCGATAATGTGAATTCCACCATGGAAATACGCTGGCCAAAAGTGACCCGTGATATTAGCAATCACGTGGAAACACCGGAAATTTCAGGTTACAAGGTATACCGTTATAATGATGCAGGGGACCCGAATCAAGGGGCCAAATATATCGGTTTTGTTTCACATCCTAAAAACCCCGGGATTATCACCGTTACCGCCAAAGATTCCAGCTCTGATTTACGTCCCCTTTACGGGGAAAAAACCTACTGGTATCGTGTAGAAGCCATTGATGCTGCTAATAACACCGGGTCCAGGTCAGCGGCCGTCGGTGCTTTTTTAAAAGATATTACGCCTCCCGCCCACCCCGGGGGGGTTATTGCCAGGGGATTTGATGATTATATCGACATTTCATGGGATTTAAACAGCGAACCGGATCTGGACGGTTATTCGGTCTATCGCAGCCTGTGTCACCTGGGAAAATGGAAGGAATGCCAGAAGAAGGTGGTGGGGGAAGACAGCCAAACCGTTACCCAGGCGCCTTGCAGTGGGTCGTTTATGCTGCTGGGTTATGTTTTCCATGCGGATGCAAAAGAATTGATAAGGAAGGGGAAACCGTTATATAGAGATAAAACCATCCCCTCCAATTCCCCTGTATGTTATGCATATCTAATTAAGGCATTGGACAAATCCCAGAATATAAGCGGCAGCTTGCCGGTGCCTGCCCCGGATGAGGAGATTGTTTGTCAGCGTTTGCGGGACAGCACTCCCCCCGAACCTGCTTTTATTTCCAAACTGATGGCCAGGGATACCGGTATTTTAGTGGAATGGATCGGGGCACCGGTGCAGGATATTAAAGCCTATCATGTGTATCGCGCGGATAAAGAACAGGGTCCCTATACCTGGGTAGGGGGAATGACCGTCGGGGATTCTTCCACCCCCGCTGTAAAACTGTCCCGGGCTTATGAAGTACCCCCCCGGTATACTGTCGGTTGTGAGAAAATTCCTTTATTTCTACATGAAGGAATGAGCGCCGGTTCCTTTTTGGATGAAAGCGTCGTCCCCCACCATATCTACTGGTATAAAGTGGTGGGTATCGATCAGTCCGGGAATGAAACACTGAAGAAAAAAGCCGTTCCCATCAGTACCTTTACCTATACCACCGCCTTACCCGGGGCCCCGGTTATCACCGCTGTGGTCCAGGTGACCAACCCCTGCGGGCTCCAGGTTAAATGGACACCCCTATTTGACAGTTCCACTTGCCAGGGATTTGCCGTATTTCGCAGCAATGCAGGCGCCGGCGTTTATAATCAAATCGGGTCCCTTGTCCAGGGAAATACCTTCCTGGATACCACCGTGGTGATTGATAGAGAATACTGGTATAAATTAGTGAAAATAGACAGCGATGGAAACCTCTCCCCCCTTTCCGCACCAATGATGGGTAAATGTAAAATATCCGGCCAGTAGTGGTCCCGGGAATTTGAACAATATATTAGAAAAAAATAAGAGGTAAAATATAATGAAAAGAAAAAAAATCATAATCGCCTGGCTGGCTGTTTTTATTTTTCTTAGTGTATTATGCTTTGAATTACGGGCAGAGCATTATGCTGAAAAATATGGTTGGTATTTCAGGAATTTTAAAGACCCTACATTATCCTGGGAAATATACCGTGATTCCTTCATCGGTATACCACCCCAAAAGAGTGCCAGTCCCCTTGATATTCTCTTTTATGAAACGATCTATAAATCCGAACTTTCAAAACCGGGGAATTGTTTTGGCATGAGTTTAATGAGTTTAATGATGATCTCCAAAGGGGGATACCTGGGATATTGTTTACCGATCCCGCAGTACTCAGGGGGGATATATACGGATACAGGTCCTACCGATAAAAATCTGCGGTATGCCATCAATCAAATGCATGGTCACCAGGTTAGTTTGCCGGCCTTGAGTTTTGTCATGAAAATTATTGCCGACGGCAACAGGAGTAATGGAAAATATGCTTACAACCAGGTTATTTATTATAAAAAGAAAGAGGACCCGACACTAATAAGTATTTCGAAAAATGTTAATCCCGGCGATGGTGCTCACACAATGGTTGCCTATGATGCAAAGACCGTCTCCGGTAAAATGCGGATTTACCTCTATGATCCCAACCGCACCTGGGCGGACTCGACTTCACGCAATTGGTATGAAAACCACAAGAATTATATAGAAATCGACAACCTTGGAAACTGGAAGTTTGAGAAAACAACCGACAAAGACCCCACCAAAAGCAAATGGTGGTCCGGGGGACCGAGTACTGTGTGGAGCGGTCACATTTTGGTGTTTCCTATCTCTATTGTGGGTCCTACTGCCAGGGTTCCTTCCTCCCTTGGTTTGAATGTTATTACTAAAATTAAGACAATTTTTATTTCCGGTGACAGCTCGGAAGTTACCCAGGTCACCAATCCCCAAGGGAAGCGCCTCTTTATTCCCGGGACAAAAGCGGTGGATATTAACCCGGCCACCGGTATGGTGTATATACTGCCCTGGGCCCCTTCAGGAGGGGGAACTGGAAAATGTTTTTATTTTGTATTGGGAGGCAGCGATGACTCCCTGGATATCGATATCAATTGCAAAAAGGGAGATTATCAGTTGGGCGTTTTCGGAGAAGCCGGTTACTTGTCGGTTCGGAGCCATGAGGGAATTGGCCGGGAATCCTTTACTATAGAAAATATAGGCAGCACTGAACCCTCGGTTCTATTCAGCAACCAGGCCGGAGCCAGGAGTTATGACATGGAATTTTACCAGGTACCGGGCAGGAGAAATGAGTGCCGGATTTTCCGTTTATATAATTTAAAAGTATCTCCCGATGCGGCCGTAATTGTACAGGTTACCCGGAACCAGGAAGCCCTGGAAGTAAGTACCACTCAATCTGCTGTTCAATATGACCTGGAATTAACAAATGTTGTAGATCAAGTACCCACTGTTTTGCGGAAATCTCAAATACATATCCCGGCTGGCCGGAAACATTTCGTCCGGCCTGAGAACTGGGACGTTTTGAAAAGCGGGCAATTGCACCAGGACCAGGAATCGATTGCAATTGATCAGGTTCGCTTAAAACCCCTTCACAAGCGTAAAAAATAACCCCACGGCGTGGTAAAGTTAAGTTATGGGATCAAGGGTATTTGCGTGGCACCTTTTCCAAAACGAGCTTATAACGGAAATCCGGGCTGGTGCGTATAAGTGTAGAAGTATTTTAAACAAAAAAACGAACCGGTGTGCCTTTGTGGGAATATTTTTTCAGAAGCAATTTTCATTTATCCAGGAAAAAAAGGTAAGGGATGATCTCGCCTACTGTGATTTTTTTATATTCACCGTGTTTGTTGCACATATAGACAATAGACTCTTTTTCCGAGAACTCGGCCATCACCTGGCGGCAGGCACCGCAGGGTGGGAGAAATTCTTCAGTGTCACCGATCACCAGGATTTCCGCGATGTGAAGCTCACCGTCAGCCACCATCTGGAAAATAGCATTCCGTTCCGCACAAACGGTCAAACCATAGGAGGTGTTTTCCACATTGCACCCAGAATATAATTTCCCGGAGTCGGTTAATAGTGCAGCCCCCACATGAAAGTGGGAATAGGGCGCGTATGCTTTTTCTTTTGCCTTTTTCGCTGCTTCCAACAATTTTTTCATTCCTGTATCCGTATCCATATTTCTATCCTTTTTTAGAAAACAGACCATTATTCTAATGAAGTGGAAAGGATAAGTCAATTATTTCTTGCATTTTCTTTATCAATATGCTATTTTCTCTCTTTTTTAAGGAGGATAAATGAAAAAAATTACAGTGTCTAGTGGTATTGTGTTAATCGCATTGTTGGTTGTTTCATCAACCAGTGTTCTTTTGAAAGGTGCGCCTGGTTCTATCCCAGCATCGGAGAGAGCTGCATTGATTGCATTCTATAACGCAGCCAATGGAGACATCTGGACAGATAGCAGCGGATGGAAAGGGAATAACAATGAATCGGACGGATTCTCGCAAATCGGGTCAGAATGGAACTGGTACGGGATTACAGTATCCTACGATCACGTGACTGCCATCAAACTTAACAATAACCAGTTAAGCGGTAGTATTTCCCCTGAGTTGGGAAAACTCATGTATTTGGAAAGTCTTTTCCTGTACTCCAACCAGTTGAGCGGGACCATACCTTCAACGCTGGGAAATCTCAGCAATTTGCATAGTCTTTATCTGGATAACAACCAGTTAAACGGCAGTATCCCACCAGAGCTGGGACTTTTGAATAATTTGAAAGGTCTCTACCTGTACTCTAACCAGTTGAGCGGGGCTATACCATCAGAGCTGGGAAATCTTAACAATTTGGAATATCTTAAAATAGACGGCAACCAGTTGAGCGGAAGCATACCCAGCAGTTTAACAAATCTAACCAATCTATCATCCAATTGGACAGATATCGGTTACAATGCTCTTTATACGACTGATGATACGTTACGAACTTTTTTAAACAGCAAAGACCCGAACTGGGAGGATACCCAGACAATTGCGCCAGCAAATGTCGCTGGTGCAGCTCTCTCTGTCTCTTCAATCGCGGTTTCCTGGACTCCTATCACCTATACCGGTGATACCGGTGGTTATAAGGTTTATTACAGTACCACATCAGGGGGTCCCTATACATATTCAGGTATGACCACCGACAAATCCACATCATCTTATGACGTAATAGGTTTAAGTTCGAGCACAACATATTATGTGGTGATAAAAACTCAGACCGATTCTCATAGTAACAATGATAACACGGTAGTCAGTGAGTACAGCCAAGAAACGTTTGTAACAACACAGAGTTTACCTGAAACAGACCCACCCTTTGGTTCCTTTGAGACGCCTATCCATGGTTCAACCGCTGCCAGTAGTATACCTGTTTCCGGCTGGGCATTGGATGAGAGCGGAATTGACAGTGTGAAGATATACCGAGAGCAGGGTAATAGCCTGGTTTATATCGGTGACGCTGTATTTGTGGAGGGCGCACGCCCTGATGTGGCTCAATTATATCCTGTATATCCCAATAATACCAGGGCTGGTTGGGGGTACATGATGCTGACCAACTTCTTGCCTAACAACGGCAATGGAACCTTTGTGATTCATGCCATTGCCACTGACCTTGTGGGCAAAACCACTACTTTGGGAACCAAAACCATATACTGTGACAATGCCAATGCAGTAAAGCCTTTTGGAGCAATTGATACACCCACACAGGGAGGCACTGCCTCAGGCAGCAGTTTTGTCAACTGGGGATGGGCATTAACCCCGCAGCCCAATAGTATTCCTACTGATGGTTCAACCATTCATGTTTATGTTGACGGAGTCGATCTTGGCCATCCTACCTATAATATTTACAGATCTGATATTGCTGCTTTATTCCCTGGCTATGCCAACAGCAACGGGGCTATCGGGTATTTTTCTATTGATACCACAGCTTATACAAACGGAGTGCATACCATCTATTGGACGGCAGCAGACAGCGGCGGTAACGTTAACGGAATTGGCAGCAGGTATTTTACTATACAAAACTCGCAAGAAGCAAGGAGTATGGCGCACGGAAAGGGCTTGCCTAACCCTGTTGCGATACCCAATGTTTCAAATATCCCGCTCGATTACTCCCTACCGGTTCGGGTAAAAAAAGGATTTAATCGTAATGTAAAACCTGTTGAGATCTATCCCGATGATAACGGAATCATAACAGTCGAAATCGCAGAATTGGAACGGATAGAGGTTCGATTATTTCCAGAGGGGACAGCGGGCCCTGGACCTATGGTTACCGGTTACCAGGTTGCAGGTAATCAATTAATGTCTCTTCCTATTGGCTCAACCATAGACACTGAAAGAGGTATTTTTTACTGGCAGCCAGGCCCCGGGTTTATGGGAGAATATCATTTTGTCTTTATTGAAATAGGAA
>Ga0180438_10009692_pt1 | contig 11944 bp, 13 predicted proteins | sample SS_ome_12_FD_132455 | JGI IMG/M metagenome (GOLD analysis project Ga0180438, IMG submission 132455) | Hypersaline lake sediment archaeal communities from the Salton Sea, California, USA - SS_3_D_2 metaG | ecosystem: Environmental > Aquatic > Non-marine Saline and Alkaline > Hypersaline >...
ACCAGAATGGATATATTTAATGTTCTTATCTTTGACACAAGCAATAATTTCTTTTTCCATACTATTCCCTATTTATATTTTAAACCTAAGACTATCTCCTACGCTCATTTTGAGCTTTTCAGCAGCACTTTCTTGGTTTAATGATATTTCAAGATATCCTGTTGATCCTTCAATTAATATAAATTCATCAATAGAATTGGTTTTATATTGACTCTTAAAATAGGCTTTATATTCATTATTTTTAAATTTAAATTCTAATAACATGTTTTCATGAAGTTCTTTTTCCGTTCCCTCTATTTTATCATTAACTATGGGTATATTTGTAACAACATTTCCAAATTCATCTATATATTGAATTATACAATCTAATGTATTATATTTTAAGGAGACTTTATATTGAATGGGATAAGTTATTAAATTCTTAGGATTAATTGCTGTTCCAAAAGTTTCAAGGGGAATATTTTTCGAAATATGAGCGCCTACAGGAGCCATAATGTCACGGCCATGAAAGGTATTTGAAACAGGTTTATGAAAAAAGTTTTCATTCTGAATGTTAATACATTCTTGAATTTCGTCTAAATTGAAAGTGAGAGAAAATATTCCATTATCTGGTCCAACAAAATAATAATTCAAATTAGTTTTAATAGCTAGGATTTTTCGTGAACTTCCGACCCCTGGATCTACAACTATAATGAATATAGTATTAGGGGGAAAGAGTTTATAAACACTTTTAATAACAAATGACGCTTCTATAATTGAAAAAGATGATATATGATGACTAATATCCACAATCGTAATTTTTGGATTAATTCCGTAAATTACAGCTTTCAATGCAGCAACATAGTGGGAACCTTTTTGCCCAAAATCTGTGATTAATCCAATTATTCTATTATAATTCGTAGACATTGCTAAAAATATTTGTAATAGGAAGTAAAGGTGAGATTTTTTATTTTAATTTATATTTTTCATCAATTTTATAGAAATCTTCTAATGCTTTGGACTTTAAACGATATTCCTCTTCTTTTTCGAAATCAACCAATTTTTTTGATAAGACACTTGCTTCTCTATAAGCTGTGTAGGCTGAATGGAAATCTTCATTTCTAAGGAAATTTCTGGCATCTTGAACTAACTTTTCTCTTTTTTTTGATAAATCAGGTATTTTATTAGAAAAATCAGCTTTTTCCTTTAGTGATTCGGCAATATCCATTAAATAAACTTCCTCGGCATTTTCTGATGCTTTTTTAAAGAATTTCACAGCTTTTTCATAATCAGATTCTTTTAATGCACTATCTGCGATTTCATAAAATTCAGTGATCTTCTTATGTTCTCCCTCTTCAACTTTTTTTAATAATTCCTGAGCAATTTTTCTTTCCTTTTTGCCGCCACTTAACATAAACTTTGTAATGTTAATTATACTATTTTTAAGGGCTTCTGGTTTTAAAATATCAATTAGGGGTTCAAGATGCTCTAAATAGATATCTTTTAAGATTGATTCAAACTCATCCTGAGATAACTTTATGAGATCAGGTCCAAGTACCTCTAAAGCTTCAGCAGCTTCCTTTAAAGAGGAACGAAATTTTTCTGGTTCATCATTTTCATTAAGCAGGAGCCCTATAATTACTCCTGATGCTTTACGCCTTGACTTTCCTTTGAATTTATATAAATACGAGAAAATAATGTGATCTTTTAATTTTAATAAATTATATTCATTTTTTGAATGATCTAAGTTGAGTCGTAAAAATAAATCATTAGTTATTTCAAAATCTGATTTTCTTTCTTTAAAATAATATCCTAAAACTTTATAATCCTTATCTAAGGGTAATATTATAACAAAGCTTCCTATAGGCATTATAATTATACTCCATGGTATTATTTTGTTGAACTAGAGTTTCTGATGATACAAAAATATAATGATTTTATTCTTTACAACTAATAATTCTATTAGTTTCTTCTCGAATTGACTGAATAATATTTAGCAATTGAGCATAATATAAGTTATTCGAAACAACTTTTTCAACTTGCTTTATTGTCTCTATTGATTGTTTCTCTTCTTCTGTAATAGATTCAATTGATTTCTTCTCATATAATTCTTTGATTTTTGCATTAAAATCATCTGCGATTTCTTGTAAATTTTCTCCTGACTTCATTCGGAATTGTTTTAAGACTTCTACAATGAGTCGAATATTTTCATTGACAGAAATGGTTTCTTCTGAAAATTTTTGGGACATCGACTGAATTGCAGTGCTCATTTGATTAATTTGTGCTATGGTTCCATCTAAAGATGCGGTAATTTGATTTATCTTATTAATCATCTCATCTAACAATCTTTCAGCCACTATTTCCACCTTATTTTATTGATTTCTGATTAAGATTATACTTTATTTGGCATTTGATCTTTTAAATTTTTCACAGAGCTTATTGCTTCAGCAAGAATTAAATTAACGGTATCTTGATTTAATACTTCACTTGATAATTTTTCAAACTCCTCTAATTTCTTTATTAGATTTGTGAGCGCATCCAAACCCAAGCCTTCTTGAATTTTTTTTAACTCCTCTTTAGTTCCTTCTCCGATATCTTTAAGAACATTTAAATGTTTATCTTGCGTTAAAGTTATTTCATTTGAGAATTCTTTTAACTTTTCATTAAGGTTAGTTACTTTTTGTTCTATGTTTTGATTAAGTCCATCTAAAGATGTTTTTAAACCTTGAATAGCTTGTCCAAGCTGAGCTATTCTTTTATATATATTTTGGAGAAGATCTGTCAACATTTCTGCCAATTGAAAGTACACCTCAATTATTTTATTGTAATATAAAAAAATTATGTTTTATTTACTTCAATTATTAATATAACAGATTAAGAGAATAAAAAAATTTTTATGTTTTTATTCTTTTTGACTTTATAAGATAGAGCTACTAGTTTAAGTATTCAGCAGTACTCCAGTTAAATAATACTATGGGCCATTAGCTCAGATATCTACGAGAGTTTATCTCGTTAACTAAAATGGTTAACAAGGTTTAATATAAGCTTGGTCAACAAGCGCAGGTCTTATAAATGACATACAGACATACAAAAATAAAAAATTGTCTGTTATTAGTAAAAACCTGAGATCCGGGGTTCAAAATGATCAATCATGAAGTTTGAACATGAAATTCCCCGATGGCCCATCTTATTAGATCAATGTATTACAAAATGAAATATTTCTTTATTTATTCAAATTAGTATCTACTAAGTTTAAAACCCACTTCTTAATCTGCATCAAATTTTTTAATAAACCAGGTACTAAATTTTCGGGGAAAGGTTTTTCTTGATCTAAATTTTGAACATTGGTCATCCACTTGTTAAGTGCTAATTGTACCAGACTTGAGCCGTCTGCTTCCATAAATATTGGAACTACAGCGGCACTTTCTCTAGCATCTCCGATGGTAAAATACACTTTTCGGTTTATTTCATTTAACATAACAAAATTCGCGCACTGATCTAATTTCCTCTCAACCAATATGATTTTAAGAATTTGACTCTTAAGTTCATTACTTTTTGAGGAAAAAGACACCTTATGATTTTCAAGTTTTGGTTTGACCTCATTTATTAATTTATCTCCTGTTGTTCCTTCGGGAAAGTATTTCGATATACTTAAACTATCATCTAAGGCTTCTATGAATGTAAATTTTTTTGTATTTGAATAGAAAATAGTTTGAGAAACTTTTTTGGTTTCTCCAGTTGATTGTTTTATAAAAATATTCCTCATCCCCACAGAGTTAATAGTATGATAAGCTAATTCAAATAATTGTTTTGGGGTTAAGGGATCATACGATAACTGAATTTGCTTAAACTTCCATTCAGTTCGAATAACATTATTAAACTGAGTTAAAAGTCGATTCTCCATCGTTTCAAAATTCCTTAAATAGTTATTATTATATTCTTCTTCTAGTTTTTATTTTTATTTTTTTTTATTGCCAATTAAATAAAAATTACGACCGAATTTAGAAATCACTTTTAGGAATTTAGGAAATAAAGGTTTATAGATAAATGTATCATTTAATACAAAACGGCTTATAAAAATTCTTTTCCCTTATCTTTAGTAAGGTTTTTTTATTAAATTTATTTTTTTAGTATTTGATAATATGCTTTTTCAAGCCGTTCAACCGCTAATAAGATGTCTCTAGATTTGGCTCCAATCGCAGCATTCATCACAATATAAGGATTCTTATATCTATCACAACACGTACCAAATTCTTTTTCAATTGGATTATACACTCGTGGTCCAGTAACTCTTAGATTATAGAGAGCTCCTCCCAATGCTGTTAATTGATTTTTTTTTAAATGATTCAATGACATTGCTACTGCTATTGGATTGAATATATTAAGTATTCTTTCATCAAATTTTTGAGCAAGTTTTTTAAGTTTTTTTTCTAATAAATCTCGATTTTGTTGTTGTTCTACTAGCTTTTTTTCATATCCCTTAACACCTAAAGACAACATAGATATAAGAAAGTTTACAATGGGTGTTGCTGATGCTCTTCCTGCATAAGATTGACTGATTTTCCTTACAATTTCTTCCCTTGGAGATGCTATTATCGCCCCACCTATAGGAGTAAGAACATTCTTATCAGTTGATTGGATTATAGCATCTATACGACCAGAATCTATACCAGATCGTATTAATTTCATCCATTCTGGACTTTGTACTCCATATGCATTAATTACTATATGAACTAAACCCTTGTTTTGAGCAAATTTACTTATTTCTTTAATTTCATCATGTTCTCTTGGGGGAAAGAAACTTGTAAAAGATAATATAGCAAAACACTCATCATCATAACTATTTATAATTTCCTTGATTGGAATCCTAACTGCATCTCCAAATATTTTCCCTCCAACAATTTTTGGAGGCATTCCCATCAATTCTAAAGCTTTTAAAATCGATTTATGATCTACTTGAGGTACTATAACTTTTCTCTTTTTAAATGTTTCTATATTATCCCAATCTGGTTTAAGAGCTCCTAAACATAATGCTAAAGACATTCCAGTACATAATGGTGTCACAATTGCTTTTTGAATATTGGGTAATCCGAATTTTCTAAGAAAATCACGAGCGACATAATTTGAAATTTCATACATGATGGACCCACCAGGAGCTTTTGGCTGAGGTGCGGTTAAATATCCACTTCTACCAACTCCATGACAAAATCCTGAGGAAGTAAGTAAATGTAATTTAGATGCTATTCTAGCCTCTCTCTCTCCAACTCGTGATGCTTTATCATCTTTATCCGTATCCATATTTGAAAGTGTTTGTAGGAAAAAACTAATTTGTTCGTCAGTCCATGATTCCATAGGCATAGCTTTTTGCTCAAAGAGAATTCGCATAGGATCTAAAAAGTTATTTAAGACCAGATTTCCTCGATTGAGGATATTCTGAGGTATGGGAGTATTTTCGAAATAACCAATAATATCATTAAAGTCAACCAAAAATATCACTTTATTTTAAATTGTAAGAAAATGGCGGCCCTCGAGGAGATTTTCGCAATCTAGGTAATTCCCAGCTATTATCGAACTCCTATCCCTCCGCAGGATAACTAGGTTTGAAGCCTAGCGTCAGAGACCACTTATCGTAGAAAACCGATTAGGTTTTCAATTCCGACCGTCAAGGGCCACTAAATATTGAATTATTTATAATTAGAATATATTGTTATATTTAAATGAACTTTATGGTTTAATTATATATTATAATCAATCAATAAATGAATTTTCCATTTTAATAACCATCTATTGAATAATTCTATCCTTGATATCATTACATTTTATTCTTCGACAACCAGGAGTCATAAGACCGAGATTATAAACCCTATCCATATAATTTACGATAATATGAGATGTTGCACCAAAAATTACATAAGTTTTCTTTTCTGATGATTTATACTTAAACTTACCTACACCAATTAAATCATTTTTAAGCTTATAAACTCGTTCTTTAAAGTTTCGTTTACTTGCAAAAAACGTAACGGGTATTTTGACGATTTCTTTTACTTCTTTATCTTGTTTTGTCAATTTTTGTTTATCATTGATATAAGCGACAAAAGCTGTGATAATAAACCCTTTAGGGGTAAGATGATCGTCAATACAACCCAGAATTTCTACTTTTTTAGTTGGAATCCCTAACTCTTCCTCTAATTCTCTTAAAGCTGTATCTAAATAAGATTTGTCAAGATTTGGATCGAATTTTCCCCCAGGGAACGACATTTCTCCTGAATGTTTATCATTTTTTTGTTTTGTCCTTCGAATTAAAACAAGATCATAAGGTCTGTCTTTATAAGGGATAATCAAGAAAATAACCGCAGAGTTTATAAAATTTTCATGTTGAAAGGTTAATCTTTCTGGGTCATTAAGCTTATATAATCGATCTTGAATGAAACCTTTATTAAATAAAAATTGCATCAATCCCATCTTTTAAAATTTTTTTGTAATATGATTTCTATATTTTATGTATTCCTTAAGATCTTTGATTCTTTCTAACTTAAACCTTTCTAATCCTAAATTAGACATCGTTATTCCATATACTATTTCAATAAAATTGGAGATCATATATGCCGTGGCACCCCAAATTGTATATTTTTTATTATTCTTATTATCAACGAAATTAAAATAAAAAATTGGAAATTTGTTCCCTCTAATATCGATTGCTTGTTCTCGGAAATTTTCCTTTTTGATAAAAAAATCTATAGGGATTTTTAATATTCTTCGTACTTCTATGTCTTCCTTTATTAATTTTTCATCCTTGTTTATTAATGCTATAAAAGGTGTAATTATATATTTGGTCATTGTCGGAAAATCATTTAAACACCCTAATAATTCAATTTTATTTCTTGGAACACCAATCTCTTCCTCCGTTTCTCTTAATGCGGTATCAAGTAATGTTTTATCTATAAGAGTTTCATATTTTCCTCCTGGAAAAGATATTTCTCCTCTGTGTCGAGTGCCTCTGTCTGTTCTATGAATTAGAATCAGATCATAAGGTTTATTCTCGTACGGAATAATAGCAAATAAAACAGCTGAACTGGTAAAAAACTCATCTTGAAGTGAGATTCTTAGGGGTGAATTGCATGGTACTAACTTTCCTTTGATTAGGTGTTTATTAAAAATTAGGTCAAATGAGCTCATTAAATTAGAGTAAAATTTTAAGATGTTAAATAATTATCCTTCATAATATTATATTGTAATAAAATTTTTAGAAAGCTGATAAAAGTTGAAACTCCCTAAAGAACTGAGAGAAAAAAGAGAACTTAGTACTACGGCTGGTAAAGATAGAGTATGCTCTATTAAAGGATGTGATGAAGCTGCAATTCGATCACTATCAGAAAGTAAATGGAAAGATTATGTAGAAAAAGCTAATTTGAAGTATGTAGAAAATAGGCAGCATAAAATTTATCTATGTAAAAATCACTATAAGGATGCTAAAAAATTCCGTAAATCTCAAGAGAAAATGTATCAGAAGAAAGGATTTTTAGAAGACTCACAAAAATTAGGTCCAGGAAAAAATTTTGACTAATCTCTCTTTCTTATTTGTTAAGGAACAAGGATCATTTGATCATAGAGCATTGTGAAATCAGCAAACTGCTCTTCTATAATCCCTATAGTCAATAAAGATAAAGCTATAAGCAATATAATAAATCCGATTAATTTTTTTCTCATGTGAATCGATCAATAAAATAATGCAAATAAATTAAAAGTTTAGTTTCTTATTTTGTCAAATCTATTAAAGTAGTTATTTTCGAATCGATCTTTTTTAACTTTACTTCAAATTCTTTATCCTTTTTATTAAAGAGATCCTCTGAGATTTCTTTGGCTGAGTATCTTCCTTTGTTTAGATTCCTTTCTGATTCTAATTCAGCCTTTTCCATCTTTAACTCCTTTATCCATAGTTTCATTCCAGTGGTTAGATCTTCCTTTTCTTTCTCTAAATCTGCTTTTTCTGCTTTATATTTTTCTCTCAAAGTTTCAAAGGTATCTTGATCGATCTTATGTAATTTGTATTCCCTAGACAAATTTTTTAATTGGAAAATTTTTGCTTCAATATCGTTAGCAATTCTTTGAACAATGAATGGTTTTGTCCTTTTCTTGTCGATTTCTGCCTCTTTTTCTTTATATTCATCAATAAGGGTTTTAATGGCATTAACTTTTATATTAACAGAGTTTTTAAATTCCTCATCTACATCATACCTCGGATCTTTGAGAGATTTTTGAATTTCCTTAAGTTTTTCAGCTAATACTTGCTTGTTTACTTGAATATCATTATAATCTATGTAAAGGATCATTTGCTCCTTTACTTCAAAAGGTAATGGTTTTTCAACTGAATCTTCTTCCCTACCCTTCTTTCCTTTCTTTCTTTTTTTTTCTTTTTTATTTTTACTGGGTTCCTCATCCTCAATTTCCTCTTCAATCACATCGCTCTCAATTTCCTCTTCTTCTAAGATATCTTGGACAGTAACTTTTTTTTTAGGTTGTATTTTCGGTTTTTCCTTTGGTTCTATCTTTTCTTTGCTTGATTTCGATAGATCTCCGAGAACAGGTTTCCCACAGATAATACAGAACTTATCTGATGACTTCAGGGGGTTTCCACAATATACACAGTATTTTGAGCTGCTAGGCATGATTTCTTCACATATTTATTTAATTAACCATAATCTATATTATTTATCTATAAAATTAGACTTAATAAAAATATTATATAGTCCAATTCTTAAAATTCAAATGATTAATTTATATTATTTTTGTTCTATACTTGGATCAAATAAAAATATTCAAACATTAGAGATATTTTCATTTATTCATAATATCTATTAACCGTTCCATGAAGAAACGCAATTCTTTTTTTACAAAATATAAATCATATGGTTGATGAGCTTTTATTATTGAAAGATGATAACAACTAGAACTTCCTTTCAATAGTATTGTTTTGAATAAGATGTGATGTCCTAGTTTATGAACGAGGATTTGATCATTTTCATCTAAATTTCCCAGATTAAGAAAACAATCATTTAAAGTTAAGAGGTACTTAATACTTTCCTGAAGAAAAAATTTTGATGATTCATTTTCAAAATATGATCCCAGAATGAGTGAATTATCATCAATAATCATCAAACCATCACAATTTAACTTTTTAGCAAATTCTTCAATTGATCTTTGAATTATCTGCGTTTTAGGGTAAATTTGTAATAATATTTCCGAAACCGCACTCATAAGTGAATATAAGTTATAAATTGATGTTTGAAAGAACTTTAATTTATTATTCGTTGCTATATCTTTTATTTGTTTAGTAAGATTAGTGATTATTTCTTCGACCTCATTTGGTTTACATTTAAGTAGTTCAGGATCACATTTATGAAAGAGAATATTAATAGGTGGATTTATTTTTAACCTCTCGAATTGATAGACTACATCTTTAAAATAACTTAAGGATTCAGATATTCTAGCATAATTAAGGATATCAATAACGTATATGGCTACTTCAGTTCCATCAAAGTAGAGATTTGGGTTTTTGATGTAAGAGATACGATATTTCTCTTGCCCTCCTAAATCCCATTCACTTATATCTTTATCAAAAAATTTAAAAATTCTTCTAGAAATTCCCTTTGTTGGTTCAATATTAATAATTTGCGAAAATTCTCTTTTAAGCGCGTAAATAATGCTTGTTTTTCCTGCCATATCAAGACCAGTGAACAGAATTTTATGCATCCCTATTGATTGATCCTTTAGATACTCCAAATGAATTTTATCTCCTCCTAAATGATATACATAGAAAACTACTAAATTAAATATATTAATTTTAGGGCTGAAATTATTAACATAAAGATAGAAAATAAACTAATTTCTTAAATATTAAACCTTTAGCCATTAAAATCTTAATGAATTTAAGTTTTGAAAGAATATTTTTACTTAGGATAAACAAGTAATTTTTTATAATGTGATTAAAATAAGTAAAATTGAAAATAAAATATCCGTACATCTTGGATTATTTGGACATATCGATTCAGGTAAAACTGCTATAGCAGCGCGATTGAGCGAGATAATATCAACTGCTGGAATAGATGCTCATCCGCAAAGTAAAGATAGAGGTATTACTATGGACTTAGGATTCACTAGCTTTATTTTAGAGGATTTTTTGATAACGTTAGTTGATGGCCCAGGCCATGCCGATCTGATTAAGATAAGCGCTTCTTCAATTGAGATTATAGATTGTGCCATTATTGTAATAGATATAAATAAAGGCGCGCAAGTTCAAACTGGAGAGCATATTATTATGATTGAATCACTTCAAATTAGAGATATTATTGTTGTATTGAACAAAATAGACTTATTCAAAGGAAATATTGATAATGAAATTAAAAAAGTGAGAAAGTTCTTTAAATCAACTTCTTTTGGTTCTGAGATTCCAGTATTTGCAGTTTCTGCTAAAGAAGATAAGGGTTTTAATGAGTTAAGAGAAGGAATCTTAGAAAAAATAAGGAAACTAGAAATTTTCAGAGATATAAATGATCCAGTAATAATACCGATTGATCATCACTTTTCGATTAAAGGTAGAGGAGCAGTTATTACTGGAACGATATTGAAGGGAAAAGTGAATTTAAGCCAGAAACTAGATATTATCCCTGTCAACACTTCAGGTCGTGTAAAATCAATTCAAATCTTTCACCAAAACGTAGAATCTGCGAAAGCTGGAGATAGAGTGGGATTAAATATAAAAGGATTAGATGTTAAAAAGATCTATCGTGGGTGTTATGCTACAAATGATACTGAGCAATTTGAAAAGAGTGATCTACTAGAGATTAAGGTAAATTCAAATAAATTATTTAAAAAAGAAACATATTTTGGGACTCAAGTTCATGTCACCATAGGAATGTATACAACAGTAGGAAATATTTACCCTTATTATCAAACTAACAGTAAAAAAATTCAAATGGAGTCAACGGATGACCAAGAGACATATATGGCTTTTTTATACTTAAATGATAGTGTTATAGTAAGTAAAGAAAAGTCAGTTTTATTATTAAGCAGATTAGATCTTCCACCTACTACCTTACGTATAATGGGTTCAGCAGATTTAGTGAATGTACTCAAGAAACCTCCAGTATTATATAAATATAAAATTAAAAAAGGATTTATTCAATATCCTGAACATAGTCAAGGAGTTATATGTAAAGGCTTGGCAAGCTCTTTTGAAGGAGCTAAAAAAATTATTGGGCGTAAGCTTGAACCTCCTTTTACTAAGATAATAAGTCCATTTGGAACAAAAGGAGCTGTTATTGTTGGTGTAGAAAAATCTGACAGAGAAGGCGTTAAGAAGGGAGATCCCGTTATTTTGAAGGAATTGAGAACTTTAAAACTTAAAGCTAAAAAAGATTTAAAAGTTCAAAATTAATTAATAATATTAAGTGATTTAGCAAAAATGGAACGAATAAAAGCTTCTGAAATTGATATCAATAAAGATATATTGGCAGAATTAATGCGATTTCTTGAGAATCTAGAAAGCTCTACCGATTTAGAAGGAACAGCAATCGTATCCAAAACGGGGTTAAGAATAGCTAGTTCAGAAACCGCTGATATTGTTGCTGATATTTATAGTGCCAGTCCAGCGACTCTAATCTCTTTAGGGGAAAAAATTAGCAATGGATTAGGACAAGGAGATTTAAAGGAAATTGTAATAAGGGGTATAAAAGGATATACCATAATTTTAGTCGGGGATACTGATAATGATTTCATGCTATTTACCAATTGTAAGAAGGGATATAAATTAGGATATTACTTCCATAAAATCAGAAAAGCATTTAAAGAAATGGAACCTTTTTTAAAGAAAATCGAGCAGAAGCACCTTCAAAGCTAATTTTAGAACAAAATCAGATTTTACACATTTACATGCTTCCAGTGAATGCTATCACTATCATTTAAATAA
>Ga0180438_10009693_pt1 | contig 11943 bp, 9 predicted proteins | sample SS_ome_12_FD_132455 | JGI IMG/M metagenome (GOLD analysis project Ga0180438, IMG submission 132455) | Hypersaline lake sediment archaeal communities from the Salton Sea, California, USA - SS_3_D_2 metaG | ecosystem: Environmental > Aquatic > Non-marine Saline and Alkaline > Hypersaline >...
CTTCCATGTTCTACAATTCGGTCTCACCCTTCGCCGTCTCCATCCGGGGACCATCGACAATGGCTGAATCCGTTAGCTACGTCCGGTCGCTTTTTATGGACATTCCCCTCCGCTACCGGTGGGAAACCTTGTGCGGCTACTTCCTAGACCAAAGAGATGGGTTACTCTTTTACGCTCCCGTCTACCTCTTCGCCTTCCTGGGAATGATCGAGATGGGCAAACGAAAGCCGCGTGATCTCGTTCTCATTCTCTGTCTCACCGGATTTTACATCCTCAATTTGGCTTTTCTGACACAGCGGCCGGCCTATGCTCCCCAAGCCAGGACTTTGGTCGCCGTTTTTTGGGCGATGGCCGTTTTTTTAGGTTACTTTTTGGCCTTCAACACAAAAAAAATATTCGGATACATACTCTCGCTGTTCGTTTTCTTCAGTGTTCTTGCAACTCTTCTGCTCCTCCAAACGCCTCGGGCGCTCTATCAGCCCACCACAGCGGGAGAGACGGAACGGGCAGGCTTGCTGTTTCTCCAGCTCAGCAATCTTCATTTTTCGCTGCCTGAATGCCTGCCGTCGTTCTTAAAGGTCGAGGGCTCTTTCTGGCTGCCCAACCTCGTGTGGATCGCCCTCTCTGTCCTCTTTATCGTGGCCTATGTCCTCACGAAAAAACACGCTTTTTCCCCCAAATATTCCCATTTTCTCTCCGGTGTCATGATCGGCCTCGGCGTTTTTTACTTATGGTTCGTTTTTTATCCGCAAACGGTCATCGTCCACCCCAAAAATATCACGTATCCGGGGGGAGAAAGGGTCTCTTTTTATGCCTACAGCCGTTCGGCCCGGATGACGGCCCCTGGAGTTTTCGATCTCGTCGAAGATGACCGCCTCTACAGTTTCTACTTTTCCTCGTGGCGCATACTTCCCGAGCTCCGCCTCGACCTTGATGCGGAGGGGGACGTTTACAAGGCAGAGGTCAAGTACTTCGACACTACCATCTTTCTGGAGAAAATAAGTCGAGAGGTCAAGACCTTGCGTTTTCTACCCGTTCCTTCCTATGACCTCAAAACCCGGAACCTTTACCACATCAGTATCTATCTCGAAAACTTGTCAGATGCCGATATCCAGAAATCCCCCTTCCGTTTCTCCATCCAACCCATAAGATAAATATGGAAGCATTTCTGATCCGCGATCCTTTCGCACGATGAGTTGCGGACAGTCACAAGCCTCAAGTGTCGCGCTTTTTCACGAAATTGGCCCTCCTGCTTGATTTCCACGGTGGCTGTGCCGCCGAAACTCCAGCGGATGACAAACGCCTCACATGTCTGCGGCTTCGTCTCGCCGAACGCCTGTGCCACGCACGTGATTGGCGCCTGAGCATGGTAAGTCGTGCCCGGAAGGACCGCGTCTTGAGAAGCGGGCACCGGTACAAGCGCTTCGCCGGTCACGCTGACTGTCAGAGCGTAGTCACTCGACTCGTTCCGGCGCGCGGCGGAGCGCATCAGATACACGCGAATCGTGTAATCGCCTTCGATCGGCAGCATGCCAGTGAAGTCCTCACCCGTCTGGCCGATAAACATTGCGACGTCCGTACCTCCGGGTGGTAGGACGTTGAAGTAGTTCGACGGGTTGGATTTCTTGAGCGTGACAGCGAGTGTCTGTCCTGCGCCGGCGCGCAGGAGGTAGTCCACTGTTTCATCTCCCTTCAATTGACCCTCGACCGTCGCCGATGAAGCGCCTTTCGCAAACTCCACGCGCTCCTGGCGAATATTCTGATCGACGGCAAAAATCCCGCTAAGGGAGGGATTCAAAAGGACAAACGCCGCGGATGCGGCGACAAGCCAAGTCTTCATTTTAAATCTCCTTTTTTTTTAATTTTCCTATGGCAAGCCTGACAAGCCGTTATTGATACCGCTTTCGGTCCGCTCGGTTACGGGGCGAATCAATTCATCGCTGCTGTCTGCAACCAAACCGCCATGGAAGCGATAACCGTGGCTTTCAGGCCCTTTGCAATGGTTCGATTCGTGCCTTTCCATCTCCCTTTTTCTATCAAGACTAAAGCTTATACTATAAAATTTAGCCTCAGGCTAACAATACCGAACATTAGGTATTCATACCCTCTAATCTAGAGTTTTTTTCCTTTCCCAATGTGCACCTTGACATAAGGTGCGATTTTTAATATCTCTGGGAGAGATGCAGAAATCCAGGCTCCCCTTTCTTTGCGTGTTCCTTATCATGTTTTCTCTGGCCCTGTCCTACTTTGCGGTGCTCTATTCCCAAGCTGCATCCTTCACTATCCTGGATCATAATTTCCGACTCTCCCCCGTCTTTTTTCTGGTCTTTGTGCTCGTCTTTTGCCTTTTGCTTCTCGCATGGCTTCTCCTAGCCCGCGGGGAGCGCAGGATTCGCAGCATCGAATTCAGCACCACCCTCCGAAACAATTTCCCCGTCTTTATTCCCCTCGGTTTTTTCTTGTTCGCCCCTTTGATCCTGAACCACTATCTCGACAGGGGAGACTTGAAGACAAGGCTGAATGTTTTCCTGATCTCGGTTTCTTTAGGTGCCCTCTACGTCCTCATTTTGCACTGGGACAGGGTCCTCGATCTCAGGTCGGCCATAGACAGAAGAATTCAGTCAATCCATAAGCTATCCACAAAGAAAAAATTAGTGATCCTCTTTATCGCCGCCTTTCTCGTTTACAATTTGTGCACGTTTATCCTGGTCTCACGAGGGATCACATTCTCGGGCGATGAACCTTACTATCTCCTCACAACACACAGCCTCCTCGAAGATAATGATATCAACGTGGCCAACAACTACGCACAGGAGGATTACTTTTCCTTTTATTCCAAAGACAAAAATCCCAGGTTCAGACTGGGCATGTACGCGCGTGAGGGGAAAAAAGGCCCGAATTACATCTATCCCATAAACCTGCCCGGAGTGTCGGTGCTGGCTCTGCCCTTTTACTGGCTGAGCCAGAATTTCAGCGGCGATCTTTTGACGTTCATCCTCAAAGGAAGCCTCGCGATCTGGGCCGTCTTTCTGGGCCTTCAACTCTATCTCCTGGCCAGGGAGCACTGGGGGGATGAGAAAATAGCCCTCCAGCTCTGGCTGTTCTACTCCTTCTCCACACCCGTTCTGTTTTTTGCCATCCATCTCTATTCCGAAGTCCCCATCGCTCTCTTCTCGATTTACATCTTCAGGAAGGCCCGCTCCAAAAAATCTCTATCCCTCTTTCACTACTTCCTTATGGGTTTTTTGCTGTCACTTTTTTTCTGGTTCGGGCTCAAGTACAACCTGCTTTTCGGGACTCTGTTTCTTGTGTCGTTGTATTATCTCTTCAAAGATCACAGGGCCGGGATCAAGATCATTTACTTCGTATTTTTTCCCATTCTTTCCCTCACCCTGTTCTACACCTTCATCCACTCCATCTACGGCACATTCTCTCCCTTCTCCGTCTACGAGGGCGTGCTCACCCCGGAGAGGCTGCAGGCCTTCAAGGATGCAGCCTTGAGTGCACCTCTATCCATGAGATTCGATACCTTTTTCAACTATTTTCTCGACCAGAGGGACGGCCTTTTGCTTTATTCTCCCTTCTACATGTTCGCCTTTTTGGGTTTCGTGGAGATCTTCCGGAGGTCGAAAAGGGATTTTTTTGTCCTTCTCTTCATCCCGGCTCCGTATCTTCTGAACTATGCCTTTTTTACCCACCGCCAGGGCTACAGCCCCCAGGGAAGGATCCTCACGCCCGTCTCCTGGATCATGGCGTTGGCCGTCGGCTATTTCCTCATTCACAACCGGAAGAGGCTTTATGCGTTTCTGTTCTGTTTTCTGAGTGCAACGGGAGTCGCCATCGTCACCTTTCTGCTTGTTCATCCCCATTCCCTCTACCAGCCGACAACGAACGAATTCACATCACGGGCCGGAGAGATGTTCGTTCATCTCAGCAACATGTACATCTTCCTTCCCCATTATCTGCCTTCTTTCATCAAGGTCGACAACATGGGCTACGTCCCCAATTACCTCTGGATCCTGGCGATCCTTTCATTCCTCTGTATCTATGCCTTGATCAAGAGGGACATGCGGGTCAAAACAACCTTTTATCATACCTTTGCTCTGTCTCTCCTCCTTATCGCTTTTTTGCTCTGGGTGCTTTTTCCTAGGCCGAGCCTCCATGACACGCGGACATTCAACTACTCATCCCAGATGGCCTTGGGATATTACCTTTTCCCCATGGGAGAGGGTGTCGTCGTTAAAAAAACGGCGGAGTTCTACTTCCATAAGGAAAAAACCTACAGGATACTGTTCAGTTCGCGAAGGCCGCGCGAAAATTTCGAGCTGAATTTTGGATCCGAGAAGGGAGAATATGAGGTGCGCCTCAGCTTTTTCGACCTCCCGATCTTCGAGGGAAAAACATCTTATGCGAAAAGAACAGTCACACTCGATCCCCCTGGCTATTATTCATACAAGGATCTCTACCTGTACGAGATCCAGCTCGATCTGATGCAACTATCTTCGGAATCCATGCTCGTCGATCCCTTCTTTTTCCAGGTCGTCCCGATCAAGTAACCCACGATGTCTAGCTTCCGATGAGAACGCACTCAAAATCTCTAAACCACAGATGGGTTTTCATGGATTCCAGGAGGGAGTCAACTGGATGAGCTAACGGGGATAGGCGTTCAGGCTGAGGTCTAAAGGCGTGTCTTTTTGGTGCGCGAGCTTCTCTACAGCCAGGGCTGCGACCATGACCGCGTTGTCCGTACAAAATTCAGGGGAGGGGATATAGGTTGGCAAGGGGACATTGCGCCCGAGTTTCTGAAATGCCTCTCTCAGGGCATCGTTTCTTGCCACCCCGCCGCAGAGGATCAGAGAGCGGGGTCTGTAAACCTTTATGGATTGGGACATGTTGGCGAGCAGGGCCCGGATGACGGCTTGCTGAAAGCTCGCCAGAAAATCGGCGAACTTCGGGTGATTTTTGGAAATATCGTGCTCTCTGATGAGTCTGAGCGCCGCCGTTTTTAATCCGCTGAAACTGAAATCCATACTCCCATCGGTCATGTGGGGAATGGCAAAGGGGAATTCTTTGGGATCGCCCTTTGCCGCCAGCTTCTCGATGACTGGACCCCCGGGATAATCCAGCTCGAGGAATTTAGCGATCTTATCCAGAGCTTCTCCGGCCGCATCATCCCTCGTCCTGCCGATCTCATGGAAGGATAGTTTTGTATCCAACAGGAAGATCGACGTGTGTCCGCCGGAGACGAGAAGGGCCAACACAGGAAATGCGATGTCTTCGTTCTCGATGAATGCCGATTCCACATGGGCTTCAAGATGGTCGATGGGGATCAAAGGTTTATCGAAGCTATAGGCCAAACCTTTGGCAAAAGAGAGTCCGACGAGCAGAGATCCGATAAGTCCCGGCCCTTGGGTGACGGCATAGGCGTCGATATCCGCAAGAGAGAGACGAGCTCTGGAGAGGCTTTCTTCGACGACATAGGTGATCGATGCAATGTGCTGCCGGGAGGCCAGCTCGGGAACGATGCCCCCGTAGGGCGCATGAATCTCGTCCTGTGACAGAACGATGCTGCTCAAGATCTCCAAACTGTCAGTCAGCACCGCCGCAGAGGTCTCGTCACAGGAGGTCTCGATACCCAAGATCTTCAATGGTTTTTCCCCTTTCGGAGATCCTGGAGGCTCGCTTGATAAGACGGCCGCGCGATTCCCTGCTCTGTAACGATGGCTGTGATGAATTGTGCCGGCGTCACATCGAATGCCGGATTCCTCACTTCGATCCGGGAAGGGCTTAAACACACATCTCCGATCCATCTAACCTCTTCGGGATCTCTCTCTTCGATCGGGATCTGATCTCCATTCCTTATCGTGAAATCTATGGTGCTCATCGGAGCGGCCACATAAAAAGGAATATTGTGCTCGCGCGCCAAAACAGCCACCGTGTACGTACCGATCTTGTTGGCCGTATCCCCGTTCTGGGCGATCCGGTCTGCGCCGGTGATCACCAGTGATATTTCACCCTTCTTCATCAAATAGCCAGCCATATTGTCTGCGATCAGCACCACGGGGATGCTGTCTCTCGCCAGCTCCCAGCAAGTCAACCGTGCGCCCTGCAGGAAGGGCCGTGTCTCATCGGCATACACCTGTATCTTTTTTCCCTCTTCGACGGCCGCACGAATAATCCCGAGAGCAGTCCCATAACCTGCGGTTGCAAGAGCTCCGGCGTTGCAGTGGGTAAGGATTGTCTGTCCGTCTTTGATCAAGGACCTCCCCCACTCTCCGATCCGGCGGTTGGTCTCCACATCTTCCCTCTCTATATCCAGGGCTTCTTGGATCATAGCCTTTTGGAGCCCGGCCAAATCCAGCTCCCTAGCCCTGAAAAAGACTCTTTTCATCCTCTCCAGAGCCCAAAAGAGATTCCGTGCGGTGGGACGCGTCCTCTCCAGCCGGCGGTAGATGCGGTCGAACCGCTCGTTCAGGTCTTCCTTTCCTTCGAGCCCCGAAACACCCAGCGCCACTCCAAAGGCGGCCGCCACACCAATGGCCGGCGCTCCCCTTATGACCATGGTCTCGATGGCGTCCGCTACCTGATCAAAATCCGTGCACTCCACATACACCTCCTCTCCGGGCAGTTTCCTCTGGTCGATCATGATGACCTTGCCGTTGTCCCATTTGATCGTTGGCAGCATGTTTCACCTCTCCTGCCAGGTCGGCGTTTCAGGCCCCTTCCAATCCCACCTTTCCACCCAGTCCAGATAGACTGCTTCGAAGGACGCCCATTGTTCCGCTTGCAGCGAATTTTTCAATTCCCGGTAACAATAAACAATTTGGTTATCATTGTCACGGAAAATTTGTTCAGTGGGAAGTCCGAGCTCCCTGGCCATAACAGCCCTCTCGAAACTCTTCTTGAACTCCCGGAGATGGGCAAGAACCTGAGATTGAAGGTAGTGATAATAGCCGCAGCCGAGATCCTTGGCGATGAGTTTATCAGTCGTTTTAAGGAGTGTCTTGAGCTGCTTTTCTTTGCTCGAAGCCCCTGCGTCCAGCGCTCTTTCCAGTTCGATCTCCACATGGTTTTGAGCGGCCAAAAGTGTGACCGGCTTGAACTTCGACCTGACGAGAATGGATTCGAAAATCTCCGAAGCCGATTCTTCGAGGCCCATCTCCAGGAGGGTGGAGGCCAAACCGAAGAGCGAAAGCTGAGAGGCCCATTCCTCTCCTTTTTCGAACCCTAAGGCATTGGCCTTTATAAAGCTGTCCTTGGCCTCTTCCCGGAGGTCCAGGTTCAGTTCCGCCAGGCCCTTGATCATGTAGGCCTGGGCTGAGGGATCTTTTTTTACCTGGCTCGAAGCCTCCTCCCTGGCCCGCTTGAACGCGGCAATGGCCCTTTCCGTGTCATAGATGCGGGCAAAATCTTCCCCTTGGGTAAAGTAGACCTTCGCCTCCCTCAAATGAGACGTACAGGACATCACAAGCACAAGGAGGGCAAAGATCGATCCGGCTCTTAGCCTTAAAAATGTCTCTCCATTCATTTTTTTCCTTTGAGATGCTCCTCCAAAATCTCTTGCAACGACCGCTGAATATCGCTCTCGACAAGAATGGCCTTCGAAAGAGACGCCAATTCTTCACCGAAGGCTTTCAACCCTGTGAGAATCCTATGGTTCTCCTTGAGCACACGAATCTCCTGTTTGGCCTTCCCGACCCGTGAATCGAACTCGAGGACGATCTTGGGAAGGTCGCCGGCTTCGACCTCCTCCCTGAAAAGGGCCTTTAAAAATGGATCGTCAAGGCCGAAAATGGGATAGAGCCGGATAAAAACAGCCCTCAGGGTTTTCCAGTCTTCGTTCCGGATCTCTTCCGAATAGGCCTCTCTGAGTGAGGGGTTACTGGTAAAAAACTCCAGTATGAAGTCGTTCGGTTTTGTCCTTATGTAATCAGGGTCTGGCCAGACTTGCCAGGAAAATATTTTTTCTTCCCATTCCTCGGGTTTGCGCACAGCCCAGACGAGCGCTGTCGAAAGAAGGGGGAAATAGAGATAGGCGCTCTGGGGATAGATTTCCCGGAGCAGCTTAACGGCATTCTTGATGATTTTCTCGACCGTCTTATCCGACATAGCTAATCCCTTGGCCCGCTGTTACCCGCCGACCGGTCACTCGATCCTTTCCCTGTGAATTTTCCTGGGTGTCACTTTTTTACCACATCCTCGCTCAAAATCCAAATAACAATTTGGCGTCAATTTTTTAACAGTGATGGTATGACTTAAAATCATGTTTTGAAGTGTCCCAATGGTGTGGTGGAAAAAACCTTGAGAAGGGCTGAGCGGGCATGGTACATCTCATGTCATGTGTGAGATGTGAGCGAAGCGCCCACGTCCGAGCGGAGTTTCCTCGCTGGGGAAACTGAAAGTGTTTTCGAACCACCAATTGGGACACCCTTTATATCATTCAGCACGGTGTGTTCATGCCTATTTGATTTTGAGGAGGGCGAGGAAGGCATCCTGGGGGATTTCGACCTGCCCCACTTTTTTCATCCGCTTTTTTCCGGCTTTCTGCTTCTCCAGGAGTTTCATCTTCCGTGTGTAATCGCCCCCATAGAGTTTGGCCAGGACATCCTTGCGGTAGGGCGGAATACTCTCCCGGGCGATGATCCTCTTGCCCAATGCGGCTTGAAGGGAGACTTCATACTGCTGACGGGGGATAAGCTCCCTCATTTTACTGACGAGGGCCCGCCCGATGCTGTAAGCCTTATCCTGGTGGACGACGAGAGAGAGCGCATCCACGGGTTCTCTGTTGACGAGAATATCCAGTCGAACCAATTCCGCTTCCCTGTAGCCTGTGAACTCGTAATCCATGGACGCATACCCCTGTGAGATCGACTTGAGCTGGTTGTAGAAGTCGAGAACCACCTCGTTTAAGGGGAGGATGTAGGTCAAAAAGATCCTTTGAGAACTCAAGTACTCTATCTTTTTCTGTTTCCCCCTGCTCTCCGTAAGCAGTTTAAGGACAGCCCCGAGATACCTGTCCGGAGTGATCACAAGCGCTTCGATCACCGGCTCTTCGATCTTGAGGATGTCCGTTTGTGGTGGAAGCTCGGAAGGGTTGTGCACTTCGAGCACGGTCCCGTCTTTTTTTGTCACGCGGAAGCTCACGCTCGGAGCCGTGGTCACAAGGTTCAGGTCGAACTCCCTTTCCAGACGCTCCTGAACGATCTCGCGATGGAGGAGCCCCAGAAATCCGCAGCGGAATCCCATGCCGAGAGCGGGCGAGTTCTCGGGCTGGAACTGGAAAGAAAAATCGTTGAGCCTGAGCTTTTGGAGAGATTTGCGGAGGTCCTCCACGCCGCTTTCACCCGCGGGGAACATCCCGCAGAAAACCATGGGTTTGGCTTCCTGGAATCCGGGAAGGGCTTCGAAAGACGGCCTGTTTTTTTCCGTGATCGTGTCGCCGATACGGGCATGGCTGAGTTCTCTGATCCCGGCGATGAGGTATCCCACCTCCCCAGCGATCAGCCGGTTTTTCCTGGAAAGCTTCGGTGTCAGATAACCGACCTCTTCCACTTCGTACGCGGCGTTGTGCGCCATGAGTTCGATGGGAGCTCCCGTTTGGAGGGTCCCCTCGAACACCCGAACGAGAACGACCACGCCGCGGTAGGAGTTATACCAGGAATCGAAGAGCAGGGCTTTGAGCGGCGCGTCTGGATTTCCCTTGGGGGAGGGGATCCTCTCGATAATGGCTTCGATGATGTCGTCAACACCCTGTCCCGTTTTTGCGCTTGCGAGGATTGCCTCGTCCTTGCTCAACCCGACGATGTACTCGAGCTGCTCTAGAGCCAGGTCCGGGTTCGCCTGCGGAAGGTCGATCTTGTTGATAATTGGGATCAGGACAAGGTCGTTCTGGAGCGCAAGGTAGGTGTTGGCCAGGGTCTGCGCCTCGACGCCCTGGGAGGCATCGATGACCAGAAGCGCCCCCTCACACGCCGCCAGACTCCTCGAGACTTCGTAAGAAAAATCCACGTGTCCGGGCGTGTCGATCAGGTTCAAAATGTATTCTGTCCGTGATTCGCTCGTGTGATGGAGCCTCGCTGTGTGGGCTTTTATGGTGATCCCTCTTTCCCTCTCCAGGTCCATCGTATCGAGCACCTGATCTCTGAGCTCGCGGGCAGAGAGGGCTCCCGTTTTTTCCAACAACCGGTCTGCGAGCGTGGATTTCCCATGATCGATGTGGGCGATGATCGAAAAATTTCGGATGTTCTTCATGGCCGTTCAATCCGGGAAATTCAAGTATATACAAGAAGCCCTTTCTCCGTCTACTCTCTCTCTGCTTATGATAGAAACGGGATCGATTCTGCGGATCGAAGACATGGTCTATTCGGGCTTCGCGGACGGGACTATTGACTTTTAAGTAGGGGTAGAGTACCTTGATACTGCATTTTTTGGAAGGAATAGAGCTAAAAGAGACCATTCATCCTCAAGGAGGTATTCATGTTTTTATTCGGACCTGTCGGCCCCACGGAACTTCTCCTGATCGTCCTCATCGTCGTCATAATTTTCGGCGCAAGACGGCTGCCCGAGCTCGGAAAATCCTTAGGAGAGGGCATCAAGAATTTTAAAAAATCCATCGGCGGAAAAGAGGAAGAATCCGAACCGCCCAAGGATGAGACCCCTCCCTCTAAGGACTGATGAAACGGACGCTCGAAAAAATCGCTCAAGACCGCGAAGACAAAGAAGCTGAATTTTTCGAAAAAATCGCAGAGATACGCAAGCGGATCGATGAATTCCAAGATCCGGAGAGCGAAGAAAGACTCCATCAGATTGTTTCCCGCCTGGAAGAGATCCTGACATCGGACGAGGAAATACCAGCCACAAAGAGCAAAGCGCCCTTTAGCCGGCCCTCCAGGAAATTTTCCGCGGGCTCTTCACATAAAACCTTCAACCGAGAGGCGCTCCTCGGTTTAAAGGAGCTCGAGGATAGGGTCGGATGGTGTTCCCGACAGATAGGGGAGCTCTCCTCTGCCCTCGCAGCACTGGCACAATCGAGCGTTGCACTTATCGACGCAAAGGACAAAGAATGGGATGCGCTCAGCAATAACCATGTGGCTATGATCTTCAAGAGCCTGGAATGGCGGGTGGATCAGCTCGAGGCGCAGTATAAAGACGCGAACATGCTCATGAAGAGGTTTCTGGACCTCAAGGAGAAATTGACAGAGTTGACGGCGACGCTGAACGCAAAAAAAATGCCGACGCCGGCCCTGGTCGGTGAGGTCCTCCAACCACTTGAGGACTGGCGGTACACGGGATTCGAGAACCGCTTTCGAGGCTCGGAAGATGCGATCAAAAGCCAGTTGGAGGAGTATCTCCCCTTTTTCAAGAAGGGGAAAAAGGTCGTTGACCTGGGATGCGGTCGCGGAGAGTTCCTCGACCTGCTGAAAAGCAAATGGATCGATGCCGAAGGGATCGATATCAACGAACAGATGGTCGACATCTGCAAAGACAAAGGACTGGCTTGCCGGAAGGGAGATATTCTGGAGGCGCTGGCAGAATACGAAGACGCCTCTCTCGGTGGCATCTTCGCCTCGCAGGTCATCGAGCACCTGCCGCCTCCCTACCTGCGGAGATTGGTCGATGTCGCGTTCGTGAAGCTGGCGTCCCCGACGCCCATCGTGCTCGAAACCATCAACCCCGCATCCGTGTTCGCTCTCGTCGAGATCTATCATCTCGACATCTCCCACAAACAGCCCGTTCATCCGCAGGCTCTTAAGTTCCTGCTAGAGAGCTCGGGTTTCGAGGATGTCGAGATCCGGTACGGGGCGCCGCTGGAGCAGGAAATGCTGAAAACCCTTCCGGGAGCCGACGAACACACAGCCCTCCTCAACGAGAACATCGACAGTCTCAACAAGCTTCTGTATGCGCCCCCCAACTATGCCGCGATAGGCTATAAAAGATAAGTGC
>Ga0180438_10009694_pt1 | contig 11943 bp, 10 predicted proteins | sample SS_ome_12_FD_132455 | JGI IMG/M metagenome (GOLD analysis project Ga0180438, IMG submission 132455) | Hypersaline lake sediment archaeal communities from the Salton Sea, California, USA - SS_3_D_2 metaG | ecosystem: Environmental > Aquatic > Non-marine Saline and Alkaline > Hypersaline >...
ATAAAAGGTCATTCCACATAGCTGAAAATGAGATAACACTTAAAACCAAAATTGCAGATTTAGAAAGTGGCAGAAAAATTCTGAATAATAGTCCCAACTCACCACACCCATCAATTATTGCAGCTTCGATTATCTCTGCTGGTATCCCTTTTAAATAAGTAGTCATTAAATAAATCGAAAATGCTGAATTGAGTGCAACATAGATGATTATTAGTGCAATATATGTATTATTTAAATTTAGTTTTGTCATTTGTAAATAAAGTGGGATCATTAAAGCCATTGGGGAAATATACATTGTTGAAAGTATTAGATATGTCAATAACCTCCTTCCTGTAAAGGTCATATATACGAAAATGAATCCAGAAATAAAAGCAATGAAAATACATAACAAAGTACCAGTACAACAAATAATTAAACTATTTCTGAAGGTGATACCAATCGCTCCCTCCTTCCAAACATAATTAAAGTTTGAGAAATACAAGCTTTTCGGTGGAGAAAATTGATTTGCATCAAACTCAATGGTACTCTTCATTGAGTTCACAATTAAATAATAGAGAGTAAATACTATCGTTATTGATAGAAGAATGAAAAAAATCTGGACAAAAATTTTGTAAGCAAAATCTGATGCTTTGTATTTAATCAAAACACACCTTCTCCTTTTTTACCAGGAAATAATCGAAAATAGATAATCACAAATACCATTGTTATCGTAAATAGGAGTACTGAAACAGAGGTGCCCATGCCTGGATTGCCAGCCCTAAAAGTAAGAAAAAAGATATAATATTCTAAAACAGTTGTAGCAAACCCAGGTCCTCCATTTGTTGTTACCAGTACAACACCAAATAAATTGTTTAACACATATATAATCATAGTGACAACGTAAAGTTTGATTATTCTACTTAGATAGGGAAGCGTTATATGCCTCATGAGTTGAAGCTCATTTGCTCCATCTATCAACGCTGCTTCATAAACACTGGGAGATGCATTATTTAAATCAGCAAGAAATATTATTGTTGAAAATCCGAGTTCTCTCCAAATTATTATCCAGCAAAGTGCAAAGATTGCTGTTTTTGCATTACCGAACCAATCCACAACTAAAAAATCTAGACGTAGTGATCTTAAGAGCGTATTAATTGGCCCATATATATTCAATAAAAATGACCAGATAATACTGACTACAACTACTGGAATTATTGAGGTTAAAAAAATTAACCATCTATAAAACCTCCATCCAAAAACTTTTCTATAAATATTATGAGCAATGAATACTGTCAGGATAATCACAGCGGGTGTTACAATGCTTATAATTAAAAAGGATCGTAGTAATGGAACAACAACATAGCCTTTTGAAAATATCTTAATAAAATAATTAAAATAATTGAACTGATCAGTGTATCGATAGCCCTGCCAAGTTACCAAACTAAACCATAAAAGTCTGATTATTTGATATCCAAAAATGAACAACAGGACAATTATAGCTGGTGATAAAAAAGTGTAGGCTTTTACATCTCTAATAAATCCTTTGTTTGGCACTTTCACTTTTGTATATCCATTCCAGGATTCAATAATTTTAAATTATAAAAAATTGGATTAATAAATGTCTTTAATTGATAAGGGGTGGAGCAATTTCTTCAATAAGTGGTCTCATCTTCATAAGTGATTCCTCAGCAGCTTCCAATGTTTTATTCACAATCTCTTCTGTCATTGCAGTTGAACAAAAAGATGGATTTCCTCCTTTACCAAAAATAATCCCCTTATTGAGCAGTGACATCGTAAAGTATCTATATACTAACTTGTTCGCCCGTAAGACATCACTGGGTGTAACAATCGGTTCGTCAGTGAAAAATATTGAAAACAGTGAGCCGATACCAGTGACCTGTGCTTTTATCTTGAGATGGGAACAAATCTCTCTTAAACCTTTTCTTACTTTTTCGCCAATCTTTTCGAGGTGACTATACATTTGTGGGTTCAATTGTTCAATCGTTGCAAGCCCAGCAGCTATACTTATTTTTGTATCGTTATACGTTCCAGTATTTGGAATTCGGGGTCCAATTATATCCAAAGAAGTAGATTTCTGTACACCCCAGATACGCATCGTTTCCTCTGAAGACGCAATCGCGGCCAGTGGTAGACCACCCCCTAAGACCTTGCCTAATACGGACATATCTGCTTTCACTCCAAACCTTTCCTGAGCGCCCCCTGGTGCAAGCCGAAACCCATCAACTATTTCATCAAATACTAAAGGGATCCCTATATCTTTCGTCATACTTCGTATGGCCTTGTAAAAATCTGGTTTTGCCGGTTCGTGCCCTATTCGTCCCAAAGTGGGTTCTACCATCACAGCAGCAAGCTCATCTCTATTTTCTTTTAATAATCTCTCAATTCCCTCAATATCATTAAAAGGTAATAATACAATCTTGTTTAAAAAATCTTTTGGTGTCCCTTCCTGGAAGGAGAGTGAATCTGACGAACCATGATAAGCTATATTAAACATAGCAATTTTTTCTTTACCCGAAATAGCACGGTATGTACGAACCGCTTTCATGCACGCCTCGCTTCCAGTAGGACAAAATATTATTTTCTCAGCATTCGAATATAACTCTTTTACCTTTTCGCCAAGTTTTATTTCAATTTCCGTTACTCCACCACTCCACATAATTTCGAGCTGCTTTTTAACAGCTTCTACAACTTTCTGATTATTATGCCCAAGGATTAATGGGCCATAATTGTTTATATAGTCTATGTATTCGTTCCCATCGACATCCCACACCTTGCACCCCTGGGCTTTTGCGATGTAGGTTGGGTATGGTATATCGATATAGATTGTTGAACGAGTGTATCCCCCTGGAAAAATATTACATCCCCTTTCATGTAACTTTTTTGAAGTTGGAGTCCTATTAATATATTCTTTAATAATTGACATACCATTTCTCCATAAAACATATTATTTAAAATCTGGAATATGATATTCACTCTTATATCAAAGTCATATGATTTTATTATTAGGATTTATACTTCATATTAAATTAAGAGGGGAAAATGATGTGATATTTTTCCCCTCTTAATTCGTATTGATACTCCATGCTTGTTATTATTCTACAGTTGAAGACTCTTTCAATCTTTTTGCAAACTCTTCATAGGTGATTTCTCCATGTAGATAAGGAGTTGCATTTCTCACTAATCCATCAAATTGCAGACCGACAGTGGCTTCATATCCCATTATAGATAATTCGTGTTTTGATAGAAATTGCATATTCGGTGTAAGAGATTTAGGGTCAACATTGATATTCACATAAGCAGGTTGTGCACCATATTCGGTCAGTAGCTTCGTCTGCCACTTTTCACTCACAAAATATTCTATCGATTTTGCACATTCTTTCGGGTATTTTGTCCACTGGGCTATACAGAATACATATCCTAATCCTGGTAATTTTTTATTTAATTTCCCATTACCAAAAATTGGGAATGGGAAATAAATGACGTTATCCTCACCAACTTCTCCTTCTTTGATTACTGTTAACCATTTGTTATTTATCATCCAAATAAACGCAGTTCTTCCACTGGAGAAGCTCCCAAAATAATGTGATGCGTAATCAATTGTTTCACCAGCACGATCGAAATACTCATTAGCATATAAGTATTTAAATTTCCCCATTGCATCTCTCATCTTAGGTTCATTGAAGTTCGCTGTTGCAAAATAATTTAAAATATCTCTTTCATTATCGAAGTACTGATGCAAAAGGTCAAGCATCCAGAGCTCTGCCATATACCCTTCTTTATTCGCAAAGGAGATGGGAATTATTCCGGCATTTTTGACCTTTTCACACATTGCAATAAACTCTTCCCAAGAAAGATAAGTAGTTTGTGTTATCTTTTTTGGATCAATCCCCGCCCTTTCCAGATGTTTTATATTGGCACACATATATGCAGAATCAGCCTGGAAGGGTACTCCCCAAAGTTTGCCATCGCTATCAGTTGTTGATACAACAATAGACTGCTTCAAAGGTTTTAATAGTGATTGCGGTATTAAATCATTAACAGGTTGATATGCCCCTGCCTTTCCTCGAAAAATCGCATTTGAAGGCCCTGCCCATTCGTATAAAAAGTCAAACCCACTTTGTGAAACCGCTGCTGCAGTTACCAAATCCTGCATTTTTCCTATTGGATTTTCAACCATTTCCACCTGAAAATCTTCATTCGCATTTATGTCAGCAATAACATCTGAAAACCAACCAGCTATGCCAACTCCCTTTTCAATCTGCCAAAAGATGAGATTCGGCTTTGCTTCTTCCGCACTTTTCTTTCCTCCATACAATGAAAATATAAAAGAAAAAATAACGATTATAACGAAGACTGATATTAATACTAATTTTCTTTTCATTTTTTTCTCCTTTCATTTTATGACTATTAACTTCCTTACATCAAAATTATGCTATCGTTTCTCACCCCCTCTCCGAAACTCATAGTGTCAACCTCATTGTTCAGTAAATTCTCATGCTTCTTAAATAAGCTTGAAAACGATTCTAATTTTAACTCTATAATTGATTATAAAATGTTAATAAATTGATAACGTTTCCAAAATTCTATCAGGGAAAAAAATATTGTCAATAGAATTTTTTATTTAAGGTTTCTTAAATTTTCTCCAATTTAGTGATTAAAATCTTAGACTTTCAATCGCATATTTATTTCAATGAATTACAAGTAGCTAAAAGGGATTTGTCAGACCGACTTTACATAACGGGTGAAAATTCTAGTTAAAAAGAAGTGAGAAAAATACTAGCTGAATTTAAAATGGTTCTAATACAAGAACCAACTTATTGAATCATATTGAAATTGCATTTTTAATTGATATTTATTTTCTTTTGATAATGATGAATTACCAGTTTTATAAATATATCGTTCTGGTCATTTTCATTTAATTAATATAACAACTAATTTCATTTTAATTCTGGTTTGTTTTGATTAAATTTTCTCAACGTTACGCTTTTCATCCTCTACTTCAAATTATTCCTTTTTAATGAGGGGACCGCACGATTTCGTTTTAAATGGGTAAAAAAAGTAGCACTTGATATTAAAACAGGTGCTATTGTGAATAAGTGTGATTATTTAGATCCAATGTTCAGCTTCTTCATATCAACATTCTTCGCTTTAACTGCCGGTCTCATACTCACCTCAACCTTCAGCATCAATAGAACAACCTCTTCCCTCTGCACTGAGCGATCTACTGGGTCCTTACTGTCTGCGATTTGACTCTTGCACTTCTCCACGAGGCTTTTCTGCAACTCATCTCGATCCTTCTCTGACATCATATTAAAATTGTTGACAGAGATGTAACGGGATGCACTGTAGGTTCTCATAATACTGCCTCCTCATCTTAAAGATTTAGTACGATTCTGTACCTGAAAAAATCTTCCTCTCATTCTTTGAAAATGGCACGGTATAAAAACTACATTTGTGATGGTTTTATGTATTGATCATACTGATTTTGAATGCTGGTGGTGGTCAAAGAGATACTTATTCTATTGAATATATATGTCATTTTAAATTGAAGATATTAGCTTCACTGGAAGGATGGAAAAAGTCTTAAACTATATAGAAAAGTATTATTATAAACCCCTCGGACTCATTCTTGGATTTCCAGTAATTTTCTTTGGATTATTTCTTCCTATCAATAACCTTTTAGACAATGAAAATATCCTCACTTTTCCTCTAAGGCTTCTACTTGTATATGGAGTATTAGCTATTATTTGGCTTGTTGCATGGTTAATACTTCATTTTAATTTGCCAAGCAACAAACAAAAAAAAATTGGCATTATCTTGTGTATAGATGCAGAAAATGAAAAACAAAAAACACGGATTAAAAAGGATTTCATTGAGAACCTTCGAAAGGAATTAAATGAACATGGTCTGCTAGATTTATTCTATGTTGTGGTATTAAAAGACTATCAAGCTGAGAGAGCAATCAAGATATTAAATAATTATAACCAGAAAAAAGATTCTCTAAGAAGAAATGAGATCGATGTTACTACCTTGAAAAAAGCACCAAAGGAAGTAAAAAAATGGAAAGCTTTTAATAAAAAAGTCCAATGCCATTTCTATATTTGGGGAAGCATAAGAAAGCGTTATGACGTTGAGCAAAAATATTTCATCGAGACAAACGCACTTGTGAGACATGTACCCGTTGGCTTCAGCATATCTGATGAGATTAAGAAAAACTTCAAAGATATATATGGGCGAGTAATCTCTTTTGATGAAAAGATTGAGTACGTCGGCTTTAAATTAACTGCCGATATTATCTATTTATCTGCAAGATATATAATAGGTATTGCATCACTATATTCATATGATCCATTCACAGCACTGAAGCTCCATGGGGGATTAAAAGAAGAAATAAAGTCTAAATTTACACCTTTACCACCAAATTTAGTGAATGTATCAAATAATTTAAATTATTTATTATCAAGAGAATATTATCTAATTGCTTCAATCAAATATCGAGTTCAGAAAAATATTCAAGATGCTATTACTTTCATTGAGAAATCTCTCTCAATGCATCCTAAATATTACCCTTCTCTCATAATGAAAGCCGTATTGGTTTTTTCACTTAACAGAGATGTAACGGAAACGATGAGTCTATTAATTGAGGCAAAGAAATATGCTGAGAACGATTATACATGGCAATACAATATTGCCTTTATCAACATGTACACGGATGAATTTGAAAAAGGACTCCGACAGTATAAAAAATTATTTGCATCAAGTTTCAAAGATGAAGAAAAGATTGTGGATGAATGTATTACTTTTAATAATCAATTATTCATTCAAGAACCTGATAAAAAACAGACCTTGTTTATATGCGGATTATTGTATTACAAAAAAAAGGACAATTATCCACCTGCCTTGGAATTTTTTGAAAAGTTTGAAAATGAATGTGAAGGAACTAATAAATATGATTATTTGTTAATAAGAAGCCATACATACATATCTGAATTGAGGCGGGAAATGGGTTTATAAAAGACAATGTAGCATTTCAATGTTTTTTATAGCTCGAGTCCTAATACATATATAGGAACCTGTATCGCACTTTTAAAATGAGTTAAATATCTAACGACCTTAGAAAACGTCAAACTTCCTTCCCATTTTTGATTGAATTCAGTCTTCATTCTTTTTTGAAACTCCCTCGTAGTTACTACATAAACCCCAACATCAATTTTATCTAATCCAGAATATGATGACACTTGAAATTTGAGAAGATCTATTCCAAGAAATGAAGAATGACCAAATCCAACTTCAACTCCTATTCGTTCTTTTAAAAAATCTAGTCTTGCACTTGGATCATCAGATTCATCAAATACTGTTGCTTCACTAATCCGTCCCTTTTCAGTAAAGAGATCTTTCAATGTTGAATTAAAGACAGGTCGAGATAGTGATGGTATATCGATATCTGGATTGGTTAAGATATCTTCTATTTCTTGTTTTAAGGTAAGTTTACTATTGAGGACTTGTTCGACGAATCTGAAAGAAAAGGTTTGTAGGCGAATCTTCATTATATATAAGTTTAAAGATTATTGTTGTCATTCTTTTACAGATTCATCAATTTGTCTCTTAAGAAATACAGTTACGATCATTGGTCACCGTTAATCAAGGCTCGCTTTGAGAAAGGACTCGATGATCTTGAAAGGCTCCTCAAGCAGGGTGATTTCTGCGATAAGCAGAAAGAGATGATCAAGACCTCGAGCTGCTGAGGTATAGGAGAACCTTGGGAAACTAGGGCATTATTAAATATTGTAAAAAATAATGATTAAAAGATTGTATTATTGTATCTGAGGATTCATTTTGTTATTAAATCAACTAAGTGGGTTGCTATGAACCCAACATTTTAATCGCCTGTTTAGAATTAAAATTAAGTAATGTTATGAAACATGCACGAACGAGACGATCAAGGTCTTTTATGTATAAAAATAAATCCTCACCTTGAAGGGATTTATTCTTCAATTTTTTATCCATATGAACCATGTAGTTACGGGTGTCTACAACATGATTCACGAATATTTTTTCAGAAACATGAGTGTAAATAAGACAACCTTTAAATTCATTTAGTAAATATTTAAGGCGTTTCCGTAGAGAATATTCATTTAAATAATAAAGTTTATTAATGATACTTTCATGATAATCTTTTGATATCGTGTCTGGTATTACTGTTTTAAATATTTTATATAAACCATTATGGAAACACTCATCTGACTCGTATTTTCCTTCATACTTGATTCTATGGAAAGATTCAAGAGTATTGCAAAGATTTAGAAACTTATTTTCAAGATTTTCACGAGGATTGTTGAATGTAAAAAAATACAACCGAAGAGTAGGTCCAAATCTTTCATACTGTTGAAACCAAATTTTAAGTATATCTCGAAACTCGTGCCTAATTTCTTTATACTTAATAATTACATTGCTATCATGAAGATATTTTTCTCTTTCAAATGTATATGGTAACTCAAAATAAATTTCTAAATGGTTTTTAATTATATTGCCATCCGAATATTGAGTCACACTCTTAGGAGAATAAGCTCCAATATAACATATGTGTACAATTTTATTGGTTACTAAAGATATTAGATCAGCAAATCGATTTGCATAACTTATAAGATTTTTAAAGTAAGTTGCCATTCCAGCACGTATTATGACTGTTGCTTTTTCTGATAGAGTATACTCGTGAAATAAACCATAAGGCATATTTGCAGAATGTTTAATTTCCAATGATAATTCATCAGATATATTCACATTTATAGGCAGTGTTTGCTTATATTTGATGCTCGCTTCTTGAAGGATATTTGAATCTCCAGATTTTAACCATTGAATACTGGTTTCAAAGCCTGTTATTTGTAACCATTGTTCTAGGTAAGTTACTCGAAAACTTAACATATCCAGCGGAACTGTATCAAAATCGAGTAAATAATCTCCTATTATTATAAGAATTACTTGATAGGTTTTTAAAGTTATTCCTGAAAAACCTGATACACTTTCTTTATTAAATAAATCAAATACAGTGATTCGTCGACCCAATGTATCAATACCAAATAAAACTGGGATTCGAAGTAATCCAGGAAAATCTTTGTTTGATTCAATGATCTCAGATATCTGAAGTTCTGCACCTTCTTTAGGAGAGTAGTTTAAGGTTCCGGCATATTTTCTACCAGATTTTTCAGGAAACCACCAGAAACCTTTAATCTCAAAGGCATTCATTTTTATTTTTGAAACAGCTATCTCTATTTCTTCTTCTTTAATGCTGGTAAGTAAAATTGATCATGTTTAATTTCTTTGCCATCATAGTAGACACAAAAAGCCAGTTTAGTTTTGGTTTCTATTCTTTCAATAACCATATCAAATCCACCACTTTTAATTTCAACAAGATCTCCCTCCTGAAGATCCTCTTCTGGCATAACGGCCTCCTTAATTTTCTTCAAATAAATATCCCGATTTTAGAATCATGCGTGATTTATGTAATATAAGGATATTTTTAAATATTAAAAATGTCGGATTATTAGATGATGGAAGAATATTTGTAATCATGAGATATTCTTTTAATCATACAACTAGCTGAAACATTGAAAATTGGAGCAATCTTGAGTGCAATATTATTGATCACATGCTCAAGATATGACTCTTTCTCAATTCCCTCGTCTTTCAATTTATTTATATTTCCTTCTAGGTTTTTAAGAATAAGGGAGAATTGAGGTTCTAAAGCGTAATCTGGGACTAATACCATCCCAGCAAATGTATAAGCTTGGTATTCAAGCCAACCACAATCGTCAGTATCTATATCAAGGTAAATTTTTTTCCATTCATCAAGAGTATGAAAATCAAATTGCTCAAAGATTTTTTTATGTAACCAGAAATGACCGAGTTCATGAGCAATTGAGAATCTATATCGAGTTTCTATATTAAAATACACATAATGATCTATGTGTATTGTAGAAAAATCAGCTGAGATAAATCCATCATTATTTAGGTTCTCACGAAGGTTCAACAACGGTACAATATTAATGTCTAATTTTTTTTCTGCAATGAGGTCTATAGGTACAGGGATAGTCTTGGAAGTATTGAATCTTGTATCAAAAGCATCAGCCTCTTTTCTAAGATCATTTTTTGAAAAATGTTTGATTGGGAGCTTCAAAAACTAATCGCCTCTCCGAATAATTTCGGATATTTCATTCAATTTTTCTTCAGTGAGCTTCTCTCCCTTTATAGTTCTGAAAAGAACTGGGAGTTTTTTCAGTAATTCGACGTCATTCAGTATCTCCGTAGGGATTTCTCCTCTACATGCAGATGCTCTATCGAAAAACTCAATCCAGTCGTCGCTGTCTTTTCGAATTTGGAGAGCATTGGCATACTGTGTGAGTTTTTCAGGAGATGCTGGTGGACTCATTAACCCTCGTTCGATCTTGCTTATATTCCCAGGATCAAATCCATTTTTAAAGCAGAATTCTCGTAAACTAATGTTTAATTGTAAACGCTTTTCTCTAAAAAACTCGCCGAATAAACGTTTATATGACATTTATAGGGCCCTCCTCAAAATCCTATAAATTTGAACTATAAAAACCTTCTTTGTTGTATAAAGTTTACAACACTTTAATATTTTGTCAACATAAATATTAAAATTATTTTTATAAAATAAGCGGTCTTTTCTGCGCCAAATGTGATTACCAAAGAAGTAGAAAAAGTAAAATCATATTGGCTACATAAACGGCTACATTGTGATTTTTGAAGAAAATAAGAGCAAGTAAATTAGCATGAAAAACTATCTAAATAATTAAATGTATTAAGTTGCGAGAGGGGGGACTCGAACCCCCAGGCCTTGCGGCACTAGATCCTAAGTCTAGCGTGTCTGCCAATTCCACCACTCTCGCAGCTAACCGTATAAGTGTAAATATATGATCGAGCTAAGGCAAGGGATATTCGTAAGTACTTAATGATAATCAAAATGGAGAATACAGAGGGGTATCAATTCGGGTGAAATGAATGGTGGGAAGTAGATCGGAATCGCGTGGATATATGAATGCAGGATAGCTCGAAGGCTCACAAGGGTATCGACAGTTTCATACTACATTATTCCCGGGAAACGAAAAATTTATCGGGAAATACTGAGAAATGTGTTAAATTTGAACATTGGGATACAAGTAATTTGATATTGTAGATTAGGAGTGATATATAAATGACGAACGGTAGAGGAAGGAACAGTGTCCTAGCTTTTCTATTCACCTTTCTATTCCTGTCGTGTATCACTATGAGCTTTTTCGTTCAGTCGTGCAACAACGACGGTGGTAATGGTATCATACCCCCGGATGTATATGTTACAAGTATTACCTCCACTACCCCTGACAGCACCTACGGAGTGGGGGAACAGATCAATGTCACAGTAAGCTTCAGTGAGGCTGTCACCCTGGATGCTGTAGCAGTACTGGATATTGATCTGGATACAGGGGCAAGTGTATTCATAACCGGACCTGCTTCAGGAACCTCCTTCAACACTACCTATATAGTGAGTGCAGGGGAGAACTCCGCTGATCTTGATGCCATCGCAATTACGTTGAGTGCAGGCACGATTACCGATGCAGGGGGAAATAACGCCACTATCGCGCTGCCTGCCACCACTATTGCAACCGGCTCGACTATTGTGGTTGTTGGAAATGTGCACTATGTGGCTGGGTATACGACGAACAGTGACGGAGTCACGGTACCGTGCTACTGGGAAAACGGGGTGAGAACCGATCTGACCGATGTGCTTGACAGTACAAAAAATGGACAGGCTTTTTCGATCTATCTCTCAGGAACAGATGTATTCGTCGCCGGATATACGACGAACACTGGAGGTGTCACTGTTCCGTGCTACTGGGAAAACGGAGTGAGGACTGATTTACAAGTAATCTCTCTCACTAAATCAGG
>Ga0180438_10009695_pt1 | contig 11943 bp, 17 predicted proteins | sample SS_ome_12_FD_132455 | JGI IMG/M metagenome (GOLD analysis project Ga0180438, IMG submission 132455) | Hypersaline lake sediment archaeal communities from the Salton Sea, California, USA - SS_3_D_2 metaG | ecosystem: Environmental > Aquatic > Non-marine Saline and Alkaline > Hypersaline >...
ACGCTCCACGTTCCCAAGTATGGACTTGAAGAAATAGTTCACTTTGACCGGTTTTGACCTGTTCCAGGCTGTTCTGGAAAAGATTATATCCTGACTTTAAAGATTACTTTACGGATACCCCTTGTTTCCCCGTTGTTGATCCCCGGGCGGTGGATATCTTCAGGGAAAAATACAGCGTACATACCCTTTTTTAATATGAAGTAGCCCTCATTATCTACCCTGGTGAAAAACTCGATATCTTTTTTATCATCATATTCCCCTGCCGGCCTCTTTGCATTCCTTATATCGGCATAGCCGACCTTTTCTTCCCCGTATATGATGTACTGGAAGTCTATTTTCTTTTTATGGACCTCTGCCGGTCTTTCTTCTGCAGAAGCTGTCGTACTATAGGTGGTCACTATGTAGTGAAGGTCACCGTCACCTGTATTATAGGAGCCGTCGTCGATTTTTGAAAAATCAGTGTTTTGAATGAAATCCATTATTTTCCGGATGCTTTCTATTCCGGCAAACCATTTATTTGATCTTAGGTCATCTATAAAACCTGTAAGCATATAAATCCCCGGTCAAGAACCGTCTTTTATCCTTTTTACAGTCTCAGCTATTATGGACTCTATATCCTGGCGGCTTAAGCCGGGAGCAGGACCGCCCTGACCGGACCCGGCCTCAGCTTCCTCTGTCTGGCTTATGGTGCACCCGGCTGTACCGTCACACATGCCGCACTGGGTGCAGTCATCGAATTTTTTCTGCCCGGCATTTTCCTGGGCATCGGGATAATTGAATTTACTGTCCAATTCTTCTCCCAGCTTATATGCCAGAGGCATCCCGGGAAAATATTCGTAAAGGAGTGAAGTCATCTCTATCTTAAGTCTTTCCCTGAGGTCTGCTATACGGGCAAGGGTCTCTCTGGGATAGTTCATCATGGGTCTTCCCATGTCTATGCCCCTCAGCGACATGGCTTCCTTGAATCCCTGTGGGAAGTTGACAGATTTCATCTCCCTTATAAGGGGCAGTATGGCAAACTGCAGGTTACGCGCCAGATTGTAATTACCATTATTAAATGACCTCCAGATACCGGTCATGAACTCGGGAAATATCCCGGCCGTAGCAGTCATACAGCCCCTTCCTCCCATAAGCAGGGAAGGAAGCATTATCTCTTCAACCCCTACCAGGACCCTGAAATCAGGGTCTACCTTCTTGGTCATCTCTATAAGGTTCATAATATTTACCATGTTTCCTGAAGAGTCTTTTACCCCTATCACATTCTTCATGTTACACAGGTTTTCTACCATAGCCGGGGTGACTTCATTGGCAAAGAATGGGATGTTATACAAAAATATGGGGATGTCTACCGATTCTGCCACTTTCCTGAGGTGCCCTTCTACCGCTTCTTCACTATTCTGGAAGAAATAGGGACCGTGTATTACCACTGCGGCACAGCCTTTATCCCTGGCATACCGGGCAAGTTCTATTGACTGGTGGTAGCAGGTTGCCCCTGTCCCCGGTAATACATCAGTCCGCCCGTTTGCTTCATCCATCACGATATCTATAAGGAGTTTCCTCTCTCCCATATCGGTATGGGCATACTCACCGCAAGAAGATACGGGAAATATACCGTCCACGCCCCTGTCTATGAAAAAATTCACCATTTTCCTGACTTCAATTTCATTTACCTTGCCCCTGTCGTCAAACGGGGTAAGCATGGCTACGATGGTCCCTTCGGGAAGGCTCATATTTTTCTCCAGTAAAAAATCAGTTAATTTACAATGGAAACAGTATCTTTTTCCTGTACTCTATTAGTTTTTTAATATAACTCTATTCAATTGTTTTGTAAATGTCATTTATATTTATGCGGGCGGCCGGATGCGCGGCCCGGGTGATTAAAGAAGTGGACAAAATAATTATTATAAGTATTTTAAAATTAAGGTATAATTACCTGGTTTCATTAGCATAGCCGGGATCGAGAAGTGCTGCTGGGAGAAGTAATAGGCTCTGCAGTATGTACCATAACTGTTGAGCCCATCAAAAAGAAAAAATTCAAGCTGGTAAGGCTGGTAGGACCCAAAGACAGCAAAGCCAGGGGTTATTCCCTGGTGGAGGACCCCCTGGGCATGGGGTACGGAGAGAAAGTCCTTATTGCCGAGGACGAGATAGCCATTGCCCAGATGTACGGCGGCCAAGAAGATATCCCTATCAGGTTCTGTATTGTGGCAAAAGTAGATGATATAAACCTTATTGAGTAGATATGTTACTGGGAAAAGTAAAAGGAAGCATTACATCTGTGACCAAGATAGAAGAGCTGAGGCCGGTGAGGCTGTATATGGTACAGCTTATGGGCAGCGACTTCAGCCTGAAGGATGAATATGTGGCGGCCATAGATGCAGTAGGGGTAGGATATGACGATACTGTAGTGGTCACTATAGGAAGCGGCTCCAGGTTCACGGATGTGACTGAGCCCACTCACACGGATGCTTCCATAATAGCCAGGATAGATGATCCTGAAAAGCTGAAAGGATAAAAGTTTTGACCCTGGGTATAATAATCAGAGAACTGACCTGCTCGGTAAAGGACCCCAAACTTAATCCCTCAAAACTATTTCTGGTGAGGGCCCTTGACCCCGACCTTTCCCTAAGGGATGAGCAATTTGTGGCCCTGGAGACAGGCCTGGGACTGGGGAAGGGCGATATAGTGCTGGTGGTGCTGGGAAGCGGGGCCAGGAAGGCGGAAGGAAATACAGACCTCCCGGTGGACTGTGCAGTAACTGCCAGGGTGGAGGATATAAATATTGATAATAAATATAATCTTTTAAAATGAATTGCGCCACAGTAATAGGAAAGACATATTCGGAATTCAAGCATCCCTCACTTAAGGGATATGACTTCAAGATACTGCAGCTTGTAAATGCTGAGACCGGTGAGCCGGAAGGAAAGCCCTTTTTTGCCATAGACCCCCTGGGTGTAGCCCTGGACGAATTTGTGGCCTTTGAGGAAAGCTTCCAGGCGACATGGGCTTTTGAAGACCACGGTATTCCGGTGGATTGTGCCATAACAGCTATCATAGATTCTCTTGATAGGGGAGATGAGAAAAAATGATAATCGGCAGGGTAATAGGAAATCTGGTATCGGTGGTTAAAGACCCCTCCTATGAGGGCTTCAAGTTAATGGTGGTAAGAGAGATAAACACAGACGGGTCATTCGCCCACAGGTCATTTATCTCGGCCGACCTTATAGGAGTAGGGGTCGGCGAGACGGTAATGGTCACCAACGGGACCTCTTCCAGGGCCACCCCGGAGACATATGAAAAACCTATAGACTCTGTGATCATAGCAAAGATAGACAGGCTGATCTTCAGGGATCACGAGGTTGATTTAAAAGATATAGACCCTTCTTTGTAATAGTGGTTTTTTTGTATATAATCTGATTAAACATAAATTACCTGTTTTCTCTTATGTACAGACTCTGGAAGCTCTGGAAGCCCGGTATGTTCCAGGGCCAAGGCAGAAAAGACAATTATTTTGAAGGCTGGTATTACAAGCTGGTAGATAAAAAGCTGGATAATGTGTTTGCTGTTATACCGGGTATATCCATAAAGGACAATGACAGGGATACACATGCATTTATCCAGGTCCTGGACGGGAAAAATGCTGTATCATCATATTATGATTTCAGCTGCCGGCATTTTACATACTCCAAAAAGGGATTTGATATATCCATAGGTAAAAACCATTTTTCGGGGAAAGGAATGTACCTTGATATAGAAAGGGGCGGCATCAGGGCAGATATAAGATTTGAAAATACTGCAGGCTGGCCCGTCAGGATATTTTCTCCCGGCGCCATGGGGTGGTATTCGTTTGTCCCCTATATGGAATGCTACCACGGAGTACTCAGTATGGACCATGACCTTAAAGGGTTCATGGAAATCGATAAAAAGGAAATAGACTTCGGGGGCGGGAAAGGGTATATAGAAAAAGACTGGGGGACGTCTTTTCCGGAAGGCTGGATATGGCTTCAGACCAACAATTTCACGAGCTGCCAACCCTGCTCGCTTATGCTGTCTATTGCCAGGATCCCCTGGAGGGGGAAAAGCTTCACAGGATTCATAGGCGGTTTTCTATACCGGGGGGATTTCCATATTTTTGCCACCTATAACGGCAGCAGGCTGGAAGGGCTCAGTTATGGAACAGACGGCGGTGTCAGTGTGGAACTGACAGGAAAAGGCAGGAAACTGAAGATATATGCCACCAGGAAAAAGAGTGCCCGGCTGGCTTCCCCGGTGATGGGGGCCATGGACGGGAGGATAGATGAGAGCATGGATGCAGAAATAAGGGTAAGCCTGTCTAGATCGGGCAGGGTGGTAATGGAAGATTGCGGCAGGTGCGGGGGTTTCGAGATGGTCAGGCCCCAGGTACTTGATGTGTGATTGCAGTATATTTTTATTACGGTCAAAGGGAGGTAAATGGTGCTAGTCTGGAAGATTATAACCGGTGTAATAGTTGCGGCAGGCGGTATAGGAGTGGTAGCCAGCTATATCATAGGGGCTGTAAAAAGCCCTGTGGGTGCAGCTGCCCTGTGGGGCGGAGTCCCCAAAAATGTCATCCCTCTCTATACCCTGGGGATGGTGCTCTCGGCCATAGGGTTTCTGGCCACTACCTATTACATCTTTTTCAAGGTGGATGCCGCGCAGGTAAGCGTGTGGCCCGGCTTCGATTTCAGGGTTTTTATAGCAGTATATATCCTGATCCTGATACCATCAGCGCTGTGGATGACATTGACCATAAAGATGGTAGAAAACCCCGGTCCCGGTTTCGGTGCCGGTATCAGGACGGTACTGATACTCACAGCACTGGGGGCGTTACTTATGCTTGTAAGTATGGCCACCATAAATCCCAGGGTAGTAGGCTGGAGCTACTGGCTGGCCCTCATAGGCAGTGCCTTTTTCTTCCTTCACACAGCCGTGCTGGATGCGGTTATATGGACAGTGTTGTTTTTCAGAAAATATTAAATCTGAAAGGAGAATGACTTGATGCATACCGTATGGTTGTCTCTGATATTTATTTTGGCATATTTCCTGATATTTTTTACCATAGCCCTTTTTGCCAGGAATAACGGGCTGGTGGATATAGGCTGGGGCCTCAGTTTTGTCCTGGTGGCTGTATTTTCCTTTGCATACAGCGGGAATTATTATTTCAGGCCCATAATGGTCACCAGCCTTACCGCAATATGGGGCTTAAGGCTGTTCTACCATATATTGAGGAGGAACCTGGGAAGACCGGAAGACTTCCGCTATGCCAATTTCAGGAAAGAATGGGGAAGATGGCACGACCTGCGGGCATTCTTCCAGATATTTCTGCTTCAGGGCCTGTTTATGGCCATAATATCGGCACCCATCCTGATGGTCAATTCTTTCAGCAAAAGCGGTTTTACTGCTTTTGATTTTGCCGGTCTGGCAGTATGGATAACCGGCTTTGTATTCGAATCGGTGGGGGATGCCCAGCTGAAAGCTTTTAAACAGGACGGGAAAAACAAAGGCCGCATAATAAAAAGCGGATTATGGAAATATACCAGGCATCCCAATTATTTCGGGGAAGCAGTGATGTGGTGGGGCCTGTTTATTATCAGCCTTTCCGTCGATTTCGGCTATATCGCTGTTATCAGCCCCGTTACCATAACCCTGCTCCTGCTGTTTGTATCAGGCGTGCCCCTGCTGGAAAAGAAGTACAGGGGCAACAGTGAGTTCCAGGATTATGCGGCTGTGACCAGCAAATTCTTCCCTCTGCCGCCCCGCAGGTCAGAATAGATATTTTGGTCATCGTCGATAAAGGAAGGTGATGTATGAGAACAGGAAAAATACTGTCTATGATAGGGGCTGTCGGTTTCGGCGGTCTCCTGGTGTATGGACTGGCAACAAATACTTTTAGCAGCCAGGGCAGCATACTGCTATCACTGCTGTGGGGCCAGATATCCCTCATAGATGTCTATATCATGTTTTTGATATTCAGCTTCTGGGTCATCTACAGGGAGAAGTCGGTATGGAGATCCGTTATCTGGTTTATACTTATAATGGTCCTGGGCAGCTTTGCTGCCTGCCTCTATGTCTTTACAGCTTTCCAGGCCAGCAGGGGGGAGTGGAAGAAATTCTGGCTGGGGAACAGGGGTGATGCAGATGCCTGAGATAGCTATAGTAACCGACAGCACTTCGGACATACCAGAGGATCTGAGGAAAAAATATGATATCAGCATCATCCCCCTTACGGTACATTTCGGGCATGAAGAGTATGTAGATAACGGAAGGGACCTCACCCTGGAAGAGTTTTATGAAAGGCTGAGGACTTCCCCCCATTTTCCCACCACCTCACAACCATCTCCCGGAAGTTTCATAAAACTGTATAAGTCGCTTCTTGAGGGACATAAAAGCGTGATATCCATCCATATAAGTGACAAGCTTTCCGCAACCATGGGGTCTGCACTTGTGGCCCTAAAAGACCTCCGGGGCCAGGATATAACGGTAATCGATTCCCGGGCAGCCCATGCTCCACTCGGCCTCATAGTGCTAAAAGCAGCCAGGATGAACAGCCAGGGGAGTACAAAGGAAGAGATAATCAAGGAAGTCGACAACATGATAAAAAAGGTAAAAGCATTTATTCTCCCCAGGACCCTGGAAAACCTGGCCAGGGGAGGCCGCATCGGAAAGGCAAAAAACCTTGTTGCTTCCCTACTGGATATAAAACCCATACTTACCCTGACCGGGGACGGACATATAGGGATGTTTAAGACCACCAGGAGCTGGAAGAAGGCAAAGAATACTGCTGTGGCTTCTATAGCGGACTATACAACCGGTAAGGGTAAGCTCATAGTTTCGCTTTCTGATGCAAATGCCGGTGAAGATGTGGCTGAGGTAGAACAGGAGATACAGAGGTTATATGCTCCGCAGGATATAATGAGAGTAAAGATCGGAGTGGTGGTGGGTACCCATGTGGGAACGGGGATAGGCATCACTTTTTATGAGGAAAATTCCTCTTAAAGCTTAAAAAACAGTCCCTGTTATGGTAAAGTACTCCTGATTTACCATCACTGCATTTTTTAGATTTGGAAATATTAAAGACCATAGGCGCTGTCATATTGTGTTACCTTTACGGAGGGGTGCTGTTCTGCAATATAATCTCCAGGGCAGTCAGCAAAAAGGACCTGAGGGACCTGGGAGACAGAAACCCGGGGGGCTGGAACCTTCTGGTAAATGTCTCCAGATACTGGGGCCTGTTGGGCTCATGGCTTGATGCCCTTAAAGGGTTCCTCTCATACTTCTTCCTGCTGCTCACCACCGGTTCCGAGCTGCTGGGCATAGTGGGAGGCATGGCAGCGGTACTGGGCCATAATTATTCTCCCTACTTCAAATTCAGGGGCGGCAAGGGTATAGGGACGACTTTCGGCCTGTTTTTCGGGTTGAGCCTGTGGTCTGTACCTTTTTTCGGCATCGGTTTTGTAGGGGCATTATATCTTATAAGGAATATGATATGGGGTGTAATATTGGGGATAATCACACCTATGGTGTTTTTGATATTCTTTTTGGACTCCCCGGTCTACCTGGCCCTGTTGATACTTATACCCATAGTGCTTCCCAGGTATATAAACAGGTCCCAGAGCATTATGGAAAATTTCAGGTTCCGCAAGGAAAAGACAATGAAGGACCTGTTCACCCCCAGGATCCGTTAGCCCGGTCTTAATGGGGCCGGGCTGCTGCCAGTCCCGGGTAATATGTGCTTGACAAATACCAAATATTAATTAATATACTTATTGGTTTAGATACTTAATTATTTATACATACTGCTTGAATAATCATAACGGAAGCGGGTCAAAGATGAAAAGGAAGACAGCCAGGGGGCTATTGACTGCAACAATTGCTGTACTTGTCATGGGCATGATACCCATGATGCTTATTTCCTGCAGGGCCGGGGGAGGCCTTTTCAGGGAACCGGAGGCAGGTCTTGAGACTTTTGAAGTCCAGAGGGGCAATATAATACAGTCTGTGTCCACTTCGGGAAATATCGATGCAAAATATAGCAACAGCTACTCCCTGGGAGCTTCAGGGGATGTGCTGAGAGCCCTGGAAGAAGGAGAAAGCTTCAGGGAAGGTGATGTCCTGATAGAACTGAGTTCACAGAGGAACCAGCTGCTTATGCTTCAGGCTGAAGAAAATATAGCAGCAGCACAGAATGCCCTGGACCTGGCCAGGCTGAACTACCAGCAGGCCCTTGATGCCAATCATGTGGCCGTCCAGCTGGCAGAGACCAGCACGCAGCAGGCAGAACTGGCCTCCCAGAACGCCTACAAGTCCCTGGAGACGGCCAACGGCATGGCGTCATCTTCCATAGAAAGTGCCAGGGTCGCCCTGGAAAACGCAAAAGAAATATACGAAGAGGCTAAAAATGAAATACTTCTAACTGACGTACAGAAAAAACAGTTTGAGACTAATATAAAATCTGCCGAGGCTGCTTATAAAACGGCAAAAGCCCAGGCAAAGTCTTCTACCAGTTCTGCTGAAGGAGGATACGAGCAGTCGGTGATCAACCAGTCTACCACCTACTGGTCCAATCTTTCCAGCAACCAGACAGCGCAGGCACAGATAGCCATAACTGCCAAAAACATCGAGCAGGCAGAGTCCCAGCTCAGGCTGGCCCAGATAAACCTGGAGCTGATCGGGCTTGACAGTGACGCCCATATAATATATGCGCCCTACGACGGGGTTGTGATGTCTGCTGTATATAAGGCCGGTGAATATGCAGGACCGGGCATTCCCGCCCTGGAGATAGCCAGCCATGAACTGGTTATAGTCTCGGAGGTAAACGAGACTGATATCATAAATATGGAAAAAGGCCAGGAAGTCGATATCAGCCTGGATGCCTATTACCTGGAAGAGCTTAAGGGGACAATCCTGGAGATCTCTCCTGTACCCACTAATGTGGGAGGCGTGGTGTCGTACAGTATAACCGTAGGCATCAAAGACCAGGACAGGTTAAAACTGATGCACGGGCTTTCTGCCAGCCTTAACATAATCACTTCAGACATAAAAGATATACTGTATGTACCCATAGAAGCAGTCTGTGAAGATAACGGCAGGCAGTGTGTGGACATACTCCTGGAAGATGGCAGTACAGAGAAGAGGGAAGTGGTTACAGGCATATTCAACTATGACTTTATAGAAATAAAATCGGGCCTTTCCGCGGGAGAGGTAGTGGTAATATCCGGACTGGAATAATGGCATCCCTGGATACAGGGGGTCACTGAGGATCGTGATGGAAAACGACAGGTTGACCATAAAAATAAGAGAGATGAAAAAGACATACCGGATCGGCAAGATAGAGATCCCTGCCCTGAAAGGTGTGGACCTTGATATAGCATCAGCAGAGTTTGCCGCCATAATGGGCCCTTCCGGTTCGGGTAAATCTACCCTTATGAATATCATAGGGGCGCTTGATACGCCTACGTCGGGCTCCTACCTGCTGGATGATGAAGATGTAGCTAAACTTGATGATAATGAGCTGGCCGTGATAAGGAACAAAAAAGTGGGTTTTGTTTTCCAGACATTCAACCTATTGTCCAGGGCGAATGTCTTCGGCAATGTGGAGCTCCCCCTTATTTATACCAAAGACAGGGTAAGGAACAAAAGAGTGCGCATACTGGATGCCATTGAATCTGTAGGCCTTACCGACTGGATAAGGCACAGGCCCAATGAACTCTCGGGAGGGCAGAAGCAGAGAGTAGCCATAGCCAGGGCCCTGGTCAATAATCCTTCCATTATACTGGCAGATGAGCCCACCGGAAACCTTGATTCCAGGACCGGGGAAGAGATAATAGGCATATTCCAGAGGCTGAACAGGGAGGGAAAGACCATAATCCTGGTAACCCATGAGATGGAAATTGCCAGGCATACGCAGCGCATAATATACCTCAGGGACGGGGTAATTAGCGGCCAGGAAGGCGTTGCCGAACCATTAAATGCTGATGAGATACTTGAAAAGATGCCCGCTCTGGATGATTGATAATGAGAAGATTTAATGAAAACATAAAGATAGCCTTTCACTCCCTTTTTCTTAATAAGACAAGGTCTTTTCTGACCATGCTGGGGATAATAATCGGGGTGGGGGCAGTGGTAGCCATGCTTTCCATAGGCACCGGGGCCCAGGAGTCGGTAGTGAGCAGCGTACAGGACATAGGATCCAATCTGATAATAATCACTCCCGGAAATCCGGAAGAGGAAGAACAGGCCATGGGTCCCCAGATGATGTTTTCCGGGGATACAGCTGAACTGGGAAAGGATGACGTGAGGGCCATAGAAAGAAATGCGGAACTGGTGACCGAGGTGGCTCCCGTAGTATTTGGCGGCGGCATAGTCTCATACCTCAATAAGACCACCCAGCCCCAGGTCTATTCTTCCACCGAAAACGGCCTGAAGCTCTATAATATGGAGATCGAAAAGGGGAAGTTCTACAGCAGGGGTGATGTGTCAAGTTCTGCCAATGTGGCAGTAATAGGCCAGACAGTGATAAAAAAACTTTTTAATAATGCAGACCCTATAGGAAAAATCATCAAACTGAACGGCCAGAACTTCAAGGTAATAGGCACCCTGGAGTCAAGGGGCACTGATTCATTCGGCAATGACCAGGACAATGTGGTATCAGTACCGGTGACTACCGCCCAATCGAAGCTTTATGGTTCCGACTCTTATGATATGATACTGGCCCAGAGCATAAATGAGGAGCTGATAGACGATGCCACAGAAGAGATAGAGGAGATCCTGAGGAAGAGCAGGAATATAAGGATGGGAGAAAAGAATGACTTCAGGGTCAGGAACCAGACCCAGATACTGGAAGTAGTAAGCACCATAACCAATATTTTTACCGTAGTCATTGCCGGTATTGCCAGCATATCCCTGCTGGTGGGTGGAATTGGTATCATGAATATTATGCTGGTATCTGTTACTGAAAGGACCAGGGAGATCGGCATACGTAAAGCCATCGGGGCCAAAAACAGGGATATACTGGTCCAGTTCCTGGTAGAGAGTATAGTGCTCAGTGTTACCGGTGGCATATTCGGCATATTATTTGCCGTGCTCATATCCGTGATCCTGAACAATTTTACAGTGCTCGACACCAGTATTACTTTGTTTCCCATAATAATAGCCCTGAGCTTCTCCACTGTAGTGGGGCTTTTCTTCGGCATATATCCTGCCATGAGGGCGGCAAGGCTGAACCCCATAGATGCTCTCAGGTATGAATAAGAAGGTGAGGCAGATTGGATAGAAGAAGTGATATAATAGAAAAGATATTTGAGAATATCTATATACTGCGGCAGAAGATAGCTTCAGAGATGAACCTTCCCCTCAACCGCATGCTCCTGACCTACTCACAGTGGCAGGTGCTAAACCTGGTAAAAAAAAATAAGAGCATAAATATAAAGGACCTGGCCGGCCTCCTGGACATAACCAGCAGCGCGGCCACCCAGATAGTGGACGGCCTGGTGAACAAGGACCTTTTATCCCGTAAAAGGAGCAGGTCGGACAGGCGGGTACTGGAGATAGAACTGTCCAGGAGATCGATATTACAGCTTAAAAAAAGCATGGCTAAGATATGCCCCATCTTTGATGCGCTGGATGACAGGGAACTGGAGGATTACTGCCAACTGACAGAGAAATTAGCCCATAAAGAAAATATTTAGGTAAAAGTACCCTATCAGAAGAAGATCAGGAATATCCCTACTACCAGGCAGCCGCTCATCTTTCCCAGGGAAGAACCCAGCACGGTCCTGGTAGCATCTATACCCCTTGAATGTAAAAACTCTGAGATATTGCCCTCAAAATATCCGGCTACTGCATCAGATATGGCATTTCCCACCACGGCACCGGCCAGTGCGCCGGCAGCTCCAAAGAGCTCTGCTCCTATTATGGCAGGTA
>Ga0180438_10009697_pt1 | contig 11942 bp, 8 predicted proteins | sample SS_ome_12_FD_132455 | JGI IMG/M metagenome (GOLD analysis project Ga0180438, IMG submission 132455) | Hypersaline lake sediment archaeal communities from the Salton Sea, California, USA - SS_3_D_2 metaG | ecosystem: Environmental > Aquatic > Non-marine Saline and Alkaline > Hypersaline >...
CATGGGGCAAAAACCACTTCTGCCGCACGAATCCGCGGTCGTACAGCTCGCGGCCCTGCCGCCGAGCGTCGGCCGGTGTGGGGGCGAAGCTGCTGATGTAGGCGGGAATGCGGGCGCGGCCGCCGCCGAGCAGCCGATACACCGGCGCGTTTTGCAGCTTGCCGCGGAGGTCCCAGAGCGCGTTGTCCACGGCGCTGATGGCCAGGATCACGTAGCCGGTGGCCGTGTGCCGCTCGCTCCGCCGGGTCCCCCAGATCTTCTCTCCGGTCAACGGGTCGCGTCCGCGGAGGTAGGACTTGAACCGGCCGGGATAGAGCCGCTGCCAGATCATTTCGCTGTCGAGGTCCTTTTCCGCGACGGGGTCGCGGCCGGCCAGGAGTTCCTGCAGCCGGCCGGACAGCTTGGCAACCTGTTCCGCCTGTTTCGGCAGCAGCGGCCCGGCCCGCCCGGCAACACCGCGGTCGGTCGTGATTTCCACGTACTTTGCCCGGTGTTTGTCGTCCGGGGTGCGGAACTCGACGAGTTCGACGCGATCGATCTTGGGCGACGGCTCGGCGCCGCGGCCGACTTTCGCGGCGAAGAGCGCTGCCGAGGCGGAAGCCGTACCCAAAAACGCGCGGCGGCTAAGAACTCGTACAGGAGCAACTTCCCGTGCGCGGAGGGGGACAGTCCCATTTTCGCTCCGCGAAAATGGGGACAGTCCCCGAATGTGACGAGCTTGCAGCTTGCTGTGGTTCATATCATTTACTCCAGAGGTCGTGGCCCGTAGTGCGGTAAAGAAGCGTTCAACTCGTGGCACCCCAGATCCGGGGCCGTGCCCGCGTGATCGTCGTTGACGTTCGGCAATCTGCCGCCGCGGTCGACGGCCGCCGCGGTCGGTTTCAGTCGCAGGTCCCAGCGGTCGGGCCGGCTGGTGACGCCGCGCTTCGGCGGCTCGGCCTTGAGAAAGCCATCGTAGTCGACCATTACACCGTGCTTCTCGTGGCCGGCTCCTGCGGCGAACTCCGCCAAGGTCTCGTAGTTGGCCTGCTTCCGGCCGTCGTACCAGAGGATGAAGCGGCCCGGGCCGTTGCGGCGGTAGCCGTTGTAGTCGAGCGTCGAGTAGGGGCTGATCGTGCCGGTGCTGATCGCCCGCATGTTGGGCACGTTTCCCTCTTCGTCCGGCACGGGATCGCCGCCGAGGATCAGGTTGTTGCGGAAGTGGCCGTTCTGCCAGCGGTTGAAGGAGGTGAAACCCCGGCCGGCCGAGCAGCACGTATTGTGATACACCTGAAGCCCGGTGCAGTAGTTGTGCAGCTTGAAGCTCAGCGCGGTGATGCCGTAGACCTCGTTGCGGATCAGATAGATCGGCCCGCCGTAGTTGGGCTGCACCGACAGGCCCGTGTGGGCGTTGTAGCACAGATTGCCCCAGACGCGGACGTTGTGGCCGCCGTAGTCGGTCTCCAGGCAATCATCCTGGGCCAGCGAGAGGTCGTTGCGGTAGAAGTCGATGGCCACGCAATGCCGCTGCAGATCGTCGACGGGCACGCCGAAATTGGCGATCGCCAGCGCGTCGCTGAAGCGGCGGATGCGATTGTAGCAGACGACGTGCCCCTGGCCGTAGACGTTGATGCCCGTGTGCGACGGCTCCATGTACTTGTTGCCGCCGGGCCGGGGATACCAGGTGGGGTTGATGCCTTCCAGTTCGTTGTCGGCCAGATACCAGTTCCGGGAGTTTTCCGAGTAGGTGAAGATGCCGGTGATCACGTCCTCGAACTTGCACCGTCGGACGACCAGCCCGAGGGCTCCGTGCTCGCGTCGTTTGCCGGCCCGCAGCGCCGTCCGCGCGTGCCGCAGCGTGAGCCCTTCGAGCTGGACGTGCTCGGCGCCGTTCAGGTCGAGTAGATCGGCGTCGTGGCCGGCGCCTTCCAGGATCGTCTGGCCGTTGCCGGCGGCGCGGAGCACGATGGGCCGCTGCGCCGTGCCCTTGGGCGCGGCCGCGAACGGCCCCCGATGGACCCCCGGCTGCAACAAGAGGACATCGCCCGGCCGCGCGGCCTTCAGGGCCTGGTTCAGCCCGCGAATGGCGCCTTCGGACAAGGGACCTTCGTGATCGGCTGGGTAGACCGGCCGCTGGGGACCCTCGTTCCACGTCGGCGGCTGCGGGCGCGTGGACACTTGGAGCACCTTCGGCGGCGGGGCGCCTCCGTCCGGGTCGTCCATCGTCAGGCGGACTTCGTAGTCCGTGCCGGGTTGCAGGAACATCACGCTGCCGGCGAACAAGTTGCCCGTGCGATACGGCCCATAGTCCCGGTTGGCCACCTCGTGGTGCACGCGGAGCATCGGCAGCGCGTCGCGCCAATCGTTCGTTTCCGCCCGGCGGTACGCCACCCGGACCGACGCGTTACGGTTGCTGTCGCCGGTAATGTACCAGCGAAAGCCCAGGCACTGCAGCGTGGGCGGATCGACGATCAGCTCTCCCGGCTCGATGCGGTCCATTGCCGGCCCCGGTTTGAATCCGGGGATCGGTTCTTTGGAGGGCGATTCGCCGGAGATTGCCGGCGTCTGGCACAGGGTGGTTAGAGCCAGCCCCAAGATCGTGGCCGACAGGGCGGTACGTATGTTCATGGTTCGCTCCTTGGCTCGTTTCATTCGACGGGCTCGGAGGCCCGTCGTACGGTCTGTTCAATCTCCGACCAGGCGGCGTCGCAGCTCGTGCCACGCCCAGGACTTGCTGCCGTCGGGACGAATCAGCCAGAAACCGCGCACGTCCTCGTTGCTGCGTACCGGCTGTCGCCGGGCTTCGTTGCAGTAGAGCTGCCAGTAAACGACCCACGGACATCCCCAATCGAGCGCCGTATCGATCGCGCCGGGGATCACGCGTCGAAGTTGCTCCGCCGGCCGATCGTTTTCGGGCAGTCCGAACTCGCCGAGATAGACGTTGCGGTCGCCGAACGGTTCCCGGTCGGGCATATGCCGGGCGATGTAGTCCAACGCTCGGCGAAGCCGCTTGGGATCGTCCTGCGTGTCCCAGGCGGAATAGGAAACCAGGTCGACGCGCGCGTGGGGCAGCACCTGGTCGGCGACCGTGGGGCGCTGCTGGTCCAGGGCGATGCGGACCAGATTCACTTCCGCGGCATGGAAGACGCGCACCCGATCCTCTCCCACCTCGGCCCGAGCCCGCTCGACCCCGGCCTGCCGCGCGTTGAGCCAGCGGATCATGCCCGCGAAGGCCTTCGGCGTGGGATCGGCCTTGCGATCGAACGATCCCCGCGCGGCCCAGTCTCCTTCCCAATGTTGCAGCACGAACGTTTTGCCGGTGCCGCGGTATCGGGTCAGCAGATGGCGTGCCAGGCGATCGAACTGCTCGGTTTCGTCTCGAGCTTGCGCTTCGTCGATGCCGTGGATCCAGTAGTGGTCTCCGCGGCCCGCGGCATAAGTTGTCAGCACATACGTCGAGAACGGCCCGTCGAACACCGCCCGGTACGGCGGAGTCTCTGCCAGCTCGACCAACGTCTTGACCTGGGGCCAGGTAGTGTTGAACGGGTACTGTCGCGGCGGGATCACCAGATAGAGCTTGATCACGCGGGAGCCCAGCGCGGCGATCTGATCGGCGCCCTCTTCGAGGAAACTCTTTTCGGTCAAATGGTACTTGCCGGCGACATGGGTGACGCCGAGGACGTTTCGCAGATCGCGGGCTTTGGAGTCGGTTGGATCGGCTCCGTCAGCGGTAGCAGCCAGCAGCCAGACTGCCGTCAACACGGTCGACCACACATGAGATCCAGAGCGGGTTGTAAACATCAGGTGCCCTCGGAAAGACCCTTCGACTTGGCCCGACCGACCCGGTCGGACGCTACGCGACCGGTCCGTAGCGCGGGCCGAGCGTGGGGGCGAGCCGCTTGCCGAGGGCCAACAACTCGTCGCGCTGCGTGTCGGTCAGCGGCCGGTACTCTCGGGCGAACTGGACGTTCTGGACGGCCTGCTCCATGGTATACGGCCCCACGACCGCCGCGCTGACGCCCGGCAGATCGAGGGCGTAGGCGAGTGCCTGCGGCAGCCGGGCCGGCTCGGTCACGCAGCCGACGTGGCCCCGCCGATGGTTCGGGAAGCCGCCCTTGATGCCCACGTAGGCCTTCATGGCCACCACGCCGAGGTTTCGCCGGCGGGCCGCCGGCAGGACCTTGCTCTCGAACTCGTACGTGTTTCGATCGGCGTAGTTGAGGATGGTCATCACCACGTCGATCTGGCCGGTCTCGATCAGGCGGAGGAATCGCGACGCCCGGGCATGGCCCGAGATGCCGATGAAACGGATCTTGCCGGCCTCCTTCTGCTTCAACAGATAGGCCAGGATGCCGTCGGGGGCCAGCACCTTGTCGACGTCTTTGCCGCCGATGTGATGGATGTGGCAGAGATCGACATGGTCGGTCTTGAGCCGGCGGAGCGACTCGCCCAGCGACTTCTCGGCGCCCGCGGCAGAATCCGTCCAGCACTTGGTGACCAGGAACAGCTCGTCGCGGCGCTTGGGGACCAGCAGCCCGAGGGCCTCTTCGGCGTTGCCGTAGCCCCGGGCGGTGTCGATGTAACTCACTCCGCGGTCCATCACGGCGCCGAAGATCCGGGCGGCTTCCTGGACTTCGACGGGTCCCTCGCCGATCGGGGCGGTGCCCAGGCCGAGGATGGTCACCTTCTCGCCCGTGCGGCCGAGCACGCGGGTGGGCAGCGGGTCGGCGTCGGCCGCCGCGGTCTGTTGGACGGCTCCCGCCGCGGCCAGACCGGCGCCGGCGCCGATCGCGTCACAAAGAAATTCCCGCCGTCCGATGGCCCGAGCGGGCCGGGTTGGTGCCTTGTCGTTATTGCTCTTCATGGTCTGCGATCTCCAAGAGTTTGCGGTCCTGGGCCCAGAGGGTCTCGAGTTCTTTCGAGGTGGGTGGTGTTCCCAAGTGTCGCCACGCTTTGCCTTCCTGGTTTTCTCCGGGCAAGGCGGTCAGCAGGTCGCTGTACTTGCGGAAACGCCGCAGAAACGCCTTGCCGATCAGCGGGCGCGTGTGGATCATGTTGGTCGGGTTGAGCCGGCCGCCGAAGAGGGTTTCCGCTTCGACCGCGGCGAGGATCGCTTCCCGGTCGCCGCGGGCGTCCGCCTGGCGCACGCGCTGCCGCAGGCAGAGATAGTGCAGATACATCCGTAGCTGATCGACCCGCTCGCGGCAGCCCGGGTGATCCCGGGTCAACCGGGCCGCTTCGTCCAGGTCGCCATAGGCCGCGCGCAACGACTCGACCGACACCGCCTTGGGATCGTCTTCGTCTACGGCCGGCTCGCACCAGCGGGCGTAGTAACGCTGCATGGCGGCGGCGGCCGGTCCGAAGGCCTTCTGGTAGAAGTCGTCCATCAGCGCCTCGACGTCCGCCTCGACGTCCCACATCAGGCGCGACGCCACGTAGTAGCCCGGCCCCCGGGGCGCCCAGTTGTTCGAGGCCTCGGCGTTGATGGCCGTCACGCCGCGGTCGCGGAAGAAGCGGAGGTCGCGCTGCAGCCGGTCGGGTCGGACGCGGCCGGGATAGGGCTCGTCCCAGTCCCACTGGTAGACGCTGTAATACTCGCGGACCCCCAGCGAGGAAGTCTTTTTGCCCCAGGTGGCAAGCTGCTCGTCGAGCGAAAGGGGCGTGCGGCGAAAGGCGGTCGTGGTTTGGATATAGACGTTCGGATGCATCGCGAAGCTGGGCGGGTGGGAATAGGCGCTGTAGGCGTAGCAGCCGATCTGCACGTGCGGATACCGCCGGGCCACCGCGTCCGCCACCCGGTTGACCAGCCCGAAGAGCGTCTCCGACGTGACGTTGATGAGCTGCCCGTCGCGGCGGCCCCAAAGCGTGCCGTGCTCCGAGAAAGGTTCGGCGCCGCCGAGCACCTCGAGACACCGGGGGCACTCGCAGAAATTCAGCCCGTCGGGCGCGCTCATCGACACCATGGCCGCCCCAGACGCCGCCTGCTTCAGGGCGTGCTCGATGGCCCGGCGGATCACGTCGGGATGGGAGTAGCACGGCTTGGCGGGCTGCCGTTTACCGTCGACCAGCGCGAACCACTCGGGATGCTCCGCGAAATCGGCCTTGGGGTCCAGTCCGTTGAACGTGTGACCAATCGCGATCGGCGTCGGCTCGCCCATCCGGTTGTGCCGGTCCCACTGCTGCCAGTCGTTGCGGTTGGTCGCATAGAGCCCGAAGCCGGGCCAGATCCGCCGCTGGACGGGAAAGTCGGGCACCCGGCGCATGTCCCACGTCCCGGCGATCGTCCGCCGCCGCGGGATCACTTCCCACGTTTTTCCGGGAAAGAACCAGCGGCAGCCCAGCTCATGCAGGAAGGTCGTCACGGCATGCTGCACGCCCAAGGCTTCCGCGCCGATCAAGTACACGCTGCCGCCGTCGCTGCGAACAAGAAAACCCTCCGGTCCCAGAGCGGCGGGGTCGTCGACCGTCAACTGGGGAAAGTCGGCGGCCAATCCCACGTAGATTCCCCGGTCGCCCTGCTTGGGTTGGCGGGCCTGGAACTCGGCGCCGGAGATTGCCTGGAGATAGTGCCGCAACTCGTCCACCGGCTCGGCAACGCTGCCGGAGAGGATCGGCAGTTGCGGCGCGCCGTCGGAGAGCAGCCCGACCTGTTCGGCGCTTACCGTGCCGCAACATGCCGCCGCCAAGACGGCCAGCATGCATTTCTCAACAAAGTGTGCCACTGCTTCGCAGAAGCAGTGTCTGTGTGAGTACTTGCGGCCGCCACTGCTTCTGCGAAGCAGTGGCACACCGTCCATAACTGTGCCTGATTGGTGAGACATGCGAGTTCGTCCTTGTCGGCTTAGGCCCGCTGAACTGAGGTGCGGCCACATGCTGATCTACTCCACGCACGCCGTTTACGCGACTGCCGAATTCGAACACGGGCTGCACGGATGATTCCAAGGCAGTCCAAATTCGACGGTCCATCCTAACCTGCCCAGAAGCGAGGAGCAACCGTGGAGGCCTCAGGCCTCCTCCAGGATCCTCTTCAGCCTCACCAGGCTGGTCTCGCCGGAGGGTTTGCCCAGTCGCATGAAAAGCCACATCAACAGCCGCAGCAGCACGTTGATTCCGGGGAGATCCAGATCGACCCGCTCGCTGACCTTTGTCTCGAAACCGAGGTCTTCCAGCTCGTAGGTCATCACCGCGGACGGGGCCCACCTTGTCTTCTTGTCGATCTCCCGAAGCTGCGAACGGAGTTGAATCATCCGCCCGACGTGCAGGTCGACGATTTCGCACTGCGTGGGCGACGTCTTGTTGCCCAGGCGAAATTCCATCTCGTACCGCGCGCCGATCACGTCGGCCTGCAAGCTGAGCAGCGTACACTCGCCGGCCTTGCTGTGAAACAACGGCCAGACCTCGGGCGAGCCGACATATTCCCAGACCTGATCGGCCCGGGCCTGGATGCGAATGGATTCCTTCAACCGCACGGCGACACTCGCTCCGTTACAGACACGATTGCAGAATCAAGGCAATGAAGAAGATCACGGCCAGCCCGATCACCAAGGCGAGGCATCCGGACGGGTTGTCGGCATAGCCTGGATCGGGCATGATAGGAGCTTAGCCTTCTCGAGGAATTTGCCACTCAAATGGAGTGGCGTCCGGATATCTTCTCCTATAGTCGGCCAGTTCATCAGAGTCGAGCGGATACCATTCGTCGTAGGGATACCGTCGAAAGAACTCGCTGATACGCTCTCGAAAATGCTCGTCCGCAAGGGGGTTTAGTCGTCCTGTTCGCAATGACCTCAACTCCTCCAATTCGACGCGCTGCACTCGAAGCGTCACCGTGAAGTCAACCCCCATCTTCTCTCGGAATCCCAAGCGCTCATCTGGTGGGAGATAGAACCACTTGAGATTGAGTCGTGCTTGCCGCGTAATAATACTCACCCAACTCTTGGTAGCCTGGGTGTCTTTGGAGAGCCGTTCGACGTCGCGAAACTCGCGGATTTCGCAGAGTGTCACGTTCTTCTCATGAACGTTGTCGCAGTCTTGGGTTGCGACAATCGCTGCCACGGGAGCGATGCCGACGATTGCCGAAATCGCTTCCGTATTCGCCGCCAACTCCCTCCACGGAATAACGGTTGGATTCTCTCGGTTCTCTTCCACCACCAGAAGTCTGCGCAGAGACAGATCGATCCGCGGCAGGCCGACAAAAATATCACCTTGCCGGATCGGCGCTGTGGAGGGAGGGAACTCGTAGATCATCAGAAATCTTCCAGCTTCAGAGCCTGTCGAGCCTCCTCATCCGCTGCATGGCGCCGATCCGCTTCGGCTGCCGCAAGGATTTCGAGCGACAGTCTTCGTGCTTCGGCCAGGCTGATCGAGCGGCGGGACGGCGCCGGTGCGTCCGCAGTCCGGGAGATAGCCTGAATTTGATTCTGTTCTTGAGCAAACCACGGATCTATGCCCGCGGTAGAGACTGGAACGGCCAGCATCAGCGCAAGACCTGCGGACAGCCGGGAGCGTCGCGCCCTCTCGTCCTGCCTGTACGAGATCCCATTCGGCTCTTCAGGATCGAAGCTCCACTGTCCAGACGAGGAAACCTGATCCGGCTGCGAAACCTGGAGTTTATCAGACGAGTAGAGACTATTCACCGTTGAATCTCCTTTCAAGATCTCCTTCGATCAACGTAAAGAACCACTCATGTGTGATCTCGTGGGCCGAGTCGATCCAAGACTTGAACTCGTGCGGCAGGCTGGGAAGATCCTCCTCTGCTGAGTTCACGGTCGTCTCCATCATCACTGCAGGCTTACCGTTCGCCTGACCGCTCGCGCAACGAAGGTGCACGGTCCCGGCGGGCGCCTGGCATAGAAATGAAGATTGCCAAGAGAAGGTTTTTGGCCGGTCCTCGACGGTCGTACCATCGAACAATTTTCGCGGTAGACGGATGTCGATCTTCAATTGCTCCTTTAAGAAGCGGAACGCGTCATCCGAGGAGTAGTCAAACTCTACGGCGTCGATGTATCGAAGGCTAAGGTTCTCGATTTTCAACTCGGAGCGTTTCGGATGGGCGTCAAAAAGCTTGCCCATCGCGTTGCGTGCGCGTTCGCAGAAATCGTCCCAAACGTATGCCTCTGTTTCGTTCACCGTCAGGATGCCGGGGCCAACTTGAATCAGTGGCCACTGGCCGGGCGCGGTCCGAAACCGATACTGAACCACGTGTCCGACCAGTTCATCCGGTATACCCGCCGTGGCGAGTCGCTCGGGTTCGGGATAATCTTCGCGGACGCGATCGGACAATCGTCCCAAAAGGAGCTTGTAATGCGGATCTTCGGCGATTCCCGGAGCCCTGGACTCCAAGGCCCACTTCACCTCGAGAATCGCCTCCACTAGGGGCTTATTCTTCAGCTCGCGGTGTGGCATCGGACCAACCTCCATGTCTGGTACGAGTTACGAGGCCACCCTGTTCTATTAATCGTCATCGGTTGCCTCTATGATCGATCACCCTACATGGCCCCTCTATACGAGGAATATACAATCTCCGCAACAGGGGAGCGAGGCCGTTCCCGCGTTGCTTTTGCCGGTGGACGCAAGATCGCAACGAATCCACAGTGAGTGCTGCTGTCATAACATATTGTAGGATAATACTTTGTGTCATCATCGGCAGTCCCGACCTCAACACTCGGCAGATCCGGTACGGAACGGACAGCGACGGCTCATAATGGGCCCAAATCCTCCGCCACAAAGTCCAATCCCAACTCCCGCAACGTCTCTTCGCGCGGCACGCCGGTCTTGGGGTCCCAGCCCATTGCGTTGAGGTAATCCTCGACCTGGGCATCCAACTCGACCGTGCGGCCGGCCGTGGGGCCTGCTTCAAGCGGCGGGTCGCCGAGCACGCGGGCGGGAAAATCGTGTTCGATGCTGCGGACACCCTCGCGGAGATTGAACGCGGTCCGCAGCGCGGCGATGCGGGCCCCGGCGGTCAAGGCGTCCTCCAGCGTGAACTTCCGGCCGGTCACGTGGGTGAGCGAATCGCCGACCACGTCCGGCTCAAGCGTCAACAGCGCGAACATGCACATCCCCGCCGAGCTGCCCGCCTGGAAATAATTGTTCACCCGGGCGTGGAGTTCTCCCTTGCCCGGGTAGTGATGTTGCGGCTGGGGCTCCTCGACCAGTCCGGGCGGTCCGGCGCCGAGTTCCGAGATCCAGGTGCTCATCTGCGTGTGACGGCCCGGCGTGGCGTCCATCTTGTACGAGGTGGCCGCACTGGGCACCAGCCGCGGATCGTGCATCGGCAGCTCCTCGCCGCCGACCTCGATCGCGTACTGCTGGGATCCTTTGCCGATTCGCTGGGCCGCCCGGCGCACCCCGTCGGCCAGCACGTCGCCGAAACCTTCGCGGCGGCCGATCAGCCGGGTGGCCTCGACGATCGCCCGGGCGTTGCCCCAGCGCAGCTCCAGCCCGCCGGTATCCTGCGGGCCGATCAGGCCGTTCTCGAAACACTCGATCGCAAACGCGATGGTGCCGCCGGTGCCGATGGTGTCGAGCCCGAGGCGGTTGCACAAATCGTTGCAGAGGTTGATCGACGCCAGGTCGTCGTTGAGGCAATTGGAGCCAAAGGCGCCGAGGGTTTCATACTCGGGCTTGTGTCCCTCGGAGGCGAACTCGCCGTCCTCGACCCGGGTCAGCCCGCCGCAGGCCAGCGGGCATTTCCAGCAGGCGTACTTCTTGTGCTCGATGGCCGCCACGGCGTCGTCGCTGATCTTGCCCACGGTGGGGAAATCGACTTCGGCGGTGCCGGCCCAGTTCTTGGTGGCCGTGTCGCCCTTCAGGGCCAGGCCGGCCATGCTGCCGCAGGTGCCGTACTGGCGCATCACGTTCCAGCGGGGGCGGGTTTTGAGGAACTCGCGGTGGCGTTTCATGGCGGCTTTCATGCCGTCGGGATCGGCGATGGGGACTTCCTTGGCGCCGTCGCAGAGCACCACCGCCTTGAGCTTCTTGGAGCCCATCACGGCGCCCAGTCCGCTGCGCGCCGCGGCACGGCCCTTCTCGTTGATGATCGCCGCCAGCAGGCTCATCCGCTCGCCGGCCGGTCCGATGCAGGCCGCGCGGGCCTCGGGTCCGTGTCGTTCGGTGATCCGATCGTCGGTCTCCGCGGTGTCGAGTCCCCACCAGTCGTCGGCCGGAAGCAAATCGGCCCGACCGTCGCGGACCAGCAGATAGACCGGGCGCTCACTGGCGCCGGTGAAGAGGATGGCGTCGAAGCCGGCGGTCTTGATGGCCGGTCCGAAGGTGCCGCCGGAGTTGGCGTCACCCCAGCCGCCCGTCTTCGGGCTCTTGGCCACCACGACGTAGCGATTGCTGGTGATGCCGCCGGTGCCGGTGAGCAATCCGGCGAAGAAGCCCAGGGTGTTGTCCGGTCCCAGGGGATCGGCGCCGGCCGGCTGCGTTGTGTAGAGATAATACGCCCCCAGACCGAATCCGCCGAGGTAATTCAGATAGAGGTCGTCGCTGGGCAGTTCGACGCGCATTTCCCCGCCCGTGAGATCGACGACAAGGACCTGTCCCATGGTTCCCGGCAAGGACATCTGGTTGGCTCCCGTAGCAGAGGACTCGCGAGGAGACTACTTGGGGACTGTCCCGATTTTCGCGGAGCGAAAATGGGACTGTCCCCTTCCGAACACCGGAATTCACTCCTGTACGGGTCCAAAGGTGTCGACGGGCGCTACGCGAGCATCTCGCGAAACTGCCCGAACAGGTAATTACTGTCGTGCGGGCCGGCGGAGGCCTCGGGGTGGTACTGGACGCTGAAGGCGGGCAGCTGGCGGTGCCGCACGCCTTCGACCGTGTTGTCGTTGAGGTTCAGGTGGGTCACTTCCAGCTCGTCGGGCAAGTTCTGGGCGTCGACGCCGAAGCCGTGGTTCTGGGACGTGATCTCCACCCGCCCGCTGGCATAGTTCATCACCGGCTGGTTCGCCCCGCGA
>Ga0180438_10009698_pt1 | contig 11942 bp, 19 predicted proteins | sample SS_ome_12_FD_132455 | JGI IMG/M metagenome (GOLD analysis project Ga0180438, IMG submission 132455) | Hypersaline lake sediment archaeal communities from the Salton Sea, California, USA - SS_3_D_2 metaG | ecosystem: Environmental > Aquatic > Non-marine Saline and Alkaline > Hypersaline >...
CGTCTTTACCCCGAAGTCAGGCCGGGAGCCGATTACGCCCGGTCGCTGGAGCTCCTCTACACGGTGAAAAAGCTGAACCCGGCAATCGTCACCAAGTCCGGCCTCATGCTCGGGCTGGGCGAGAGCACGGCAGAAGTCACCGAGGTGATGAGCGACCTGAGAGAGGCGAACTGTGACCTGCTGACCATTGGGCAGTACCTCCAACCCTCGCCCCGACACCACCCGGTAGTCCGGTTCGTACCCCCGGAGGAATTCGCCGGGTATGAGGCGTCCGGCCGCGGGATAGGATTCGCCGAGGTTGCCTCATCACCCCTGGTCCGGAGTTCCTATAGAGCTGCGGACCTATATGCCAGGGCGAAAAGCTGACAGGATAAGCCTGTTTCCATTATAATATTGAAAGGAGATTAAGTTGAGAAAGAACCAGTTAAGAGAGCTGCTTAACGCCGGCAAGCCGACCATCGGCACCCATGTAATCACCACCTCGCCCGAGATTGTTGAGGTGATAGGGCACTCCGGCCTCTTCGATTACATCGAGTTCAGCGGACAGTACGCCACCTGGAGCCTTCCCCAGCTGGATGACTTCGCCCGCGCGGTGGACCTGTTCTCCCACATGTCGTCCATGATGAAGGTGGAGCAGGACCCCCGACTGTTCATCACCAGTCGGTCGCTCGGTGCCGGCATCCAGAACATCCTGTTTGCCGACTGCCGTTCCGCGGAAGATGTCAGGCAGTGCATCCGCATGGTGCGGGCGGCCACCCCCGAGGATGAAGGCCTTCAGGGCTGCGTCATACGGCGCATCACGGGCTTCGTCCTTGAAATCGGCACCGAGGCCTGGGTCAGAACGCTCCGCGAGGCGGTCATCGCCATCATGGTGGAAAAGGCGAGCCTGGTGGAACAGATGGACGAGGTTCTCTCCATCGAAGGCCTGGACATGATTCAGTTTGGTCCCTGCGACTTCTCGGTAAACACGGGAAAGGCGGGGAAGATGAGCAGCCCCGAGATACAGCGAAAACAAAAAGAGGTTATTGAGCTGGCACTGAAAAAGGGTGTGCACCCGCGCGTGGAAATCCATGATTTTGAAGGGGCTCGGGAATTCATTGAGATGGGCGTCCGCCATTTCTGCATCGGTTGGGACCTGTTCACCATCTACCAGTGGTGCCAGAAGCAGGGTGAGGGACTGCGCCGATTGCTAGCAGAAACATAGCGCAACCGGGTCGGTTATCGCTATTGACAACCGAACTGAACTTGTGGTAAACTTTTCTCTCGGATATTTGGCCTTCAGCAGTAGCTGATGGATTGAACAAAGCGGTTTAATCCGTCATTTTAAGTTTGTGGATGAGCCAAGGCTCATCCATTAAAATTGTAAGGAAGAGGAAAAGTGCCAACTATTAACCAATTGATAAACAAAGGACGAAAAAAGGTCACCAAAAAGACCAAATCGCCGGCGCTGCGCTTTACTTACAATGCGTTGAAGAACCGGATGATTGAGGGCAAAGGCTCGCCACAGAAAAGAGGAGTCTGTACCCAGGTCAGAACCATGACGCCCAAAAAACCCAATTCGGCGCTGCGCAAGATAGCCAGGGTCAGGTTAACCAACCAGATGGAAGTGACCGCCTATATCCCAGGTGAAGGTCACGAACTGCAGGAGCACTCTGTGGTGCTAATCCGGGGCGGACGTGTAAAAGACCTGCCGGGAGTACGCTATCACATTGTACGCGGTGCCCTAGACACCGGCGGTGTAGCCAACCGCCGACAGGGTCGCAGCAAATACGGCAGTAAGATGGCCAAGGAAAGAGCCGCCACCGCCTGAAAATCAGGAGTATAGTATGCCAAGACGTGCCCAACCAGGAACCAGAGAACTAACGCCGGATCCGAAATATCATAATTTAACCGTGTCCAAACTGGTGAATAAAGTAATGAAGTGCGGTAAAAAGCGGACCGCTGAGAGAATTGTTTACGACGCGCTTGATATCCTAGAACAGCGATCGAGCAGAGACCCGGTGACGGCGCTGGAACAGGCGATAAAGAACGCCACACCGCTGCTCGAAGTCAAACCGCGGCGCGTCGGCGGTGCCACCTATCAGGTACCGGTGGAGGTACGCGCTGATCGTGGCCTCTTTCTGGCACTGAGCTGGCTGTTAAAATCAACCCGGTCGAGGAAGGGCAAGTCAATGACGGAGAGGCTGGCTGATGAGCTCACCGATGCCCTGCGTGGTGAAGGCGCCACCATTAAAAAGCGCGAAGACACCCATCGGATGGCTGAGGCGAACCGCGCCTTCGCCCATTACCGCTGGTAGAAGGCAGATTATTATTAATACAAAGACTATGACCAAGAACCCGAGTCCATTAAAGGCAAAAGCAATGCCCAGAAGTTTTCCCTTAGAAAAAATCAGAAATATAGGGATAATTGCCCATATTGACGCCGGCAAGACCACTGTTACCGAGCGGTTACTCTACTATACCGGTCGTACCTACAAGATTGGAGATGTGGACACCGGCACGGCGGTAATGGACTGGATGGAGGAGGAACGCCAGCGTGGTATTACCATAACCGCCGCCGCGACTACCTGCAACTGGCAGGACCACCGCATCAATATCATCGATACGCCGGGTCACGTGGACTTCACCGCCGAGGTGGAACGCAGCCTCCGGGTGCTGGATGGCGGTGTGGTGGTCTTTGACGGCGTGGCTGGAGTCGAGGCACAATCGGAGACTGTCTGGCGGCAGGCGGACCGCTATAAGGTGCCCAGAATCTGTTTCATCAATAAGATGGATCGTGTAGGCGCCAATTTTAAACGCACCATCTCTATGATTGAAAAGCGTTTGAAGGCGAAGCCGCTGCCAATCCAGCTTCCTCTGGGCAGTGGCGAATCATTTGAAGGGGTCATCGACCTCATTGAGAATAAAGCCTGGCATTTTGATGGCCAGCCCAATACGGAACCGAAGGAAATAGCCATCCCTGAGGCAGAACGGAAGCGCTGTGGTGATTACCGTCATGCCCTGATCGAGAAACTGGCGGAGCATGACGACCATATGCTGGAAGTTTACCTTGAGGGGCGTGAGATAAGCCCGGCAACGATGAGACAGGCGCTGCGCCAGGTCACTCTGGCCAACAAAGGTGTGCCCATCCTCTGCGGCAGCGCTCTGCGCAATAAAGGCATACAGCCGCTTCTTGATGCCATCGTCAGTTATCTCCCCTCCCCTCTTGACATGCCACCGGTGGTGGCAATCGATACCCAATCCGGGGCACAGGCCACCCGCCCGGTCAGCGATGAAGCCCCCTTCTCCGCCCTGGCTTTCAAAGTTGTCTCAGACCCCTTTGTTGGCCGGCTGGTCTACCTCAGGGTCTACTCCGGCATCATGAAAGCCGGAAGCATGGTCCTGAACTCAACATCAGGTAAACGGGAACGCATCGGGCGGTTGCTGCTGATGCATGCCAACCGCCGCGAGGAGGTTGAAGAGGCGGACACCGGTACCATCGTGGCTACGCTTGGGCTGAAAAATACCTTCACCGGCGACACCCTCTGCGATATCTCACAGCCGGTGCTGCTGGAATCAATCCGATTCCCCGAGCCGGTGGTTTCCATCTCCATTGAGCCCAAGACCAGGGCTGATCAGGATAAAATGATTGACGCCCTGCAAAAATTAACGGAAGAAGACCCCACTTTCAAAGTCGCCTTCAATGAGGAAACAGGACAGACCATCATCTCCGGCATGGGTGAACTTCACCTTGAGGTCCTCGTCAAACGCTTGACTAGTGAATTCGGCGTCAGTGCCAAGGTGGGCAGGCCACGGGTCGCTTACAAAGAGACGATTACGGCACCGGTCCAGGTTGAGGGCAGATTTGTCCGGCAGACCGGAGGCCACGGCCAGTACGGTCATGTCTGGCTGGAACTCGAACCCATGGCACGAGCGAGCGGCTTTCAGTTTGTTGATGCCCTCAAAGGCGGCGTTATTCCCAAGCAATATGTCCCGGCCGTGGCGGCCGGTATAAAAGAGGCCATGGAAACCGGGGTGCTCGCCGGCTATCCCGTAGTCGATATCAAAGCCACCGTCTATGATGGCAACTACCACGAGGTTGACTCATCCGAGCTTGCCTTTAAAATGGCTGGCTCCCTGGCGTTAAGAAACGGCGTCAGGAAAGCCAAGCCGGTCATCCTTGAGCCGATAATGAAGCTGGAAATAGTCGCCCCGGAGCAATTCCTGGGGGATATCATCGGAGACATCAATGCCAAGCGAGGGCACATCGAGCATATTGAAGCCCAGGGTGACGTTTACGTTATCCAGAGCCTGATACCTCTGGCCGAGACCTTCGGCTATGCCACCAGATTGAGGTCGCTCACCCAGGGTAGAGCCACGCACTCGCTGGAATTTCATAAATACCAGGAATTACCGGCAGAATTGACCGAAGAGATAACAGAAGCAGTGGGGAGAGGACATGGCTAAACAGAAAATCCGTATCAAACTCAAGGGGTTTGACCATCGCATAGTTGACCAGTCAGCGGCGCAGATTGTCGATGCCGTGGAACGCACCGGAGCCGTGGTGGTCGGGCCGGTACCTCTGCCCACCCATATCAAGAAGTACAGCGTCATACGCTCCACATTCATCGACAAAGACTCTCAGGAGCAGTTTGAAATACGGACGCACAAGCGCATCATCGATATCGTGGAGACCACCTCCAAGACAATCGATGCTCTGACCAGACTGAACATACCCTCCGGGGTGGAGATAGATATCAAATTGTAGAAGAGCGAATAGAGATGGCACAGGGAATTATCGGTAAAAAATTGGGCATGTCACAGGCCTTCCGCGACAACGGTACGCTGGCAGCGGTAACCGCCATTGAGGCCGGACCATGCACCGTTACCCAGGTGAAAACGGCGGTAAAAGATGGTTATAACGCTGTTCAACTCGGCTTTGGCCAGGCCACACGGCGCGGCTCATCGCCGCGCGGGCAGGGCAAAGGAGCGGGCCAGTTCCGGTACCTCCGCGAATTCACGCTGGAGGATGTAAAGGACATTGAAGAAGGTCAGAAGATAGACGTCAGCCTTTTCAAGTCCGGCGACCTAGTGGATATTACCGGCTTTTCCAAAGGCAAGGGCTTTGCCGGCGTGGTGAAAAGGCATGGCTTTGCCGGTGGGCCCAAGACGCATGGCCAGTCTGACCGGCACCGTGCTCCAGGCTCCATCGGTTCCAGCGCTTCGCCGGGACGCGTCTACAAAGGACTGCGTATGGCCGGTCACATGGGTGACCGTCGCGTTACGGTGCGCAACCTGGAGGTCTTTCAGGCTGACCCGGAACGCAACCTGCTGCTGATTGAAGGAGCTGTGCCCGGAGCCAGAAATGGCCTGTTGCTAATAAAGAAGGCGAGGGGGAGGAAGTAAAGAAGTGCAGGTTCCGGTTTACGCCGTAACTGGCGAAGTGGTCGACCACATTGAAATCAGTGACCAGGTGTTCGCCGTGGCTTTCAACGAAGGCGTGGTGCACCAGGTCATGGTCGGGCAGATGGCGAATGCCCGCCAGGGAACCGCGGCCACCAAGACCAGAGGCGAAGTCCAGGGGAGCAGCCAGAAGCTGTTCCGCCAGAAAGGCACCGGCCAGGCACGGGCTGGTAGCCGCCGCTCGCCAACGCGGCGGGGAGGGGGCATTATCTTCGGCCCCAGGCCGCGGGACTATCACCAGAGCACGCCCAAGAGGATGCGCCACCTGGCCCTGAAGTGCACTCTCTCGTCCAAGGTGAAAGATGAAGAACTGAAAGTGGTACAGGAACTGAAGCTGGAGCCAAAGACGAAATATATGGCACAGATTCTCAACGCCCTCGGTGCCGACTCTTCAGCACTGGTGGTAACCGATGGGTCAGACGAGCATGTGATTCGAGCATCGCGCAATATCAAGGGAATTAAGACGATGCCGGCAAACCTGCTCAATGTGGTTGACATCCTCTCCCACAAGATGCTATTGATGACGGTGTCCGCGGTACGCCGCGTGGAGGAACTGTGGGGAGGAAAAGCAGCGCAAGAGGTCAGTGATGCATCTGTTTGATGTTTTGCAGCGTCCACTGGTAACGGAGAAAAATACCATACTGCAGGCGCAGAATAAATACGCTTTTGAAGTGGCCGAAGAGGCGACCAAACCTCAGATAAAGCAGGCTGTTGAGAAAGCGTTCCGGGTGAAAGTGGCCAACGTTAATATTATAAAGGTTGCCGGCAAGACGAAAAGAATAGGCAGACGGCTTTATAACACACCGCCCTGGAAGAAGGCAGTCGTCACCCTGAGAGCCGGCGATAAAATAGAGTTCTTTGAAGGTGTTTAGAACGGAAAAAGGGGGATATTGAGTGGCCATCAAAGTATTCCGCCCCACCTCGCCCGGCAGGCGAGGGATGAGCGGCCCCACATTTGAAGAGATAACCAAGGACAAGCCGGAAAAATCGCTGGTCGCGCCACTGAAGAAGCGAGGCGGACGCAACAGCCAGGGTAAGATAACCGTTCGCCACCGTGGTGGCGGTGCCAAGCGAAAACTGCGTGCGGTGGACTTCAAACGGGACAAAATCGGCGTGCCGGGCCGGGTAACGGCGATTGAGTATGACCCGAACCGCTCTGCCCGAATTGCGCTCGTTTACTATGCTGATGGCGAAAAACGGTATATCCTTGCCCCGGTTGGAGTGAGTGTGGGCGACACCATCCTCGCTGGTCCGGACGCGGAGGTGAGGCCTGGCAATGCACTGCCACTGAAGGCCATCCCGAGCGGCACCCTCGTCCATAACATAGAGATGGAGAAAGGGAAAGGCGGACAGATGGTACGTAGCGCCGGCGCGGCGGCGCAGCTGATGGTCAAGGAAGGTGAATACGCCCTGCTGCGCATGCCTTCCGGTGAAATGCGCCGCATCCGCGGCGACTGTATGGCCACCATCGGCCAGGTGGGCAATGTCGACCACCAGAATATCGAGCTGGGCAAGGCGGGACGAAAACGGTTGATGGGCTGGCGGCCCACGGTGAGAGGCTCGGCCATGACGCCGCGCGATCACCCCCATGGCGGTGGCGAAGGCAGAAGTCCGATAGGACTGCCCGGTCCGAAGACGCCCTGGGGCAAACCGGCGCTCGGCTACCGCACACGCAAGCCGAAAGCATCCGATAAATTGATTGTCAAACGAAGAGGTAAGCAGAGGTAGTCAATGTCAAGGTCAGTAAAAAAGGGACCATATATTGATGCCAAACTGATGAAGAAGGTGGAGGCCATCGCCAAGTCGGGCCAGAAAGCGGTCATCAAGACCTGGTCACGCTCGTCCACCATTATGCCACAGATGGTGGGGCTGACCATCGGCGTGCATGACGGCCGAAGGCACGTCCCCATCTTCGTCACCGAGAATATGGTGGGGCACAAACTTGGTGAGTTCGCCCTGACCCGGACCTTCCGCGGCCATGTCTCCAAGTCAGAAAGGACGACCCAGGCGAGAAAACGGTAGGCAATGACAGGTAAGGTATAGTATGCAGGTACGAGCTTTTGCCAAGGATATAGGAATACCGGCGAGTAAGGTACGCCCGCTGATAGATATGGTGCGGGGCAAAAAGGTGGATGAAGCGCTGACACTGCTCAAATTTGCGCCATCGCCGAATGCCCGGGTGGTAGCCAAGACGGTAAAGTCGGCTGCAGCCAACGCGGAAAATAATTACCAGTTGGTACCAGCGGATTTGAAAATCATCAGTATTTACGCCAATGAGGCACCGAGGCTCCGGCGTTTCTATCCCCGGGCGCGCGGTCGAGTCAGCCCGGTAAGAAAAGGTTCCAGTCACATAACGGTCATCGTTGCTGATGAGGAGGCATAATTGGGACGCAAGGTTCATCCGATAGGTTTTAGAATCGGTGTCATACAGGACTGGCAGGCCAAATGGTATGCCGATGCACATTACGCCGAATCACTGCAGGAAGACCTGAAACTGCGGCAGTCAATCCAGTCCAAATATGCAGACGCGGCCATCTCCCTGGTGGAGATTGACCGCCAGGCGAAAGATGTGTCGGTGACCATCCACACCGCCCGTCCGGGCATAGTCATTGGCCGCGGTGGACAGCGCGTTGATGAACTAAGCGTTTATCTGGAAAAACTCGTGGGCAAGAAGGTCCGTTTGAATATCCAGGAGATACGCCAGCCGGAACTGGATGCCGCGCTCGTTGCCCGGTCCATTGCCGACCAGATTCAGCGCCGCATCGCCTACCGCAGGGCGATGAAGCAGGCAATTTTCCGCACCATGCAGGCCGGCGCCAAGGGAATAAGAGTCAGCTGCTCCGGCAGGCTGGGCGATGCCGAAATCGCCCGCCGTCAGACAATGCATGATGGACAGGTGCCCCTGCATACGCTGCGGGCAGACATCGATTACGGATTTACGGAAGCACGCACCACTCTGGGCAGGATTGGTGTTAAAGTATGGATATACAAAGGTGAAATTCTCCCCGAGCCAAAAGAGGCAGCGGCTGAAGGCGTGCCCGCGGAAACGGCCGGGGAAACCGAGGCTTTTGCCGAACCGATAGTTGAGACAGGCGAACGAACCGCGGAAGAAGCAGCAGCCAAAGCCGCAGCGGTGGAAGCAGAAGCGAAAACCAAGGAAGCTGGAGAAAAGGCGGAAGGGGCACCGGCAAGACCATCACGGAGGAGAAAAACCCCCGAGACTACGGAAGAAACACCGGTCGAGGCCCCGATGACAGAGGCAGCGGAGGCCACCACCGAAAAGAAACCAGCCCCGAAACGAAGAGCCCGGGCGGCCGAGCCGGTTGAAGCGGAAAAAGCAGTTCCATCAGCCAGCGCACAGAAGGCGGGCAAAGAGAAAGCAGAAGCAAAACCGGCTAAGACCACCACAAAAAGAAGTCGAAAAACGAAAGTAACCGGCGACGTAGCCGAAGACGAGGGAGAAGATGCTACAGCCGAAACGGGTTAAATATCGCAAATCCCATAAGGGACACCGCCGGGGTGAGGCTCAGGTCAGCAACACCACCACCTTCGGCGACTACGGAATGCAGGCACTGGAGTCTGCCTGGATAACCGCAGCCCAGCTTGAAGCAGCACGGCGCGCCATTACCCGTTACCTCCGCCGTGGTGGCAAAGTCTGGATACGCGTTTTTCCGGACAAGCCAGTCACCAAAAAGCCGGCGGAGACCCGAATGGGAAGCGGCAAAGGCAGCCCGGACCACTGGGTTGCTGTGGTTAAATCGGGGAGGATGCTGTTTGAGTTGGCAGGCGTTGGTGAGAAAACGGCCAAAGAGGCCGTGCGCCTGGCCTCGCACAAGCTCCCCTTCGCCACCAAATTTGTGGTCCGTGAAACGAGCGCTGCCCAGCAATGACGATGGCATAAAGGAATTATCCGATGGTAAGGGTTGATGAATTCAGAGCATTAAGCACAGAAGACCTGCAAAAGCAAATGGAAGAATCAAAGCAGGAACTGCTTAATTTGCGCTTTCGGCTGGCCACCAGGCAGTTGGTGAACCACCGCGAGCTGCCGATGGTGAAAAAGAGGATTGCCCGTATCAGAACCATATTGAGAGAAAGAGAACTGGGGCTCAGATAACGCTATGAAAGAGAAACGCAAAAGCAGAATCGGACGGGTGATTAAAGACCGTATGGACAAGACGGTGGTGGTCAGCGTTGACACGCCCAAACGTTTTCCCAAGTACCGGAAGACCATCACCTGGGCGATAAAATACAAAGCTCACGATGAAAAGAACGAGTGCCGGATAGGAGATGTGGTCAGGATTGAGGAAACCCGGCCCTTATCCCGGCACAAGCACTGGCGTATCGCCGAGATAATTACCAGAGGAGAGGCCATCGAGGTTCAACCGAAAGAGATAACCAACTGAAGTCAGGATTTGATAAAATGATTCAGCAATACACCAGATTGAGAGCCGCAGACAATACCGGAGCCCGGGAAATCATGTGCATCAACGTACTCGGAGGCACCAGGAAGAGGTATGCCCGGATAGGTGATATCATTGTCGCCTCGGTGAAAAGGGCCATCCCAGGTGCCACCACGAAAAAGGGAGACGTGGTAAGGGCGGTGGTGGTGCGCACGTCCCAGCCCTACCGGCGACCTGACGGCTCATATATCAGGTTCGATGAAAATGCCGCGGTAATACTGACCGATAAAAATAATCCCAGAGGAACCCGAATCTTCGGGCCGGTAGCCCGGGAACTGAGGGAAAAGGACTTCACCAAAATCATCTCTCTGGCGCCGGAGGTCCTCTGAAGGTAAGCGACAATGAAGATAAGAAAGAATGATACGGTGCTGGTAGTAGCCGGCAAGGATAGGGGCAAAAAAGGCCGGGTGCGCTTTGCCTACCCCAAGAAAAACCGGGTGATTGTAGAAGGGATAAACTTCATCAAGAAGCACTCCCGGGCACGGGCACAGGTCAGACAGGCCGGCATCATTGACCTAGAGGCACCGATTGATGTCTCCAGCGTTATGCTGCTGTGCGGAAAATGCAATCAGCCTACCCGCGTGGGCTTCACCTTCCTTGAGGATGGCAGAAAAGTTAGGATATGCCGCAAGTGCAAAGAGGTTATTGACTAAATGTCGCGCTTGAAAGATAAGTACCAGAAAGAAGTAACCCGCGCCATGATGGAGCGTTACGGCTATGGTAATATCATGGAAGTACCGCGCCTGATTAAAGTGGTGCTCAATATCGGGCTCGGTGAGGCGATTCAGAATGCCAAAGCCCTGGAATCGGCGGAGGCTGACCTGGCCGCCATTTCCGGCCAGCACCCGGTAATCACCCGTGCCAGGAGGTCAATAGCTGCCTTCCGGCTACGCACCGGCATGGCTGTGGGTATGAAGGTAACTCTGCGCGGGGAAAGGATGTACAACTTCCTCGACAGGCTGATAAACGCAGTCCTGCCCCGGATGAGGGAATTCGTTGGCGTCTCTCCAAAAGCATTTGACGGCCGGGGCAATTATACCTTAGGCCTTAAAGAACAAATCGCATTTCCCGAAATAGACTATGACAAAATAGAAAAGCTGCGTGGTATGGAAATAGCCATCGCCACCACGGCAAAGACGGATGAAGAAGGCAGGCATCTTTTAGAGCTGCTTGGCATGCCTTTCGCCAAGGATGGAACGGAGTAGGAATGGCAAAGAAATCAAAGATTGTTAAAGCAAGCAGACCGGCTAAATTCAAAGTGCAGCAGCACAACCGCTGCCACCTGTGTGGCAGACCACGCGCTTACATCCGCCAGTTTGGCCTGTGCCGGATCTGTTTTCGCCGGCTGGCGCTGGCCGGTCAGCTTCCCGGCGTCAGGAAATCAAGCTGGTAGGAAAACCGAGAGGATGATATGTCAGTAACCGACCCAATTGCCGATATGCTAACCAGAATACGTAACGCCCTGATGGCCAAGCATGAGCAGGTGCTGGTGCCATCTTCCCGGCTGAAACTCTCCATCGCTCGAATTCTAAAGGAAGAGGGCTTCATCACCGATTACGAGGTGGTACGGGGGAAGCCGCAGCGGGTAATTAAAATCCAGCTTAGATACCATGACCAAAAACAGCCGGCAATTGCCGGTCTGAAGAGAGTGAGCAAACCCGGGCTGAGGGTCTACGTAGGGGGAAAGGAAATACCACGCGTCTTCGGCGGACTGGGTATTGCCATTGTCTCCACTTCCAAAGGAGTGAAAACCGGCCAGCAGGCCTGGCGTCAGGGCATCGGAGGGGAGCTACTTTGCTTTGTCTGGTAATCAGGAAATGGAGTGATAACACATGTCGAGAATAGGACGGCTGCCCATAGCCATACCCTCCGGGGTAACGGTAACCACGGCTAAAAATCAGGTGAAAGTAACCGGCCCGAAAGGCGAGCTCAGCCGCACCATCAACCCGGAGATGTCGGTCACCCAGCAGGAAAACACGCTTATCGTGACGCGGCCCAGTGATGACCAGGAACACCGCTCCCAGCACGGCCTGACACGGA
>Ga0180438_10009699_pt1 | contig 11942 bp, 8 predicted proteins | sample SS_ome_12_FD_132455 | JGI IMG/M metagenome (GOLD analysis project Ga0180438, IMG submission 132455) | Hypersaline lake sediment archaeal communities from the Salton Sea, California, USA - SS_3_D_2 metaG | ecosystem: Environmental > Aquatic > Non-marine Saline and Alkaline > Hypersaline >...
GCTGTCCGGCGGCACCGACTGCGAGGTGGACGCCAACACCCTCGCCAACAACCTCGCCGGTTTGGGCGACGGCATCTACGTGGAGGAGGCAGCGCCCCGCCTCAGCAACAACGTCCTCACCGGTAATCCCGTGCAGCTCCTGGTCCGCGACGCCAGCCCGCACATCGCCAACAACACCTTCGTCGGCAATGGCTGGCCAGAGACGGTGGGCATTGAGCTGCTGGGCAGCGCGTCACCAGCGGTGCTGAACAACATCATCGCCTTGGCCGGGGTCGGCATCCGCGGCGACGGTGCCGCCAGCGCCGACATCCGCTTCAACGACCTGTGGATGAACGCCCTGGCCGACCTGAGCGGCGTAGGGTCAGGCCCTGGCAACCTGAGCGCAGATCCGCTGTGGGTTGATCCAGATGGAGGGGACTATCACCTGACAGCGTCGTCGCCGCTGATCGATGCCGGGACGGACGAGGGTGCGCCCTCCCTCGATGCTGACGGCGAAGCGCGGCCCCTTGACGGCGACGGAGATGGTGTGGCCAGCGTGGACATTGGCGCTGACGAGTACCTCCCGTTGACACCGACGCCGACTCTGCTATCGACGCCCACCGTGACGCCATCGATGACGCCCAGTCCCACCCCGGCGCGCCTCTACCTGCCGCTCATCCGCAAGAGCTAGCGCACTGCCGTCCTCCGTCCCCCCACCCAGCAAGGGACACTGGAAGCCCGACAAAGTAAAAGGCCGAACCAGCTTGGCACCGGTCCGGCCCGCGTACGCTGCGCTTGAGACTGTGGCGTTCAGGCCTGCAGGTCTCCAGGCTCAACGCCGAGGAAAGCGGCTAGCATCTCCAGTTCCGCAGGGGGGATCTCGGCTTGGCCATACTCGTATTGCGCGAAACGCCGCGACGAGATGCCCAGCTTCTCCGCGCACGCTTTCTGAGTCTGGTTTGCATCGAGGCGCGCCTGGCGGATCAGCGCTCCCACAATCTTGCGCTGCAGCCGCGGCTTGTCTGTCTGCAGGATCTCTATCTCCTGGTTCGCTGGCGATGCCGACTCGTCGAAAAAGTAGCCCAGCGGCACGCCGCACAGTTCCGACACCGTCTCCAGTTGCGGCAGCTGCATGTCGCGCTCGCCATACTCAAACTGGCGGAAGCGGTAGGTGGACACGTGCAGCGATGCGGCCAGCTCCCGCTGGCTCCGCCCTGCCACCTGCCGTGCGTGCCTGACCAGGGTTCCCACGATCTTCTGCCGGATCACCTGTTTGTCTGGTTCGCTCATCGTCGCCCTCCCGCGGAGTAACCAGGCCTTGTTGACATTATATCACCTCCGGCCGTAGGCCGCAAGCGTTGGGAAGGCGCGTGCGTAAGACGCTCATCGGGCCGCCCCCCCGCATTTCGGTCTACCTACCCTATCCCTACCGCGGCTGCGCTGCCCGCACGACATGGGTCAAGTGGACGGCTCGGCATGGGTTGATCTATACTCAATCACCCACATGGAGGACGGCATGAGCACAGATGAGATGGTGTCTTGTTCGCTGTGCCAGCGCCATTGCCTGGTCATGCCGGGCGAGGTCGGCTTCTGCCGCACGCGCCGCAACGTCCGTGGCAGAGTGCAGAGCCTTGTCTTTGGACGGCTGGCTGCGCTGGAGAGCCGGCCTATCGAGATCAAACCCTTCTACCACTTTCACCCTGGCACCACCGCCCTGACTTACTGCTGCTACTCCTGCAACTTGCGCTGTCGCTGGTGCCAGAACTGGCATCTCAGCCGCAGCGATCCCTCCCTGGTAGCGGCGCGGTACGTCTCTCCTGAGGATCTGGTGCGAAGGGCGCTGCAAGCCGGTGACCAAGGCCTGTGTTGCAGCTTCACCGAACCCACCCTGCTGCACGAGTACAACCTGGCGGCCTTTCCCCTGGCCAAGGCGGCTGACCTGTACACCTGCTACGTGTCGAACGGTTACATGACACTCGAGACTCTGCGAGAGCTGCGAGAGGCTGGCCTGGACGCGATCAAGATCGATGTCAAAGGCGACGCGGACGTCTACCGCGCGTACTGTGATGCGCCACAGGGGGAGAGGGTGTGGGAGACGGCTGCAGCAGCAAAGCAAATGGGGCTGCACGTGGAGATCGTGAACCTGGTGGTGACGGGCGTCAACGACAGTGAGGCTGCGCTGCGCGATCTGATCGCGCGCCATCTGGACGCGGTGGGCTCTGAGACGCCACTGCACTTGACGCGGTACCATCCGGCGCACGAGATGCACGCGCCGGCAACGCCCATCGCCGCGCTGAAGCAGGCCCATCAGTGGGCGCATGAGGCTGGCGTGGCCTTTGCCTACCTGGGCAACGTGTACGGGCAGGGTGGCACCAACACCTGCTGCCCCTCGTGCGGGGAACTGCTGATCGAGCGCTCGCCCTACAGCGAGCCGCGCGTCTGGCTCACGCCATCCTCACAGTGCCCCAGTTGCGGACGGCCTATCCCGGTGATCCGCTAGCTAGCGCTGAGTACCTGGCAAGGCCCCCTCAGTCGGCCACCACGACGATTTCGTTGTCGCTGGGCGCGGCCAGGAAGATGCGGCGCGTGGCTGGGTCGCAGGCCATGTCGGTCACATAGCGGTACTTGTCTAGCGCGATGTCGCGCACTCGTGCGTTGCTGGCCCCGTCGTAGACGTAGAGCTTGCTGGTGCGCTGCACATAGATGCGGTTGCGTTGCTCGTCCACTGCGATCAAGCCCGCCTGATCAAGCGTGCCGACCTCGCTGTTGCTGTTGAGATCGATAACGACCGTCCGGCTCGACCCGCGCAGGTACAGGCGGTTGGTCACGCTGTTAACCGCCAACCAGGGGTCCGCTGCCGACGTGGGCATCTGGCTGGGCGCGATGCGCGAGATGACCTGGGAATCCAGGCCGATGACCGCGATCGTACCATCCCCGGTGTAGGCAGCATAGGCCAGTCCGGTGTTGCGGTTGACCGCCACACTGATATCCTCAACAAAGGAAGTGCTGCCCAGACTGACCGTGCCAATGTGTTGGTAGTTGCCGCCGTCATAGACCAGCACCTGGTCGTCCTCACCGACGATGACGCTCCAGTCCGCCACATAGACACGCCCATTAACGGGGTTGACTGCCAGCTCGGATGGCGAGTAGGCCCCAGCGGCGATTTGCCCCACCAGCGCATCGCTGGCGCAGGAGATGGCGTACAGCGGGTTCCCGTAGCTGGCGTAGGCCTTGCCCAGCTCAGCGTTGACGCGCACCGCTCGCACCTGGTCCGCCAGGGGCACGGTGCTGAGCAGCGAGACGCTGTTGGTGTCCAGCACCGCCACGTCCTGCGCGTCGTCGCGCGCCACATAGCAGCGCCCATTTGCCGGGTTCAGGCTCAGGCTGTACGGCTCGCCCGGCAGCGATCGCACGCCTGTGAAGGCAGCCCCTAGCGTCGCTGTCGGTGTCGTGCCTAGAGTCGCTGTCTTGGTCGGCGTGGGCGAGGCGATCGAGGTGGCGGTGGGCACAGGGGTGGGCAGGGACACGTAAGAGCTCTTGAGGATGACAGGCAACCGGATCCACGCCACCGGCGTAAAGGGCTTGAGCGTCGGCGTTCTCGTCGGCGTCGGGGTGCGGGTCGGGGTGGCCGAAGGCGTGGCCGTGGCCGCGGGGCCGGAGATGCGCAGCCGAATGGTCAAGTCTGCGTCAAAGCTGGCGCCCACGTCTTCCCACGATCCATCGGCGCCCGTGCGGCTGTAGAAGGTGCGCCCTCTTTCCGACGGACCTCGCTCGTCAATGGCCAGTGGATAGCCGAAGCTGGCATTGGTCAGTTTGACCACGGCCACGAGTTCAGTGCCCGCACTCACCGGCAGCGGGCCCACCGGCACCGAGCAGTAGCCGGCTTCAGAGAAAGAGAGATCGGGGCTGCTGGTCAGCAGGCCGCTCGGCCGGGATCCGTCAAAGGCACTGTAGACATAGACGTCCACGTCCGCAGTGGCATCGGTGGTCCAGAACTCGACGCGAGTCACTGTGCCGCTTTGGCCTGCGGTGTACTTGCTCAGCCCCCAGCGGGTGGTCTGTCCCGGCACGCCAATAGCCCCGTTGTAGCCGGCCTCGTCGTGGTGCAGCAGGACGCCGCCGGCATCATAGTCCTGCCACTCGGAGACGAACCCAGCCCTGGTGCCAATGCTAGCCGAACCGTAGGCAATGGCGAAGTAGCCCCTTTCGCTGCCATAGCCCCATGTTCCGCCCCAGTTGGAGCCCCAGCTGTTCTTGACGATCCAGGCGCCGCGACCGCCTTGGTGCTCGAGATTGTCGTCCCAGCCGACGATCAGCACACCATGGTTGGGATCCTGGGTGCCTGGATAGTACAGGGTGTACGAACCGTTGTAGGCCGAGAACTCTTGCTTCCAGCTTTCGAATGTGAACTGGCCCGCGTACATCGAGGTCGCGAGCGGCCCGTAAGTGTAGAGATATGCCTTGAGCACGTCGGGGCTGGGAACGTCATCGCCACTGGCGTAGCGCCAGCCCAGGAGTGTCTTCTGGTACGGGCAGCCAGTGCGGCAGCCGACATCGCTGGCCACATACGGATCACAGGACTCTATCACGGTTCCGTGCTTGGAGGTCAGACTGCTCAGCATGTTCGAGTTGCCGCCATCACAGCTGCCCACCGGACGCCCGGAGCGCTGGTAGTTGTTGACCTCCTCCCAGTTGCACTCCTTGGCATGGTTCTCAGAGAAATCATAGCTGCCGGCGCCATCGATCTGCAGTTTGGACTCAAAGCTGCCAAGGAAGGCAAAGGCATAGCAGGCACCGCAGGGGTTCTGGTCCTGCACGCGGGTGACAATGCCCCTCTCGCGCCAGTCAAAGCGGCTGGGCAGTTGCTCGGCGCTGACGCCTGCTGGCATGCGGTCGCCCTTGATGTGGGACATGTCAACTGGTGGCGCGAGGAATCCCATGCCAGGCGGGAGCGGGCCCGCAGGCACCGGCCGGGTCGGAGCCAGACGCTCTACGCCCACATCGCCCTCTGCACCAGCTGCCAATGGGACTGGGGTCAGGCCGGCCGGGCCAGCGAGGGCGCCCGGCGCGAACGTTTGCGGGCCGGCCACCACAGGAGCGGCACAGGCTTGGGGCGGCAGGACACAGATGACCGCCAGCAGAACGACGAGCCAGAGGAGCAGCGGAAGAGCGGCGCTGCGAATGCGCATCGGCAACCCTCCTTCGGACACTGAGCCATCCCGCGCAGTGCCCATCTAGCGCCAGTGCATCATCGTGCGGCACCATTGTAGTGAGCGCCACAACGCAGTCAAACGTATCGCACGCTGTCCGTCAGCGCCAATGCTGGCACCTGCTTCACGTACTCGCTGTATCCGCAGTTCATGAACTGTATAGCATGTCCTGGACACCGCGCGTTTTTTGCTCTTGCTGTCGAATCGACGATACTATGGTGGCTCTCCTTTTGGGCGACAGTCTTCTGCAGCGAGGGAGGTCGTTCTCCTCTGGCTGCCACTGCACACCTCCCCTCTCGGCGAGCTCAAATGGCGGCAAGCGACGGCCGCCACGATCATATCGAAGGAGTCGGCAATTGGCGCTTCCCAACATAGTTGTGTTCACCATCGTCGGATTTGTCGCTCAGATGATCGATGGCGCACTGGGCATGGCCTATGGCGTGAGTTCGACAACCTTCCTGCTCAGCCTGGGTGTGCCGCCTGCCCTGGCAAGCGCCAGCGTGCATTGCGCTGAGGTGGCAACTACCGCGGTGTCGGGCCTCTTCCATCTGCGCCTGGGCAACGTAGACCGCGAGTTGTTCGTAAAGCTGGTGATCCCCGGCGTCATTGGCGGCGTTTTAGGCGCCTATACCCTGACATCAATCCCCAATGATGTCATCAAGCCCCTCATCAACTTCTACCTGTTGGCGATGGGCTTGGTCATCCTGCGCAAGTCCTTGTCGCCCCCGCACCGGCAGGTGCCGGTTAGGAGGCATCTGGCACCTCTGGGACTCGCAGGCGGCTTCTTGGACGCTGTCGGCGGAGGAGGATGGGGACCGATCGTGACCAGCACCGTGGTTGCCGGCGGTGACAATCCTCGCTATGCCATCGGCTCGGTGAACTTGGCTGAGTTCTTTGTCACCGTGTGCGAGTCCATTACCTTCTTCCTCACACTGGGTGCGATGCGCTGGGAGACGGTATTGGGCTTGCTCATCGGTGGTGTGCTGGCCGCGCCACTGGCAGCCTATGTCTGCGCCAGACTGCCCACCCGAGTGCTGATGCGCCTGGTGGGCCTGTTGATCATGGTGCTGAGCCTGCGCGCGCTGTATGTAGCCTTGCGCTGAGAAGGCGGCCATCGCTTCCGGCAAGGCCGCATACGCGTTGCGGCTCCTGCCCGGACACGAGTGCCGAGCAGGAGCCGCCGAAATGCATCATCGCGGGCTTTTAGCCTGCCCGCAGCGCCCTACTGCATCGTTGCGTAGTTGTTCATCACCGCCGGCAGATAGACTCTATTCTGCGGGGCAAAGATCCACACACGGACCTCGTCCGCAGTGTGAGCCATGTCGTCGTCCCGCTGCCGGTAGACCGAGATGCTGCTGTTGGTGAGCTTCTGCCAGTTGCTGCCGAAGAACTTTCCGCCAGCCTCAAAGCCGCCAGTATACCAAGTGTTGTGACCACGACCCTCAGGTTGCGTGTCCCTGGTAAAGGCCCGCACAATATAGGTCATCGGGTTGCCGCCCAGATTGTGCTCTAACGCCAGTTCCTGTCCCGCTCCGACGCTGAGCCAACCGCTGTCGTAGGCCGGGGGGTCAGGATCGTAGATCTGGATGCGCACCTCGTCAACATACCAGTCGTGAGCGAAGCGAACGACTTGAATGGTCTCGCTGGTGAGTGAGTGCCACGCCGCCCCGACCCGCATGCCGCCCATGTGTTCCATCCCGCCTGCCGAGCGGAGGTGGACGCCATAGCCCTCTGGGCAAGCGTGCCGGAATCGCATGGCCACACTGTAGTCGTCGATGTCTCCGCCCAGATTGTGGGTCAATGTCATTGCAGAGCCCGCGTCGATGGCAACCCAGCCGCTGTCGTAGAGCGGTGGTGGATCGGGAACCCAGATGCGCACCCGGGCCCGATCGGCGAACATGTCGTTGGGCATCCGTTCCAGCTGGATGGTGTCGGCGGTCAGATTCTGCCAGGCCAGCCCCCAGTACATCTCGCCGAACTCCATCCCGCCAAATGCCCTGTGGTTGACTTCCAGCTCGCCATCCGTGTCGAGGAACCACACGTCCACAGCGTAGTCGTCGGGGTCACCACCGTAACCGTGTTCGAGCGTCAGCACCTGGCCTGGGGCAATCTCCACCCAATCGCTGCTCCAGAAGACGACGTCTTGAGCCGTGGAGCCACCAACCTCAGGGCCGCCGGACGCTGACGAGGCAAAGGCCAGCGGGCCAGCCAGCGCTCCGTTAGCCACTATTAGCAGCGCCAGCATGGCCAGAACGGCCAGCACCCCTGTTGCGAGCAACGCTTGTCTGCCTTTCATCTTCACCATTCCTTTCACCTTATCTGCTGTGCCAACTGTCCACCAAGCAAGGAAACGCAGAAGTGACCTGGACGAGGAACGCCGTGCGATGTAGAGATTCTAGAGGAACGGTTATGCTGGGCCGATGCCGACGGTGTACGATGATTGTACCGCAAGTGTACGAGGGGTCAAATCAGTTGCGCGCCACCCACTGCAAAGCCAACGTTTGACTCTACGATCCAGGCCCAGAATCGTCCCCTCGAAACGAGATGTGGAGGCGACATGTCCTGCGCCTCCACACCGCCCACCAAGGATGGCATGAATGAGTCGGATTGTCAGTATTGATACAAAGGTGTGCTACAAGCCAGAGGCCAGGTTCCCGGCGAGTAGCACCACAAAGGCGATCAACAGGAACCAGAACTCGTTGCCACTCACCACCGGCAGGCCCGCGAACCTGCCAAGCACTGCCAGGACGGCCAGCAGGATGCTGATCCAAAAGGTCGTCTGCCTGGGCGGAGTCAGCCGCATCGCTATCACCTCCTCCTTTCGATCACGACGGATCATTGGTGGCTGCGCTAGCTGCGCCGGATTGTACAACTGACAACCCCAAAGATGTCAGTGGGTTGCGGCAACGGATCGTAGGCCCGTCAGCCCGGCTTGCGGCCCGCCAGCAGCAGGTAGCTGCAATAGTCGAACCACTCGCGCGGCGTGTCCATCAGCTGCCTGATCGAGCTGCGCATGGCGGGCTTGGTGAAGAACAGCGGCAGGATGCGGCGCCAGGCGCGCAGCACCTGCCGCCAGCCGATCCAGGCGACGCGCGAGCGCACTTCCTCGGCGGCGTCGATCTGTCCCACGCGCACCTGCGTTTCCTCTAGGCCAGACGCGGCCCACAGCTCACGCCAGCGATCGACGGTGACAATCTCGGTGCCCAGCATGCCGCCCGCGCTAGCCTTTTCGACCAGCCCCGCTGGCGGCTCACCCAGCCAGGCAATCTCGTTGAGGCCCAGGTATCCTCCGGGCTTGAGCACGCGGACCATCTCGGCGATGGCCGCAGCCTTGTCCTGCACAAAGGCCAGCACTGACTCGCAGATCACCACATCAAAGCGATCCGCGTCAAAAGGCAGCTCGCGTACATCGGCCAGCCGGAACTCGACCTGCCCGGCCACGCCCTCGTCCTCAGCGCGCAGGCCCGCCCACTCGAGCATCTTCTCGGAGATGTCGACCGCCACCACGTGCAGGCCGTACTTGCGGGCCATGTGCGCAGCCCCAACGCCGATGCCGCAGCCCACCTCCAGCGCCTCGCTGGCATCCTCAACATGGCACATGGACAGCAGCTCCGCGGTGGCGGGAAAGCCGCCGGTATGCTTGCTGACACCAGCCAGGCCCTGCAGGTCCAGGTAACTGATATCTTCGTTCGTTCTGACCTCGCTAGCCATAGTCTTGACCTCCTTTGCGATGGCGCGGTCGTTATCTAGGCTGTCTGAAGCACCGCCGACTACTCCTGATCCGCCGGCGCGGCTTGGAAGCTCTCCTAAGGGGCCAGCACGTCGCCGTCGATGCCAATGTGCTGCTCCAGCCAGTAGGCCTGGTCACGCCATGCTTCAGTGCCCAGGCTGTGCCCGGCATCGTACCACATCACGTCCTTCGGCTCGCTGCCCGCAAGCTGGTAGCGCACCGCATCGGGCAGCGGCACCAGACGGTCTTGGCGGCCGGACTGGAAGAGCAGCGCCGCGGGCGCGGCGTGCCCCACAAAGTGGATGGGCTCGATGGGCCACATGGCGTCCCTCCAGGCCTGGCGTTTGTCCTGCGGCAGCGCGTACAGGCCGCCGCCCACGTCATCGAGACCAGTTTCGTGCGTGACCAGCCCGCCGTCGCCCACCACCAGCACATAGGCACACAGGCGGTCCTCCACGCCGGCCAACAGCCCGCCCATGGCGCCGCCATAGCTGAACCCGACATAGGCCAGCCGCTGCGGGTCGACGTCCGCTCGCGCCAACAGCAGATCCACGGCCCGGCGCAGGTCGACAATGAGCTGGATCTGCTCTTCGCGGTCTCGTGCGCTGAACACGATCGCAGCGTCGGCGCGCTGCCGGTGCTCGGGGCGGGCATGCGGCGCATCGATGGCGATCACCACCGCGCCGGACCGGGCAAAGCGCTCTCCAATGTTGGCCACGTCCTGCCGCCTGCTGGGCATGCCATGCATCAGCACAACGCCAGCAAAGAGGCCAGGACCATCGGGGACGAGGAGCGTGGCTGGCACGCGCCCGCCCTTGGGGCTACCGTAGGTAAAGTCGGTCCACGTCACCCCGTTGCGGAAGGTGGACACCTCATCCCTGATGTCCAGCGGGACGCTGCCGTCATAGTCAAACAGCTTGAGACTGTCCTGGTAGTAGGCGCTGCAATCCTCAAGCGGCACCGGCTCCACGGCATTCACCGCGGGGAGGAAGATGCTTGGGCGGAGCATCTCGCGTTCCTCTTTGGGCACCGACAACCCCACCAGACAAACGCCCGCCTCGGTCTCGGCCAGCGCCAGGTCCACGACCGAGCCAGCCAGGGTGCCCCGCGTGAACTCGATCTCGTAAAGCGCCCAGGGCAGCCGCGAAGAGGGTTGCCCGCCAACGGAAGCAGGCCACTCTGCCAGCTCCAGCACCGGCAGCAACAGCGACTCGACCAGCTGAGGGATGGTGATGCCAGGGAAGAATTCATGGATCAGGCGCGTGTCCCAGTCGCCAGGGTCCGAGGGCAGGAAATGACCGGGCTCGGCCTGGTCCCACTCTGCTGGCGCCAGACCGCGGATGCCGAGTTCCTCCGCTACGAAGGGTGCCAGCGTGATCTGCGGAACTGCCGCAGCCGTCGGCGTGGGCAGCACAGCGACCGGCGTAGGCGTCGGTGCTGGCTGCGCGCAGCAGGTCAGCAGCTCGAGTATGACAAGCAGACACACCAACCGCTCTTTCATGACGCGTGGCCTCTCCGTCATTTGTTTGGTGCCACTATAGCACAGCGGCAGCGGGCGCGCATCCACCAGGTGGGGGGTGTTGTAACTGGCCAAGTGGGCAATCCACTGGCGGCAGGCCGCACTGGCAGGGGAAACACCGCATCCTGGTTGCGCCTAGCAGTGCAGGATTGTGTGGCCGCTGCACCCGCCTTGAAACCGGAGCGTACGCTGCGCAGATGAGTTTGGCAGCAGCCCACAAAACCAGCTACAATCAATGCAGATTCGAGACGATGGGAGCGACAATGCCGCGGACCTCACGACGCTTGGTCTTTGTGTGCATCCTTCTGCTCGCCACGGTCACCGCCTCGGCCTTGCTCCGATCCGGCGCGGTGGCCACAGTCGACTATGCGCGACAGACCGGCCAGCCGTGCCCCGTTTGCCACGAGCGCCCCGAGGGCGGGGGCGCGCTCACCGCGACGGGAGCTGCCTTTGTGCGCGGCGGCTACCAGTGGCCCCTCCCCGCGGGCATCCAGGTGACAGAGGGCCAGGTTCCCTACCGCATTCCTCGAGCCATGCGCCTCTTCGTCGGCTACATCCACTTGGCTACGGCCGTCGCCTGGTTTGGCACCATCTTCTACGTGCATGTCGTGGTTCGGGTGAAGCAGCTGAGCAGTGGAATCCCCCGCATGGAGCGACGAATCGGCTGGATTGCCATTGTCATCATGGCCGTCACCGGCACGGTGTTGACCCTCTATCGCTACCAGGAGACAGGAACGGTCTTTGCCGGTACCTTCGGCACGGTATTTGTCATCAAGCTGCTGCAGTATGGTCTGATGGTCCTCCTCGCTGCAGCGGCGACCACCGTGCTAGACCGCCAGATGCGCGCCGCCAAGGGCTCTGCCCCTCAGCCCAGCGCGCCTTCCGAAGCGATCACCGCACAGTCGCTGCCCACGTTCGACGGGAAGGACGGCAGAAGCGCCATGGTGGCTGTGGACGGCAAGCTCTACGACGTGTCTGCCAGCCGGCTGTGGCGCGCCGGCGTGCATGTGGGACGGCACCATGCCGGGCAAGACCTGACTGCCGCGCTCGAGGGGGCGCCGCATGGCAAAGAGGTGCTGGAGCGCATGCCCACGGTTGGCGAGATTCAGGGTTCCACTGAGATGGCAGAGCCTCGGGCGCCGCAGGCGCAGCGCCTCTTTGTGGCCTTTGCCTACGCCAACCTGCTTCTGGCTGCTGGGATCCTGCTCTGCGTCGCCTGGTGGAAGTGGGGCTTTCCCCTGAGGGAAGCCCAGCCATCGCCGGCGGGACCTGGTGTAGCAGCCTGGTCCGAGGAATCGACGGACTGCATTTCCTGCCACACCGACAACGAATTCATGGTCGCTCAGATTCGGGAGTGGGAGCGCAGCGACCATGCTGCCAGCCGTGTAGGCTGCTACGAGTGCCATCAGGCAGCCAGCGGCGAGGTGGATGCTATCGCGCACAACGGCTACCTGGTCAGCACTCTGGTGACGCCTAAGGACTGCAGCCGTTGCCACATCCTGGA
>Ga0180438_10009700_pt1 | contig 11941 bp, 8 predicted proteins | sample SS_ome_12_FD_132455 | JGI IMG/M metagenome (GOLD analysis project Ga0180438, IMG submission 132455) | Hypersaline lake sediment archaeal communities from the Salton Sea, California, USA - SS_3_D_2 metaG | ecosystem: Environmental > Aquatic > Non-marine Saline and Alkaline > Hypersaline >...
AACAAACGGCAAGACCACCGTTGCGTTCCTCGTCCGGTCCATAATTGCCGCCACCGGCCAGAAGTGCGGCCTCATCGGTACAATCGTCTACGACACGGGTGACAGCCGCCAGGATGCCGCCCTGACAACGCCGGATTGTGCCGCCATCGCTCAAATGCAGCGTAAAATGCTGGATGCCGCCGCAAAGTACATGGTCATCGAAGCCAGCAGCCACGCGCTTTCCCAGAACCGCCTCGCTGGTATCGATTTCAAAACCGCCGCCTTTACAAACCTTTCCGGCGACCATCTCGACTACCACAAAACCGAACAGAATTATCTGGCCGCCAAAAGCTCCCTGTTCGAAAGACTCTCACCCGATGCTACCGCCGTCCTGAACGGAGAATCCCCTCATTCCCACTTCATAGCCGCCAAAACACCGGCAAAAGTCTTATGGTACGCCGTCGATGCACCCGCCGATGTCACAGCCCGCATTGAAACTATGGACACGACCGGAACGGTTTTTACAGTTAAATATGAGGACCACCGGCACGAAATAAAGACCCCGCTGCTCGGCCGGTACAATCTGAGCAACAACCTCGCTGCAGCAGGCTTGTGCCTCGCAGCAGGCTTTGACCTCGAAACAATTGCCGCCGGCCTCTCCGATGTGGACACAATTCCGGGACGCCTCGAGAGACTCGACCCTCTCGGAGGCGCCGGCCCTTCGGTCCTGATAGACTATGCCCACACCGACGACGCCCTGAAAAATGTGCTTTCCACTGTGAGGCTTCTCTGCAAACACAAGCTCGTGGTAGTCTTCGGATGCGGCGGTGACCGTGACAAAACCAAACGCCCCCGAATGGCCAGGGTCGCCGAACAATTCGCCGACCAAATCATTGTCACCAGTGACAACCCCCGAAACGAGGAACCGGCCGATATAATAAAAGATATCGTCGCCGGGTTCGAAAGCCCCGATTCGCGAAGGATCACAATCGAGCCCGATAGAGAAAAAGCCATCGATACCGCCGTCAAAGCCGCCGCCGAAAACGACATCGTGCTTATTGCCGGAAAAGGACACGAAACATATCAGATAATCAAAGAGCAGCGCTTCGAATTCAGTGACAAAGCGGTCGCCTTGCGGTGCCTGGAAAAAAGAAGATGAAGGAATTCTCAGTAGAAAAGCTGGCCCGAATCACAGAAGCTGAGCCGACAAAGAGCAAATCTGTCTTCACCGGCGTAAGCACCGACTCGCGCACTATCCGCCCCGGCGACTGCTTCTTCGCCATACAAGGCGAAAACTTCGACGGCCACGACTATGTTCGGAATGCATTTGAAAAAGGCGCCGCCTGCGCAGTTGTCAGCAAACAGATCGACCTTACCGGAGACTGTCTGCTCAGGGTAGATAACTGCGTCAAGGCCCTCGGCGACTTTGCCGCACAATACCGCCGACAAGGCCGCTTCAATGTTGTCGCCATAACAGGCTCCGTCGGCAAGACTACTACCAGACGCATTATTCATCATCTACTCAGTGAACATTTCCCGACCTTTCAGGCGCCCAGAAACTTCAACAACGAAATCGGCCTCCCTTTGACCCTGCTCGGTGCCGACCCTGACCATGAAATCATCGTTGCCGAAATCGGCGCCAGCCGTCCCGGCGAAATCGCTCACCTGGCACGAATCGCACGACCCGACCTCGCCGTCATAACAAACGTCTACCCCGCGCATCTGGAAGGCTTCGGCGACCTGAAAACCATAATAGAAGAGAAATCATCCATTGCCGACGGACTGTCCACACGCGGCGCCCTGATTATCAACGGCGCCTTCAACCGTCTTGTCCAGCAATGCCGGGCTAAAAAATCTTCTCTTACAACCTTCGGCAGGTCCGATGGCTGTGATATTCAGGCAAGAAACATTACTTATCACCGCTCAACAAGCCGGTTCACAATCGACGCCACAGAAGTCCGCCTGCCACTGCCCGGCGCCGGAAATGTAGAAAACGCTCTCGCCGCATGGGCCGTTTGCAGACACTTCGGACTATCCCTCGCGGACTTCGCCCGCGCCATAAGAACCCTGACGCCCGTACCCATGCGGGCCGAGCTTCGAGAAATGGGAAACCTTACTGTTCTGAACGACTGCTACAACGCCAATCCCGCCTCCATGCAAAATGCACTGCACATTTTGTCCCACATGGCCTCGTCTGAAAAACGCAGACCGGTCTTTGTTTGTGGGGATATGGCCGAGCTTGGCCCTCACGCCCGCCAGCTTCATGTCGAACTCGGCGAAGCCGCCGCTAAAACCGGCGTACGTCTACTGCTGGCTGTCGGCCGGTTTGCAGGCTTCACTGCACGCGCTGCGGCAGTGCACTCTGAAGCCGAACTGGAAGTAATATGCTTCGAAAACACGGATTCAGCTTGTAATAGCCTGGCAAAGTTCATAAAAGATTACGATATAATATTGGTTAAGGGTTCGCGGTCGGTCGGATTGGAGAGAGTCGTTGAAAAACTGAAAGAGCTTTCCGAGAGGACAGTTTGCGAGGTCCAGAACGCGCTCTTCGGTCCCGAACCGACTCAGAAGCAGCGATGAATATGCTTATGACTTCAGTATCAGGCCTGTTCTTTCGAGGTTTTAACCTGAGGTGATATACCATCTCTTAAAGCATTTTAGCGACGTCTTCACACACAAGGTCGGCTTCTACGCCTATCAGAACGTAATGTTTCGCTCCATACTGGCCATCCTGACAAGCCTCATCATCGCGCTGTTGATAGGCCCGGGTATTATTCGATGGCTCATGCGAAAGAAAATCGGCGACCGCCCGGAGTTTCACCACGACAGGCTCAACGAACTCACAAGGGAAAAAACCAACACCCCGACAATGGGCGGTTTGATCATAATTTCCGCTGTCCTCACCGGCACGCTTCTATGGGCCAACCTCCGTAACCCTTTCGTCCAGAAGGCAATCGTACTTGTGATATGGTTCGCTGCTCTGGGAGGCGTCGACGACTGGCTGAAACTCACAAGCACCGTTCAGCACCGAACCAGGGACGGCCTCAGGGCGTGGGAGAAACTGCTCTTCCAAATCGGAGGCGCCGTCCTTATCGCTTCGTTCCTGTTTGCCGATTTCGCCGACATTGAGGATGGTCACAGATTCTGGGTCCCCTTCTACAAGCATGGGCTGCCCCTGGCCAACTGGACCTTTATCATGATAGCAATTCTCTACATCACGGCCACAAGCAATGCCGTGAACTTCGCCGACGGTATGGACGGCCTGGCGGCCGGCTGCGTCGGAATCGTCGCACTCGTGCTCGCGGTCTTCTCATATGTTGCCTCAGAAACCATGGGCCTGACCAGCAGAACATGGTCCAGTTATCTGCTCCTCCCGCACATACCCGAGGCCGGCGAACTCAGCATCTTTTACTCCGCAATAGTTGGCGCCGTCCTCGGATTTCTGTGGTTCAACTGCCACCCCGCACAAACGTTCATGGGCGATGTCGGCTCCCAGCCGCTGGGCGCCGCCATGGGCTACGGGGCACTCGTCACCAGAAACGAAGTCTTGCTGTTGATAATCGGCGGTGTGTTTGTAGTGGAATTGCTCAGCGTCGTGCTCCAGGTCGGTTATTTCAAATACACCGGTGGCAAGCGACTTTTCCGCTGCGCGCCTATTCACCATCATTTCCATCTGGCCGGCTGGAGCGAACCGCAGGTCGTCGTTCGCTTCTGGCTTATCGCCGCCGCTTTTGCGGCACTCGCGCTGGCGACCCTGAAGATCCGGTGACGCTCCCTGAACCCGACCTGCCGAAAAAAAGCAGTTGAAAGGAAAACCGTAAGATGCTTTTACAACCATTGGACTGGCTCTTCATAATTGCCTTCTTTGTCATGGCGATGGTTGTTGGAATCATCGTTTCAAAGCAGGCCGGCAAAAATCCCACTCAGTTCTTCCTCTCGGGCAGAAACATGCCCTGGTGGCTGCTCGGTGTCTCAATGGTCGCCACCACCTTCTCAACCGACACCCCAAACCTTGTCACCGACATCGTCCGGCAAAACGGCGTCGCCGGCAACTGGATATGGTGGGCGTTTCTTCTGACCGGCATGCTTACCGTCTTCGTTTACGCCAAGCTGTGGCGCCGCTCCGCGGTCATGACCGACCTCGAATTCTACGAACTCAGATACAGCGGACCGGCGGCCGCCTTCCTCCGGGCATTCAGGGCCGTCTATCTCGGAGTGCTCTTCAACGTCTTCGTTATGGCGACCGTCACTCTCGCCGCAATAAAAATCGGATGGGTAATGTTCGGTTTCAGCCCCGCCCGGACAGTCACTATCGCTGCGATAGTCACAGTAAGCTACACCGTGCTCGGAGGATTGCGAAGCGTCCTGCTGACCGATTTCCTGCTGTTCATTATCGCTATGACCGGTGCCGTCGCCGCCGCCGTCGTGTCCCTTAACCACGAAGCGGTCGGCGGTCTGACCGCAATGCTCACCCACCCGAGGGTCGCGGATAAACTCTCGATTCTCCCCGCATTCGACCTCAGCACCACAGAGACCAGAAACACGCTTCTGTCTATTCTGATAATCCCCATTGCGGTTCAATGGTGGGCGGCCTGGTACCCCGGCGCCGAACCGGGCGGCGGAAGTTACATAGCCCAGAGAATGCTCGCCGCAAAAAATGAAAAAAACGCCATGGGCGCCACCTTCCTCTTCAATGCCGCACACTACGCACTGCGACCCTGGCCCTGGATTATTGTCGCGCTGTGTTCTCTGATTGTCTATCCCGATCTGGCCTCCCTCCACGATGCGTTCCCTCAGGTCAGCAGCGAGATGCTGAAACACGACCTGGCGTATCCGGCAATGCTCACCTTTCTGCCTACAGGTCTGCTCGGCATGGTCGTCGCCTCACTGATTGCCGCTTATATGTCGACAATCTCGACGCACCTCAACTGGGGCTCCTCATACCTCGTCAACGATTTCTACAAGCGTTTTATATGTCCCAACGCCGCCGAAAAGCACCTTGTGCTGGTCGGTAGAATATCAACGGCTCTGCTCATGGCCGCCGCGTGCCTCCTGGCATACTTCCTGCAAAGCGCAGAGCAGGCATTTCGCCTTATCATCCAGATAGGCGCCGGCACGGGCCTGCTGTTTCTGCTGAGATGGTTCTGGTGGAGAATAAACGCCTTCAGTGAAATCACCGCCATGGTCGTCTCGTTCGTTATCGCCTGCTGCTTCGAACTGGCGCCCGAAGAATCAGCCCTGAGTTCACTGGAGGATTGGCAAAAGCTCTTGATCGGCGTTACCTTCACTACAAGCGCATGGCTGTTCATCACCTTCCTGACCCGTCCCACCGACGATAGTACCCTCCGCTCCTTCTATCGCCTCGTTCAGCCGGGAGGCCCCGGATGGAAAGTCGTCCTGCAAAGGGCCGAAGCCGACAACGACACAATCGAGCTCTCAGGCAAAAAATGGGACCTGCCCACGGGTATTCTATCCATGTTCTTCGGGTGCCTCGCTGTTTACAGCGCCCTTTTCGCCACCGGTTACTGGATTTATGCAAACAAGCTCCCGGCGGCAATCTTAAGCGCCGTCGCTGTCACATCGACAGCACTCCTGATAAAAACCTGGACAAGCCTCGACATAAGATAATTACCGTGTCCTGCGAAATCGCGACCGGTAGTCCGTCAACACGCCCATCCGGATAACTCTATCGCCTCTCTACCCCAGCCTTGCCGCAAGAAGTAGCTGCGGTCGAATGCCCACAGGCTCAAGTTCTTTTTACCCACAAATTGTGGGTAGCCGCCGTATCATTTAGCCCGACGATTCGTTCGGCGCGCCTTACCCACCCCCCACTCAAAAAGCCTCCAGCTTAAACGCCGCCGGCCCGGCCCGCGTAAGCGAAAAACCCGCCCTTTCAGCAGCAGCCGGGAATTGCTCCCTGTAAACAGAAGACCACTCCGCCACCAACTTCTCGCCCTTATCGACCTCTGTCAAAGCCCACACACTTCCCCCGAAACCGGCCCCGAAGGCCGAAGTCGCACACGCCCCGAGCTGCCGCGCACTTCGGGCAAGAAAAACCGTCTCAGCAACCTGGTTTTCCAACAGCCGCTCCGCAAGCTCCTGAGACCTTGCAGCCTGCCTGCCGAACTCCTTAATATCACCGCCTGCAAGAGCTTCACCTGCAGCCGGTATAATCTGCTCGTTCTCTGCAAAGAAATGCTCGAACCGCCTTAGCATCTCCTCGCTGCCGAATCGCTCACGCCTGCCTCGTGTAAGAATCTCTCGGACCCTCAACGCTCCCCCGCCGCTGCCCGCTATCGCGGCAGCCAGATGCGCGTCCGTGCGCCCCGTCGTCCTGTTCCAGACCTCCGTTGCGCAGCGGCTCAATTCGGATATCCGGTTATATCTCGCCATGGCCTCGCCGGTCTTCTCGGCTGCGACTCCACTCGATGCCACCGCAAAAACCATACCCTTCGGAAATTCGATTGTGCGCTCAAGCCGCACCGGACAATAAGAATACTGGCTGAGGCAACCAGCCTTGCAGCAGAGAATCGCGGTGTGGTCCTCGCTGCCCCCGAATGTCCCCACCCCCTTGTCACCGGCCAGCGTGCCGAAGCTCTGCCCGTTCTCTACCGTCCCCAGATAGCCTGCCAACTCCTCGACAGCTCGAATATTGCTGCGGTATTCCCCTCGCAGCTCCAGTTTATTGTGCGCCGATAGCACCAGAAAAAAACCTACCATCAGCGCGCTCGAACTGCTCATACCCGCAGCCGCAGGCAAATCGCTGGCAAAGGCGATATCCGCCCCTCGCAGTCCACCAGGAAAATTCTTCGCCACACGGCCCAATACCGCAGTTGCGTACCTGCTCCAGTTCCCCCCGACCGCTTGAGTCTTTCCCTCCGTGTCAAATTCCGCCTGCTCACCCCCCAAAGTGTTGACAATTCTGACGACCCCGTCTTCGCGCCCCGCCGCCGCAATGCAGAAACCCATCTCCACCGCAGCCACGATGCTTCGACCGCCCGCGTAGTCGGTATGCTTGCCCAGGACCTCTATCCGACCCGGAACGAAAAAAACCCTGACAACGGCTTTCTCACTCACTCCCAGAGTCCGCAGCGCGCTGCCGCATTCGGCGAACAGCCCGGCTTTGTTTCGCCCCGCCGCCGCGCTTAGACCGCCACCGACCATACCATCGGCCAATCCTTCAGCATCAAAAAGACCTCCGACGGTCAATTGTTTTTTCAAACGAGCACCTCCGCGTTGATACCTCAAACCGCCGACGGTGGCGCACTTCTCGCAAAAATCAGCAGCCTGTCCCGGGCGAATTGCTCAAATATCGTGATGCTCTTCGATGTGGATTTGAACGTTCTCTCTGTAACCGGACGAATCACCGGAGGCGAATTTATCAAGCTTTCGCTGTGCAAAATAAATCTTCACCGCAGTAATCATGCACCCCACGCCTACAATGCAAAACAAAACCGCGAAAAGCATTGCAAAAAGCTCTCGAAGCAGCCAGATCAGAAACCCGAAACCTATCAGCAGCATCCCCACGATGAAAGCTCCGGCAGCGAAATTTCGAGACGCCTGAGAAATTAGATTTGTGTAAAAACGAAAGCTCACATCGCGTCCTTTTGCTCATGTCAAAAAAACGGGCCCCTCTCGGGACCCGCTCGTCATGCCCTGTCAATACATTCCGCCGCCGGGAGGCATCGCCGGAGCTGGTTCCTTCTTTTCGGGAATCTCGCTGACTATCGCATCGGTCGTCAAAAGCAGAGACGCGATTGAAGCGCCGTTCTGAAGCGCGGCCCTTTCGACTTTCGTCGGAACGATGACTCCGAACGCGATCATGTCACCGTACTTCTTCTTCATCGCGTCGTAGCCGAAGTTCCGCTCGCTGCTTTCCAAAACCTTTTGCGCTACTATCGAACCGTCGAGGCCAGCGTTCTCGGCGATCTGCTTTATCGGCGCCGGCACCGCTCTGCGAACGATATCAACACCGATTTTCTCATCGCCGACGGCTTTGACCTTGTCCAGCTTCCCAAGCGCCCTGAGCATCGGAACACCGCCGCCCGGCAGGATTCCTTCTTCCACAGCCGCACGGCACGCGTGAAGCGCATCTTCGACCCGTGCCTTCTTCTCCTTCATTTCCGCTTCCGTGGCCGCGCCTACGTTGATTTGCGCCACCCCGCCCGCCAGCTTTGCGAGCCTTTCCTGCAGCTTCTCAATGTCGTAATCGCTCGTCGATTTTTCTATCTCGCTCTTGATCTGCTCGATTCTGCCCTTGATCGCGTCCGTGCTCCCGGCGCCTTCGATGATCGTCGTGTTGTCCTTGTCAATGGTGATTCGCTTGGCCCGACCAAGCTGTGACAGTTCGATATTCTCCAACTGCAGACCCAGGTCCTCGAAAATAGCCTCCGCGCCGGTCAGAACCGCAATGTCACTGAGCATGGCCTTGCGCCTGTCTCCAAAACCGGGCGCCTTTACAGCCGCCGCCTGAAGAACTCCCCGCAGCTTGTTCACAACCAGAGTCGCAAGTGCCTCACCCTCGACGTCTTCGGCTATGATCAGCAGAGGACTGCCCTGTTTCGATACCTGCTCGAGCAGCGGCACGAGCGATTTCACTGAACTGATTTTCTTCTCATGAACCAGAATATACGGCTTCTCCAGAACCACCGTCATATTCTCGACCTTGTTCACGAAATGCGGGCTCAGATAACCCTTGTCGAACTGCATACCCTCGACAAGCTCCACCGTCGTCTCCAGCGACTGGCCTTCCTCCACCGTGATAACGCCGTCCTTGCCCACCTTGTCCATCGCTTCGGCAAGCTTCTTGCCGATTTCAACGTCCTGGTTCGCCGAGCATGTCGCAACCTGTTCGATCTGCTTGCTCGACTCGACCGGTATGCTCATCTCCTGAAGCTCTTCCACGATAGCGTCGACCGCCTTGTCTATCCCACGCTTTACCTGCATCGCGTTCGCCCCGGCGGTTATATTCTTAAGACCTTCCAGGAAAATGCTCTCGGCAAGAATCGTCGCCGTCGTCGTCCCGTCACCGGCAACGCTCGAGGTCTTGGACGCAACCTCCTTGACCATCTGAGCGCCCATATTCTCGTAAGAATCTTCCAACTCGATCTCCTTAGCCACCGTCACCCCGTCCTTCGTCACCGTAGGCGACCCGAATGATTTCTCAAGAACCACGTTCCTACCGCAAGGGCCTAACGTAATCTTAACCGCTTGTGACAGTTTCTTGACGCCGTTGGAAATCGCCGAACGCGCGTCAGTCCCAAATGCTATCTTTTTTGCCGCCATTTTTGTTTTCTCTCCTTTTTATGATTCATCGTATAATAGTGTGTCTGTTTTGCTCAGCGGTCTCAAAAGGCCTATTCTATGACCGCCAGAATATCCGACTCGCTCATTATCAGATACTCTTTGCCGTCCGCCTTTACGTCTGTACCCGCGTAGCTCGTGAAAAGCACCATATCGCCTTTCTTCACCTGCATCGTTTTACGCGTTCCGTCGTCGAGCATTTGTCCCTCGCCCACGCTTACTACTTTTCCTCTTTGAGGCTTTTCTTTCGCCGTGTCCGGAAGGACTATTCCGCCCGCTGTCTTGTTTTCCGCCTCGATACGTTCAACAAGAACCTTGTCAGCTAATGGTCGAATCTTCATTTTTTAACTGCTCCTTTCAAACTAAACCCTTTTATTTTCATCTGTCAAAAAACCGCACAATACGTCATATGTACGGTCGGTTCAAACGCTCACCCGAAAATATCGCTGCCGTATTTCTTCAAAAAAAGCCTGTTTAGCAGTTCCCGAAGCACCTCCATATTCACCGGCTTGCCCACAACACTGAAAACCTCAAGCTGAAGCGCCTTGCTCAGCAGGCTGCTGCTCACTGTGCTTGTCAGCAATATGCACGGCAGCAGCGGGTATTCCACGTGTATAAGCCGTATTGTCGCCAGCCCCTTTGAGACAGCCGAATCCATATCGATGATCATAGTATGAATCCGCTTTTGCTCAAGCACGTTGACGAACTCCTGCGGCCGCCGGGCCGTCAGCAGGTTTACCCCGCGTGGCGCAAATATCATCCGAAGTGCCTCCGGCCACGCCCAGTTCCCCTCGCTCACCAGAACATTGACTTCATTTAGCCTTGACTGCTCATGTATCATCTGCAAATAACTCTCTGGTCCCGATTCAGGATAATCGGCTAACAAAACCTTAACCCGCTCCGGACTGTGCATAAGTGCAAGCCCGTTCTAAACACCTCATTGCAAATCTTGTGCCAAAGCGTTACTGTGGAAATAAGTTCACGTAAACTCTTTCCCAAAAAGACATTATGTCAAACCATCGCCCCAGCCCCTGACTGCCAAAATCCACACCCGCAACCAGCACCACTGCCAACTCGGCAGACGCCCGCCCTGTGCCGGCATCGCTCCCGCTCGAACCGACCGAGCCCGACCCAAATACCGATCTAACCCTCGTCCTGTCCAACGCTTATAGCCCGTTTCATGCCCCGCGACTTGTCCTCGAACTGATAACGAACAGCAATCCAACTCTTTCCACAAATTCCTTGCCCATGAAGCCTGCATTTTGTTATAACATCCCTTTTGAGTAAACGCCAAAATAGTTGCTCCGGGTTGGAATGCGTGCGAAAACTCTAAACCGTAACATCAGCGACCGGGCCCGCGCTAACTGGATAATGCTGATTTATTTCGCTTCTGGAACGTGCTCCCTGATTGACGAGGTCGTTTGGGTGCGCCTCTTGAAGCTGACGCTCGGCAATACCGTATATGCCTCCAGCATCGTTGTGTCCGTATTCATGGGTGGGCTGGCGGCTGGCGCCATGATAATGGGGCGATACAGCGACCGCATCACCCGGCGGCTGAGCCTTTATGCGCTTCTGGAAACCTGTATCACTATAACCGCGCTGCTGCTGCCTTTCGCGCTTAAGCTCGCCGATGGCCTCTACGTCCTGTTCTACCAAGCATACCACCCAACGCATGCTCAGCTTCTTGCAGTTCAGGTGATTATATCGGCGCTGATTCTCCTTGTGCCCTCTATGCTCATGGGAAGCACCCTCCCGCTTCTGGGAAGGTTCGTCACCGCCCTTGAAAAAGAAGCCGGACATCTCGTCGGCAGACTCTACGCCCTTAACACCCTCGGAGCCGCCGTGGGCTGTTTCCTGGCTGGTTTTTTCCTTATCCGCCAGCTTGGCGTGATGGGGGCACTTTTCACAGCCGCCGCCCTGAATCTCCTGGTCGCCTTCGGCGGCTGGGGCCTCGCGCATTTTTCCGCCGCCCGAGCCGAACAAGCCGCTGAACCGACCCCCGTTCGGAAACCCGACCGGATAAGAACTACCGATGCGCGCTTCTACGTGTTGATTCTGGCCTTCTTTTTCAGCGGCATGATAAGCATCGGCTACGAACTGCTCTGGATGCGCAGTATCGTGCACCTGCTCGGCGGTTTTACGTACGTTTTCAGTGCTGTGCTCACGGTTTATCTCATAGGCAACGTGATAGGCGCCGGTATTGGAAGCAGGCTTGCAAAACGCTTGAAACAACCCGCAGGTGCTTTTGCGGTGACATTGGCGATTCTGGGGGTCTGTGGTGTCTTCTACCTGCCCGTGTTAATTTTGTGGACTTTGAAGATTTTGCCGGCTATCAAGCCGACCTTGGCGCGACTGTACGGATGGATGGGCGATTCAGGCTTTACTATCGACCCTGTCCTGCAGAGCGCATTTCTGTTTCTGGCCCCGGCGATCATAATGGGCATAGGCTTTCCGATAGCGCTGCAGGCGTGGGCGAACCACATTCACAAAGTAGGCCGCTCGACCGGGACAGCCTATGGGGCAAACACCATCGGGGCCGTCCTGGGCGGGATTCTCACGGGCTTTATACTCATTCCGCGGTTTGGCGTCCAGATTTCCATCTCGATTCTCGGACTGCTCGGAATATGGACCGGCGCAATCATGTGGGGGCTGTTCAGCC
>Ga0180438_10009701_pt1 | contig 11941 bp, 8 predicted proteins | sample SS_ome_12_FD_132455 | JGI IMG/M metagenome (GOLD analysis project Ga0180438, IMG submission 132455) | Hypersaline lake sediment archaeal communities from the Salton Sea, California, USA - SS_3_D_2 metaG | ecosystem: Environmental > Aquatic > Non-marine Saline and Alkaline > Hypersaline >...
CTTTTCCCCCGGCACAAGGCCGGGGGGAAATGCGAAATCGGAGCGTTATTCTTCGGCCGGTCCTTAGCCAAATCGGGAAGTGACTCATCAGCGGTACTATGGAAACTGAGCAAGCCCCGCGCGACGTGCTTCGCATCGCCGTCACCGGCTCTTCGGGCCTCGTCGGCAGGCGGCTGACGCCGTATCTTGAGTCCCGCGGCCACCGTGTCGTCCGCGTGGTGCGGGAAAAGGTGACAGGCACCTTTTGCCTCAAAGGCCCTTTGGATGCTTCGCACAAAAGGTGCCTGTCACCTTTTCCCGGCCTGGAGGGCGTCGACGCGGTCGTTCATTTGGCGGGCGAGAACATCTTCGGCCGCTGGACCGCGTCGAAAAAAGAGCGGATCCTCCAGAGCCGCCGGCAAGGCACCGAGCTGATCTCCCGCACGATCGCCCGGCTCGACCACCGCCCCCACGTGCTCGTCTCCGCTTCGGCCGTCGGCTATTACGGCGACTCGGGCGAGCGGCCGGTCGATGAATCGGACGGGCCTGGAAAGGGCTTTCTGGCCGAGGTCTGCCAGGCTTGGGAAGAAGCGACCCGGCCGGCGGCCGAGGCAGACATCCGCACCGTGCGGCTCCGCATCGGGCTGGTGCTGTCGGCCGACGGCGGGGCTTTGAAGATGATGCTCACTCCCTTCCGGCTCGGCCTCGGCGGGCGGATCGGCTCGGGCGGGCAGTACATGAGCTGGATCCACGTCGACGATCTCGTCCGCGCGATCGAGCAGGCGATTCTCGACGACGCCCTCACCGGGCCGGTCAACGCCGTCGCCCCCAATCCCGTCACCAATCGCCAGTTCACCAAGACCCTCGGCGGCCTGCTGCGGCGGCCGACGGTCTTTGCCGTCCCTTCCTTCGCCGCAAAGCTGGCCTTCGGCGAGATGGCCGAAGAGACCCTCTTGTCGGGCCAGCGCGTGGAGCCCAAGAAGCTCCAGGAGCGGGGGTTTCAGTTCGAGTACCCCGAGCTGGAAGATGCCCTGCGGCGGGAGATCGGCTGAGCCGGCACGCGACCCGCCTGGTGGTTCATCTCACTTCGATTGACTGGTGCCACGGTTGGCTTGTCCAACCGTGCTCGGGCACTGCTGGGCAAGCCAACCGTGGCACCCCAAAAAAGCAATCTCGCTGAGACAAATCCCTAGCTTGGCGGCCGGCGGCGAAACTGTCCGCTGCTTACGGCTCGTGGAAGTCCGGCCCCGAGGTCACCTCGCGGACGTAGCCGGCGCGAATGACGAAATCGCCGAACCGCTCGCCCGCTTGGCGCTCGTTGGCATACCGCTGGAAGATCGGCCCGAGCGCGGCGAGGATCTCCTCTTCGCCGATGTTCTCGCGATAGAGCTTGCCCAGCCGCCGGCCGGCAAACTCACCGCCGAGGTAGACGTTGTACTTGCCGATCGCCTTGCCGACGAAGGCGATCTCGGCCAGATAGGGGCGGGAGCAGCCGTTGGGGCAACCCGACATCCGCACGACGATCTCGTCCTCCGACAAGCCGGCCTCGCCCAGGAGCCCTTCCAGCTTTGTGATCAACTGCGGCAGGTACCGCTCCGACTCGGCCATCGCCAGGCCGCAGGTGGGAAACGCCACGCAAGCCATTGCACCGAGGCGAAGCGGCGAGATGCGGCTGCCGTCCTCGAGGTGATACTCTCGCACCAGCGCCTCAATCTCGGCTTTCTTTTCCGCCGCGACGTTGCCGATGATCAGGTTCTGGTTGGGCGTCATGCGGAAGTCGCCCTCGTGCCGCTCGGCGATGTTTCGCAGGCCGGTCAAGAGCGGGTAGCCGTCGAAGTCGCGGATGCGGCCGTTCTCGATGAACAGCGTCAGGTGCCACTTGCCGCCAGTGCCCTTGGTCCAGCCGTAGCGGTCTCCGTTGTGCTCGAAATGGTAAGGCCGGGGCTCGTCCAGCGGCCAGCCCAGCCGGGCGGAGAGTTCTTCCTTGAACCACTCGACGCCGCGGTCGTGGATGGTGTACTTCAGCCGGGCGTGCTTGCGGTTGGTGCGGTCGCCGAAGTCTCGCTCGACGAGCACCACCTTCTCGGCCACCTCGACGGCCTGCTCGGGGCGGCAGAAGCCGATCACCGAGGCGAGGTTCGGCCAGGTGTCGGTTTCGCCGTGGGTCATGCCCATGCCGCCGCCGACCGAGACGTTGAAGCCCGCCAGCCGGCCTTCTTCCACGACGGCGATGAAACCCAGATCGTGGGCCAATACGTCGACGTCGTTCGACGGCGGCACGGCCACGGCAATCTTGAATTTCCGCGGCATGTAGGTGGGACCGTAGATCGGCTCTTCGTCGGGCCGGCTGTCGGCCACCTTTTCGTCGCCCAGCCAGATCTCGTGGTAGGCCGTGGTGCCGGGCAGCAGGTGCTCGCCGATCCGCGCGGCGTACTGGTAGACCTCTTCGTGCACCTCGGACTGGTAAGGGTTGGGGTTGCACATCACGTTGCGATTGACGTCGCCGCAGGCGGCGATCGTGGTCAAGAGGGCCTCGTTGATCTCGCGGATCGTGTGGCGAAGCTTCCACTTCAGCACGCCGTGAAGCTGGAACGTCTGCCGCGTCGTCAGCCGCAGCGAGCTGTTGGCGTAGACGCGGGCGATGCGGTCGAGCTCGAGCCATTGCTGGGGAGTGACGATGCCCCCGGTCGCCCGCACGCGAATCATGAACTCGTAGGCCGGCTCCAGCTTCTGCCCCGCCCGCTCGTTCCGCAGGTCGCGGTCGTCCTGCTGGTAGGTGCCGTGGAACTTCAACAGTTGGGCATCGTCTTCCGCCACCGCGGCGGTGAGCCGGTCGGCCAGCGACTCGTTGATCGTGCCCCGCAGGTAGCGGCTGGCGGCCTTGAGCCGCTCGACCGGCGAGAGTTCTTGCTGAGGTTCGGGTGTTGCGTCCGGTTCGGCCATGGCATGTCTTCCCGTGGAGCGGTCGGATTCCTCGCTGCGCGGCGGCCGTTGGCAGTGCCGGCTTCGGTCGGCCTCTTCCGCCCGAAGGCGAGACCACGAACTCGCGGCCGCCGCCGTGGAGAAAGAGCCTTTTTGCCGACGGGCGGGTCTGCCGTCAATATCAATAGACGTCGCGCTGGTAGCGGCCCTGCTGCTGGAGGTCGGCCAGGTAGGCGCGAGCCGCGTCGCGATTCAGGCTCCCCTCTTGGTGAACGATTGTCTCCAGCGCCGCGTGCACGTCGGGGGCCATCCGCTTCTCGTCGCCGCAGACATAGAAATATGCCCCCTCGCGCAGCCAGGAGAACAGCTCGCGGGCGTGCTCCAACATGCGGTGCTGGATGTAGACCTTCCGGTCGGTGTCGCGGGAGAAAGCGACGTCCATGCGCGTGAGCACGCCTTCTTTGAGCCACCGCTGCCAGTCGGTCTGGTAGAGAAAATCGTCGCGGAAGCGGCGGTCGCCGAAGAAGAGCCACGCCTTGCCGCCGGCGGCTGTCTCCTCCCGCTCTTCGAGGAACCCGCGGAAAGGCGCCACTCCCGTGCCGGGGCCGACCATGATGATCGGCGTGGAGGGATCGGCGGGGAGGCGGAAGTTGGGGTTCTCGTTCACATAGACCGGCAGCTTGTCGTCCGGACGGAGCCGTTCGGCGCAGTAGAGCGAGCAGACGCCACCCCGCCGACGGTTGTGCGCCTCGTAGCGGACGGCGGCGATCGTCAGGTGGACCTCGTCGGGATTGGCGGTGAAACTGCTGGCGATCGAGTAAAGCCGCGGAGGCAACCGCCGCAAGACGCCGACAAAATCCTTCGCCGGCACCCCGGAGAGCGAGAAGTCGCGGACCAGATCCAAGAGGTCCCGGCCGTCGAGATAAGCCTTCAGTTTGGGCTCATTCTCCGGCCCAACCAACTTCGCCAAACCGTCTTGCGAGAACCGGGCCGCCTGCTGCAAGAGCGGCTTGGTCAGCACGGTGATCTCGTAGTCTTTCAAGAGCGCTTCCCGCAACGGCCGCTCCTGCTTGCCGGCCGGCACCAGCTCGTCGTCCTTCCAGCCCATCTCGCCAATCAGCTCGTCGACCAGCTTGGGATCGTTCTGCGGGCAAATCCCCAGGGAATCGCCCGGCCGGAACTCGAAGCCCGAGCCTTCGATCGACAGCTCCAGGTGCCTGGTTTCCTTGTCAGAGCCGCGGCCGTTGAGGTTGAGGTTTTCGAGCACTTCGGCCGGGAACGGGCGGGCGCGGGAGTAGGCGGTCGCGGCGGCCGCGGCGGCGCCGCCGGCAAGCGGGCGAATCATGCTCGCCGACGCGGCGGACACACCGGCCTCTTCCGCCTGACGGCAGAGCGCGGCCACGACGCCCTCCATCCAGGCCTCGGCAGGCTCGTCGTAAACGACGTCGCAATCGGTCCGCGGGTGAAGCCGCGTTGCACCCAGCTCTTCCAGCCGCGCGTCGAAGTCCTTGCCCGTCTGGCAAAACTTCTCGTAACTCAGGTCGCCCAACGCCAGCACCGAGAATTGCAGCCCTTCGAGTTTCGGTGCCCGCTTGCTGAGCAGAAACTGGTGGAATTGCCGGGCCTTGTCGGGCGGGTCGCCTTCGCCGTGCGTGCTCGCCACGATCAAGAGGCGTTTTTCCTTCTTGAGGTGGCGGGGTTGGTACTGGCTCGTGCAGGAAAGCGTCGCCTGGAAGCCCCGCTGGCCGAGCCGCCGGGACAGCTCGGCGGCAAGCCGGGCGGCGTTGCCCGTTTGAGAGCCGAACAGCACGGTCACCTCCAACCCCGTCGCCGTCCCAGCCGCCCCTGCGGTCGGTGCTGCGGCGGCCGGGGCGGCTTCGGCGAGCGGCGAGCCGGCGCCGTTGTGCCCTCGCGCGGCGGTCAGGTAGCCGCACAACCAGACCATCTGGTCCGCCGAGAGCGTGGAAAAAAGCCGGTTGAGCAGCTCGGCCTGCTGCAGGTCAAAGGGGCTGTTGCTGACTTCGATCGCCATGAGAAATCCGCGCTAAGTCTTTACGAATCAAAAACTTGGAATTTCTACGCTCGACCCGCCGGGGTTCGGGAAACCTCGGGCCGGCGCCGATTGGCCACACCCGACACACGGGTTCAACGGCGGCGGCCCTAACACCTCTTCGTCTATATATCAGTACATCTATAATCGTAATGATTATCCAACGAATCTTACCGCGTGGCCAGGTGTCCGTCAAGGGAAATCCGGCGGCGGACTGCCGATAAGACACTTGCCGGCCAGACCACTTGGGACAGGCGGCCGGCCGGGGGCTCTCGTCTCCACCTGGCGGCGGCGTGAAAATATTGCGCGCACGGCGGCTGCGTGGATGAGGTTGATTGCTTGGCCTGGATCAAATACAAAATCCTGGAGTGCGCCCGCCGCGGTGGGCGATAACACCGCCTGAAAACCGGAATGATTTGTTGTCGAAGGAGGCAAGCATGAAACTTCGCCCTGTCGGGACGCTGGCCGTGGTGGTCTCGGTACTTCTTGCCGCCGCCTCGGCGCGGGGAAACACCGCCGAGCAGGCATTTGCCAGTGGTGAAGCCTTGCTGGCAAAGGCCGACTTCCAGGGGGCCTTGCAGGCCTTTGCCACCGCCGCCCGCGCCGATCGCGCCAACCAGCAGTACCTTCAGCACTTCGCGATGGTCCAGCAGGTGATTGCGATGCGGAGCAGTCTCCTGGCCGAGAAGAACCCGGAGCGCTGGGAGTACACCGCCCGAGGGCTCCATTCCTTCTACATCGGCCAGGGGTTGTACGAGGAGGCGCTGGCGCTGGACGAACAGATGCACTCCAGGCTGAACACGACGACTTCCGCCACCTTGCTGGCGGAGACGCAATTGGCGATGAATCTGAACGCCGAGGCCGCCCAGACGCTTTCCACCCTCGACTTGAACAAGCAGACGGCGGCCACTCGCGCGCTGGCAGGGCTGGCACTGGCGCGGCAGGGCAAGTTGGACGACGCTCGCCAGGTAGCCGGGGCGATTCAACTCGCCTCGGATGCGAGTCCCGGTGAATTGTACAGCGCGGCGCGGCTGCAGGCGGCGGTGGGCAACCAGGAAGGGGCCCTGCAATTGCTCACCATCTGTTTCGAGTCGCTGGCCCCCAGTCGCCTCGAAGCCCTCAAGGACCACGCCCGGCAGAGCCCCGACTTCGTTTCGCTCGCTTCCACGGAAGCCTTTGCCCAGGTGTTGAAGACGGAGTCGAAGGTGGCCGAGTCGAAGTGCAGCGGGGGCAGCCGATGCGCCGGTTGCCCGATGCGCGGCAGTTGCCCTTCGAGCCAGGGCCATTGAGCAACGGGCGTCGGATCCCCGCACCTTGGGCGGCGGCATGAAGAGAACCAGGCGGCTCGTCCAGCTCGGCTTTCTGGCATTGACGCTCGTGGGCGTCTTCGTGGTCGGGGGCAACTGCGAACGGTGGTGCCCGTTCGGCGGCGTGGAGGCGCTTGCCACCTACGTGGCCGAGGGGGACATGCTCTGCTCGCTGGGTACGGCCAACTTTTTCATCCTCGGCGGACTCTTGTTGGCAACCGTGCTGGTCCGCCGCGCATTCTGTAGCTACATCTGCCCGATCGGCGCACTATCCGAGTGGCTCAATGGGCTGGGACGCAGGCTGCGGCTTCCCTTGCTGCGAATTCCCGCGCGGCCCGACCGCGCGCTGGCACTGCTGAAGTACGCCGTGCTGGCGGCGATTCTCTGGCTGACATGGGAGACGGGCGAGCTGGTGTTTCGCGGGTTCGATCCCTGTTACGCCCTGATCAGCCGACATGGGACCGACATCACCGCATGGGCGTACGTTGCGTCGGCGGCGGTGGCGCTGGTGTCGCTGGTGGTCGTTTTGCCGTTTTGCCGCTGGGTTTGCCCGCTGGCGGCGGTGCTCAACCCGTTTTCCAGGTTCGGCGTCGGGCGGGTGAATCGCGACGACGGCGCCTGCCGGAATTGCGGGCTATGCGCGAAGCATTGCCCGACGCAGATTCCCGTCGATCAGTTGCGGCAGGTGACGGCCGCGCGCTGCACGTCGTGCTTGAACTGCCTCGACGCCTGCCCCCACGCGCAGTCACACGCCATCTCTTGGGGGCCGTTCGGCTGGAAGTGGTCACAGGCGACGGTGGTCGCCGTCTTGTTGACGTGCGCGTCGGCAGCAGTGGCGGCCTCGTACGCGTTCCCGTTGCCGTCGTTCGTCAAGACCCAGGGCAGCCGGCCCCCGCAGACGGCCGAAGCGAAGCTTGAGATCGAGGGGGTCACCTGCCGCGGACGGGCCAACCTGCTCTGGTACTTCCTGGAACGAGACGACTTGTGCCGGGTGCCGGGCTACTTCAGGGTCGAAGCCTGGCCGGGGCCCGGCTCCGCCGAGGTCCACGTGCTTTACGACCCGGCGGCCACCAGCGAGGAGGCGATCTGCCGGGCGATCACCCAGCCGTATTACGACGTGCTCGCCGACTTCTGGAGGATGTCGCCGTTTCGAGTCGAAGGCTATGATCCGCTCGGGCTCGGGCCGGAGGACGCAGCGGTCTTGCCGTAGCGGCCGGCGCCAAGAAACACCGGCGGCCGCAAGCAACGCCTGCGGCCGCCGGGCAAGCAACCCACTTCCCATGTTCTCTTCTGTCAGCTCGCTTGAGCCTGGAAGACCAGCGACTCAAGGAACCGCTTCGCTTCGACGTACTCCGTCGGCCTCGCCTGCCGCACGATTTTTTCAAGCTCCGTCTGCATCGCGTCGGCCACGCCGAGCAGTTGATGGTGCTGGTTGGCGGCGAGCGACCCATCGGCGGCAAGCTGGGCGAACAGCCTCTCCAGCTCCGCCCGATAACCGGCAAACTGGGCCGACTGCAACAGCACAGGCCAATTGATCTCGCCGCTCTGGATGTCCAGCTCGGCCGGGCTTAGCTGCTTGGGTTTGGCGGTGACTGCGAAGCGGGTGGCGTCCTCGGTGGTAACGTGCGGCTTGCGGACCGAGTCGCGATATTGCTGGTTGGTTTCCTTGTTGCTGTAGTAGTACTCCAACTGACGCTGCCGCGTCTCCGTCTCCATCGCTCGGACCTGGGCCATTGCCAAGTTGTAGTGGGCCTGGGCCTGGATGACGGTGGCTTGCCCCCGGGCGTAGCTTTCCCCCACTGTGGCGGCCCTCCCCCGCCAACCCCAACCGGGGTGGAAACCGTAGGCCGGGTAGGCGGGCGAGACGCTATACAGCACTGCCGCCCGACGCGCGACTCGGGCGGGAGCCACTTGCTGGGCGCAGGCGGTGCTGACGATGCCCAGGGCGACCAGCACGGCGGCGACCATGGTAAGGCGGGCGTTCATTGTGACGCTCCTTGTGGGAAGTGGGTTGCATCGGGTGGGTAATTCGCTTTGCATTGTCGTTTCTTTGTGTCCTTTCACCCTCATCTACCCGAATCCCACCCCAATCCTGCGCAAGAACCAAAAAAAACCTCGATATCCACTCCCCAGGGGGGCATCTTAGGGGGGAACTCCGGGCCTCTCCGCCGATCCTTCCCCGGACTATTCGGGCAGCAGCCGGGATTATTTGTCCGCCGGGCGTAAAGCCTTGCTGTCGAATCGCTTGCACTTCGATGCGGCGGCCGTTGCAGGCCAGCCAATCTGGGGGGGATTTGTCGGTTATTCCTAAGATTCCGGCACGACTGTGCCGATCTACGCAGAAGAGGGCTCGGCTCCCTCTTACGCGGACCGCGCGCCCTGCGCCTGCCGGCAGCCAGAAGGGCATTAGAAGGGCAGATAGAAGAGAAAACGTGCAGTCGGGGGGTGACCGGTGGCGCAAAGAAAACGGCATAGCGGCGAGGTGTTGCTGGCGGCGGCCTGCCTCGTGGCCCTGGTCGCCGGAGGGTGTCGCTGCGTGCCACTGGGGCGTTGCACTTGCGGCCACGCTGCAAGGGGATGTGCTGCCGCACACTGCGGCGGAGCCATGGTTGGCGGAGGGGCTGCGGCGGCGGTGGGCTACTACTACAACCATCCCCGCTTCCACCCCGTGCCCACGCAGCCGGTCTTCCTTCCTCGCCCTGACTTCTACGCGGCGCACGGGGGTGGATGGCTGCCTGATCGAGAGGTGTTGCCGATGCCCTCGCAGGTTCCAACCCCCGCCCCGCCTCCCGCGCCGGAAGTGATGCCGATTCCTCAAGGAGGTACAAGACTCGAGGCAAACTCGCTCAGGCCGTACCGCAGCGCCCCGCTTTCAGTCTCGTCAAGCTGGGTGTTTCGACCGACGGCGGCTGAACCGCAGGAACCGGCCATAAGGCCGGAAACGCGCTTGGGGTCGAAAGCAAAGGGAGACCGGCGATGAAGTCACCCGTGAGCTGCAAAGGCCCGGCGAAAGCTTCCGATCCCCTATTCCCCCAGGACACCGGGCCCTTTGGGGGTTTGGGTAGTCTGTTCCACCCCCAGCCTCCCAGGTCAAGCCTTTCTTGCAGCCGGACCGATCTATCATGGGTGTTCGGCACAACACCTACAGACGGAAGACTCCTGTGGCGGCCGGGCTCGCGCGGCGCCTGCGAATCCTCACCACCTGTTTCGACATAGCCGTCATGCCCGACCAAAACTCCCGCCTGCCGCTGCTCCGCCGAGTGGTCGTCGCCGGCTGCCTGTTGCTACTCATGGGCAGGTCGCTTTTCTGCTGTTCCGCGGTCGGATCCGAGCTTCGGAACACGCCCATCGTCAAGGCCGTACAGCAGGCACGCCCGTCGGTCGTCAACATCCGCGGCGAAAAGACCGTCAGCGGAGCTAACTCGCTGGGCCAGGTGGAAGTGGGGCACCGGGTGAACGGGATGGGCACCGGCGTCGTGATCGACCCGCGCGGCTACATCCTCACCAACTATCACGTCGTCGAGGGGGTCCGCGAGATCCAGGTCACCACGTCCAAAGGCCGCCAGTGCATCGCCCGCCTGATCAGCCGCGATCCGGAAACCGACCTGGCCGTCATCAAAATCGACCCCGCCGAGCCGCTGCCGGTGATCTCGATCGGCTCTTCGGCCGACCTGATGCCGGGCGAGCCGGTGATCGCCGTGGGAAACGCTTACGGCTACGAGCATACCGTCACGCGGGGCATCATCAGCGCCCTGCACCGCGACGTGCAGGTGAGTGAGTCGCAATTCTACGACGACCTGATCCAGACCGACGCGAGCATCAACCCCGGCAACTCCGGCGGCCCGCTGATGAACATCGACGGCGAGATGATCGGGGTCAACGTGGCGGTGCGGGCCGGGGCGCAGGGCATCGGCTTTGCAATTCCCGTGGACAAGGCCATCGAGGTGGCCGCCGAGTTGCTGTCGGGCGGCTCGGCCACGGGCAACTGGCACGGCGTCGCCGTGACCACTCGCTCCGGCGGCGAGACACCGCAGACGATCGTGGCCGAGGTGGAAAAAGACAGCCCCGCCGCCAAGGCCGGCCTGCAGGTGGGCGACGTGATCAAGACCGTAGACGGCGCCGAGGTCCACCGGGCGCTGGAATTCCACCGCGCGATGTTGGAACGCAAAGCCGGCGAGCAGTCCGAGCTTTCGATCCTCCGCGGCGACCAGTCGCTGACCGCCGCACTCGTCCTGGGCGACACGCCCGCGGCCTCCCGCGGGGCGAGCACCCGCGCTTGGGAGCTTCTGGGGTTGGAGCTCAAGCCGATCCAGGCCGAGGACTTCCGCCGGCGGTACAACACGCGCTACCGCGGTGGGCTGAACGTGGTCGCCGTCCGACCCGGCAGCTCGGCCGACGAGCAAGGCATCCGCCGCGGCGACGTCCTCGTCGGCATGCACATTTGGGAAACCATCTCGCTGGAGAACGCCAACTACATCATGAACCGCAGCGACTTCTCCAGCCTCAGCCCCGTCAAGTTCTTCATCCTCCGCGGCAGCGAAACGCTCTACGGATACCTGCCCGTCACCTTGCGGTAGCCGCCTTTTGGCGGTAGATTCTCAGCCGCGCTCGGGCTATTCTCTTTGTTTGGGGCGAGGCCGTCCCAAGTCCTCGGCCGTCGACCATCCGTCATGGAATCCGAACTGATCGCTTACCTTCGCAAGCGGCTCCCACCCCACCCGCGGCTAAAGCTCGGGCCCGGGGACGACGCGGCCGTGCTTCGATGGGCCGAGGGCGAGGACTGCGTGGTCACCGTCGACCTGCTCACCGATCAGGTCGATTTCGATTTGGAGAAGGTCGATCCCCGCAGGGTCGGCCGTAAGGCCCTGGCGGTCAACCTCAGCGACCTGGCGGCGATGGCCGCCGTGCCGGTGGCCGGCGTGGTGGCCGTCGCGCTGCCACGGCGGGGAGGCATGGAGCTGGCGGTCGCGCTCTACGAGGGGATGTTGCCGCTGGCCGAGAAGCACGATCTGGCCATCGCCGGCGGCGACACCAACAGTTGGCACGGCCCACTGGCAATCAGCGTCACCCTGATCGGCCGCGTCACCGAGCGAGGCCCCCTTCGCCGCAGCGGGGCGAGGATCGGCGACCGCGTCCTCGTGACCGGCTCGTTCGGCGGCAGCATCCTCGGCAAGCACCTCGATTTCGATCCCCGCGTCGAGGAGGCTTTGCTCTTGGCAAAGCGCTACCGGCTGCACGCGGGCATCGACGCCAGCGACGGCCTGTCGGTCGACCTGGCCCACCTGGCCGAAGAGAGCGGCTGCGGGGCGGTGATCGACGTCGAGGCCGTTCCAATCGCCGACGACGCCCGGCGGCTGGCGAAGCAGCGGGCCGACGGCCGCTCACCGTTGGACCACGCCTTGGCCGACGGCGAGGATTTCGAGCTGATCCTGGCCGTCGCGGCCGACGAGGCCGAGCGGATGCTGGCCGAGCAGCCGCTCTCCGTGCCCTTGACGGCGATCGGCCGGTTTGTCGACGAGGCCGGCTTGTGGCAGGAAGACGCCGCCGGCCGCCGGTCGCCGCTGGCGGCGCGAGGCTTTCAGCACGTCTTCGACTGATGATGGATCGATTTGTCTACGAGGCAACCGACGAACAGGGCACCGCGGCGCTGGGCGCGGCGCTGGCCGAGCTGCTCCCCGAAGGA
>Ga0180438_10009702_pt1 | contig 11941 bp, 6 predicted proteins | sample SS_ome_12_FD_132455 | JGI IMG/M metagenome (GOLD analysis project Ga0180438, IMG submission 132455) | Hypersaline lake sediment archaeal communities from the Salton Sea, California, USA - SS_3_D_2 metaG | ecosystem: Environmental > Aquatic > Non-marine Saline and Alkaline > Hypersaline >...
CGTCATCGCCGCAACCAAGGTCGTCTTACCATGATCAACGTGGCCGATCGTACCAACGTTAACGTGCGGCTTCGTCCGTACAAACTTCTCCTTGGCCATAAGTCAACCTCCGAATCTTTCTTCCTCTTTGTCCCTCCGGTTACCTCATCGTCAGGGATTCCCGGTCCGAGGGATCTCCCTCCGAAACTCAAAGCCCTGCAATTCTAGAATCCTCTCAGCCTGCTTACCAATCCATCCATGATGTTTTCCGGCACCTTTCCGTAGTGCTCGAACTCCATGGCGAAGGTGGCCCGACCCTGGCTTAAGGATCTGATACGGGTGGCATAGCCGAACATCTCGGAGAGCGGCACCACCACCGAGATCGCCCGGGCCTCCCCTTTGGGATGAATTCCCAGTATGTCCCCTCTTTTCGAATTCAGATCGTTTATCACGTCGCCCAGATACCCCTCGGGCACCACGATCTCCACTCTCATGACCGGCTCCAGCAGCACCGGGCTGGCCTTGGCAGCCGCCTCCTGAAAAGCCATGGACCCTGCAATCCGGTAGGCCAACTCGCTGGAATCCACCTCATGATACTTGCCGTCCACAAGAGTGGCTTTGATGTCAACCATGGGATATCCCGCCAGAACGCCGTTCTGCATAGACTCGGCGATTCCATCCTGCACCGAGCGGATGAATTCTCGAGGGAGGGCGCCTCCCTTGATGGCGTTTTCAAACTCGAATCCGGCCCCCTTGGGGAGCGGCTCCAATTTTATCTTCACCCATCCGTACTGACCCTTTCCGCCGGTCTGTCGGATGAACTTGCCCTCCGCCCCGGCCGGGGCGGTGATGGTCTCCTTATAGGAGACCTGCGGTTTGCCCACGTTGGCCTTGACCCCGAACTCCCGGGTCATCCTCTCCACCAAGACCTCCAGGTGAAGTTCCCCCATTCCGGAAATTATGGTCTGTCCGGTCTCCTGATCGGCGGTGACGCTGAAGGTGGGGTCCTCGTCCGCCAGCTTGCCCAGCGCCTGGCTCAACTGGTCCTGGTCCGCCTTGGTCCTGGGTTCGATGGCCACCGATATGACCGGCTCGGGAAAGATCATCTTCTCCAGCAAAATCGGCCTTTTCTGGTCGCACAGGGTATGACCGGTGATCGTCTTCCTCAATCCCACCGCGGCGGCGATGTCCCCGGTGTAAACCTCCTGTCTGTCCAGCCTCTTGTTGGCATGCATCTCCAGAATCCGTCCTATCCTCTCCCTGACCTTGGTGTTGGCGTTGAGAACCGCGCTTCCCACCTTCAAGGTGCCGGAGTAGACGCGAAAGTAGATCAGTTTCCCCACATGGGGGTCCGAGGCGATCTTGAAGGCCAGAGCACAGAAAGGCTCATCGTCGGACGGAAGCCTGATCTCCTCCTTGTTCCTGTCCGGGTTCAGACCCTTCAGCGGGGGCATGTCCAGCGGAGAGGGAAGAAAGTCGATCACCGCATCCAGCAGCTTCTGCACTCCTTGATTCCGGAAGGCCGAACCGCAGAGTACCGGAAAAACCTTAACATCCAAGGCGGCTTTTCTCAATGCCTTTCGTATTTCCTCTGCCTGGATGGGTTCGTCGTTCAGGAACTTCTCCAGTAGCTGGTCATCATAGAAGGTTAGAGCTTCAAGCAACTCCTCCCTCCCCCTATTGGCTCGATCCATGGAATCCGAGGGGATGGGAAGATCTTGGAAGGTGGCGCCCAGGCTCTTCTGGTCATAGACCCGGTACTGCATGGCGATTAAATCGATTATCCCGGAGAATTTCTCCTGCTGAAAGACCGGGAGTTGCACCGGTATGGCGTTGGCCCCCAGGCGCTTCCTCAGCGTATCGACGGCGTTTTCAAAGCTGCACCCCACCCGATCCATCTTGTTTACGAAGACGATCCGGGGAACGTGATATTTGTCCGCCTGTCTCCACACCGTCTCGGATTGAGGTTCCACGCCACCCACACCGCACAAAACGGCAATGGCTCCATCCAGGACCCGCAGCGACCTCTCCACCTCCACGGTGAAATCCACGTGTCCCGGTGTGTCGATTATGTTTATCTGGTGTTTGCCCCAGAAGCAGGTGGTGGCGGCGGAGGTGATGGTTATGCCCCTCTCCTTCTCCTGTTCCATCCAGTCCATGGTTGCCGCACCGTCATCCACCTCCCCTATCCGGTGAGTCTTTCCGGTGTAATAGAGGATGCGTTCGGTGGTGGTGGTTTTGCCCGCATCGATGTGCGCCATTATACCGATATTGCGCAACCTGTTTAAAGGAAAACCTCTGGGCATAAAAGCCGTCCTGCTTGGGGCCTGATTTACCTTTTGTCTCTCTGTTACTTGCACTTTAAGCTGACTTGAGTTGCCTTCTTAACCTGACCTGTTTTTCCGTCACAAAAAAGGGCTCTCTTCTGCCATATAAAAAACCGAGAGGTTCTTAAAGCCAAAGATCGGTCGTCGGCAGATCCTCTCACCCGCTGTGGGCTCTACCATCTGAAATGGGCGAAAGCCTTGTTGGCCTCGGCCATCTTGTGGGTATCCTCCCTCTTCTTTATGGAGGATCCCTCATTCTTGGAAGCGGCCAGAAGCTCCTCCGCCAGCTTCTCGGCCATGGAGCGGCCGCTTCTCTGTCTGGTATAGCCTATTATCCATCTCATGGCCAAGGCGATGCTTCTGTCCGATCTCACCTCCACCGGAACCTGATAGGTGGCGCCTCCCACCCGGCGGGGTTTCACCTCCAGGACCGGACGCACATTCTCCATGGCCTTCTTGAAGACGTTTATTCCGGGCTGGCCGGTCTTCTTGGTGAGCATGTCCATGGCGTCATAGAATATCTGCTCCGCCAAGCTCTTCTTTCCCTTCCGCATCAGGTAGTTCAGGAACTGTCCGGCCAGGACGTCTTTGAACTTGTAATCCGGAGTCTTCTTTCTCTTTTCCGCCGCTTTTCTTCTTGGCATATCTTTAGGTCCCTAAGTCAACAATCTCTCCCGCACAAAACAAGCTTTGCCGGGACGAGGATTTGAAATCCCGAAAACTTCTCTTCTTCTGAACCCGACCTAAGCCACGGTCGTCTTTTTGGGCCTTTTGGCTCCGTATTTCGAGCGTCCCTGCCTCCGTTCCGCCACCCCGCTGGTGTCCAAGGTGCCTCTGATCACGTGGTATCTGACCCCGGGCAGATCCTTGACCCTTCCTCCTCTTATCAGGACGATGGAGTGCTCCTGCAGATTATGTCCCTCTCCCGGTATGTAGGAGGTAACCTCGATGCCGTTGGTCAATCTCACTCGGGCCACCTTTCTTAAGGCCGAGTTGGGTTTCTTGGGAGTGCTGGTATAGACCCTGGTGCAGACTCCTCGCTTTTGAGGGCAGCCCTGCATGGCCGGGGTGGAAGGCTTTCGTCTTGTGATCTTCCTTCCCTTTTTGATGAGCTGGTTGATGGTCGGCAACTATTCTTCTCCTTTGACCTGTTTTACCTCGTTCGCCATCTCCGCCGCCGAGCCATACCGGTCTTGGGTAGGACGTTCAGGCTCTCGGGCCTGCGGTTTGCTCCACAGCGAGGGCGGAGACAGACTTGTATTATATTCACCTTTGCTTTTATGTCAAGCCTTTTCTTGACTATTTTTTGCGCTCCGCTTAAGAGAAGAGAGTGGCCTGGATTGTCATTCGATCTGCTCTAAGACCTTCACCTCTTCTTTGGCTTCCTCCTTCTCCTTTATCCTGATGCTTCTATACCGCTCCAGACCGGTGCCGGCGGGGATGAGCTGCCCGATGATCACGTTCTCCTTGAGTCCCAGAAGGTAATCGGTCTTTCCGTTGATCACCGCCTCGGTCAGCACCCTGGTGGTCTCCTGGAAGGAGGCCGCGGAGATGAAGCTCTCGGTGGAGGGAGACGCCTTGGTGATTCCCAGAAGCAGGGGCTGGAAGGTGGCCGGGTCTCCTCCTTCGGCGATGACCTTCTCGTTCTCCTCCCGGAACCTGTGCTTGTCCACCTGCTCGCCTTCCAGGAAGTTGGTGTCCCCCACGTCTTCGACCTTCACCTTCTGCAGCATCTGCCTGACTATGACCTCGATGTGCTTGTCGTTGATCTTCACTCCCTGCAGCCGGTAGACCTCCTGGATCTCGTTTTCCAGGTATTCCTGCACCGCGTTGACGCCTTTGATTCTGAGGATGTCGTGAGGATCGATGGGCCCCTCACAGAGCCGCTGTCCGGCCTTGACCCGATCCTCATCATGGACTCTGAGATGCTTGCCGTGAGGTATCAGATACTCCCGGACCTCGCCCCCGAATCCCTTGACCAGAGTCTGGGTGGCGCCCCGGATGATCTTTCCGAACTCCACCACCCCGTCGATCTCGGTCACCACCGCCGGATCCTTGGGCTTGCGAGCCTCAAACAGCTCTGCCACCCGGGGGAGTCCGCCGGTTATATCGCGGGTCTTGGAGATGTCCCGGGGGATCTTGACCAAGTACTCTCCGGCTTCCACCTTGTCCCCGTCATGAACCTGAAGATGAGCGCCGGTCGGTATGGAGTAGTTACCCACCTTCTTTCCCTTTGAATCCTTGACCTGGATGTGGGGGCGGAGCTGTTTTTCCCTCTGCTCTATTATCACCCTCTGCCTCAGACCGGTGGTCACGTCCAACTCCTCCCGGAAGCTCTCGTTCTCGATGATGTCAACGAAATGCACCTTTCCCGAGCGCTCGGCCAGAATGGTATGGGTATAGGGATCCCACTCGAACAGCGGATCGTCCTTGCCCACCTTGGCGTTGTTTTTGACCCGGAGTATGGCGGAGTAGGGAACGGTATATCTTGATCTGATCCTGTCCCTCTCATCCAGAAGCTCCAGTTCCCCTTCTCTTCCCAGCACCACCATGTCCCCGTCCTGCTTGGTGGCGAACTTGATACTCTTGTAGACCGCCTTCCCTTCGCTCTTGGAGGTGACCTTGGACTGCTCTGCTATGCGGGCGGCGGTTCCCCCTATATGGAATGTGCGCAGGGTAAGCTGGGTTCCCGGCTCTCCAATGCTCTGAGCCGCGATCACTCCTACCGCCTCCCCCAAGTCGGCGGCGTCTCCGGTGGCCAGGTTCCGTCCGTAGCATTTGCCGCAGATACCCCTTCTCGATTCGCAGGTTAAGATGGACCTGATGCGCACCGACTCGATCCCCGACTCGTCTATCCGGATGGCCGATTCCTCGTCGATCTGCTCCCCGGCCTTCACCAGGAGATCATCGGTGATGGTATCGTATACGTCCTCCAAGGCCACCCTCCCCAGGATCCTGTCCCGGAGAGACTCGATCACCTCCTCCCCCTCCTTCAAGGCGGCCACGCTCAAGCCCAATATGGTGCCGCAGTCATGTTCCGAGATGATAACGTCCTGGGCCACGTCCACCAGCCTTCTGGTAAGATAACCGGCGTCGGCCGTCTTCAAGGCGGTATCAGCCAGTCCCTTCCTGGCTCCGTGGGTGGAGATGAAGTACTCCAGCACGTCCAGCCCTTCCCTGAAGTTGGCCACGATGGGCGATTCGATGATCTCCCCGATCTGTCCGGTAATCCTCTTCTGGGGTTTGGCCATCAGTCCCCGCATTCCGGCCAGCTGTCTTATCTGTTCCTGGCTTCCCCGGGATCCCGAATCCGCCATCATGAAGATGGGGTTGAAGCCTCCGTGATCCATCTGCAGCCTCTCGAACATCACCTCCCCCACCTCGGAGGTGGTGCGGGTCCAGGTATCGATCACCTTATTGTATCTCTCTCCGTTGGTGATCACGCCCTTCTCGTACTGCTTCCATATCTTTTCCACCTCTTTGCGCGCTTTATCGATTAGAACCTGTTTCTCCGGCGGGATCACCATATCGTCCACTCCCACGGTCACTCCTGCGATGGTGGCATACTCGAAGCCCAGTCTTTTCAGGTCGTCCAAGAAAGCCGAGGAACGGGAGGCTCCCAGCTCGCGGTAAGCCTGAGCCACCAGATCCGCCACCTTCCCTTTGTCGGCCACGTCATTGAAATAGCCCAACTCGGCGGGCACTATCCGGTTGAAGAGGACCCGGCCGACCGTGGTCTCGACGATCTTTCCATCCAGGAGCACCTTTATTTCGGCGTGCAATCCCACCTCCTTAGCATCAAGCGCGGCCATGACCTCGTCGGCGGAGGAGAACACTTTCCCTTCGCCCTTCTGCCCGGGCTTCTCCTTGGTGAGATAATAGCATCCCAGCACTATGTCCTGGCTGGGGGTGGCAACCGGGTTGCCGCTGGAAGGCGCCAGGAGGTTATTCACCGAAAGCATCAACAGCTTGGCTTCCAGCTGCGCCTCAAACGACAGAGGCACGTGCACCGCCATCTGATCTCCGTCGAAGTCCGCGTTGAAGGCGGCGCAGACCAAGGGATGCAGCCTTATCGCCTTTCCCTCGACCAAAACCGGATAGAAGGCCTGAATCCCCAACCTGTGTAAGGTGGGGGCCCGGTTCAGGAGGATGGGATGATCCCGGATGATTTCCTCCAAGATGTCCCAGACCTCCGGACGCTCCTTCTCCACCAGCTTCTTGGCCGACTTCACCGTCTGAACGTAGCCTTTCTCCTCCAGCTTCATGATGATGAAGGGCTTGAACAATTCCAGCGCCATGGTTTTGGGTAGTCCGCACTGGTGAATCTTGAGCTCCGGCCCCACCACGATCACCGAACGACCGGAGTAATCCACCCTCTTGCCCAGAAGGTTCTGCCTGAACCTTCCCTGCTTTCCCTTCAGAAGATCAGACAGAGACTTGAGAGGTCTTTTGGAGTCTCCCCTCACCGATTGGGATCGCCTCCCGTTATCCAGAAGGGCGTCCACCGCCTCCTGGAGCATCCTCTTCTCGTTGCGCAGAATCACCTCGGGAGCCCTTATCTCCATGAGCTTTTTCAGACGGTTGTTCCGGTTGATCACCCGGCGGTAAAGGTCGTTCAGATCCGAGGTGGCGAATCTTCCCCCTTCCAGGGGAACCAAAGGTCTTAAGTCCGGTGGGATAACCGGCAGGACGGTCATGATCATCCATTCCGGCTTGTTCTGGGACTGCCTGAAGGCCTCGATCACCCTGAGTCTCTTCAGGGTATCCTTCTTTCTTTGAGCCGAGGTCTCGATCTTCACCTGGGCTCTGAGCGATATGGAAAGCTCCTCCACGTCCATCTGCCGGAGAAGTTCCAGGATCGCCTCGGCCCCCATCTTGGCCACGAACTCCTTGCCCGCCTGCTCCAATTCGGAGTACTCCTCCTCGGTGATTATGTCCTTGAACTTCAGGGGGGTGTTACCCGGATCGATGACCACGTAAGACTCGTAATAGAGTATCTTCTCCAGCTGCCTGATGGAGAAGTCCAACAGATATCCGATTCGGGTGGGGATGGACTTGAAAAACCAGATATGGCTGACCGGCACCGCCAACTCGATGTGCCCCAATCTCTCCCGGCGAACCTTGGACTGGGTGACCTCCACCCCGCAGCGATCGCAGACGATACCCCGGAATCTGACTCTCTTGTATTTCCCGCAGGAGCATTCCCAATCCTTGACCGGCCCGAAGATCCGCTCACAGAAAAGGCCGTCTCTCTCCGGCTTGAAGGATCTGTAATTGATGGTTTCCGGCTTGGTGACCTCCCCGTAAGACCATGATCTTATGGTCTCGGGAGAGGCCAACTGAATCTTTATGGCGAAGAAGTCCGATGGCCGCTTGAAGCTTTTCGGTTGAAATTCAACCATCAGAAACCTCCTTTTCCCTTTCGGGGATTGTTAAACGGGCTCACCCTTTTGCCTTGGCGTTTCGCCTCTGTACACTTCGGGCGGATAAGCCCCGATATCTCAGCTCTCCACCAACTCCACGTCCAAACCCAGACTCTGCAGTTCCTTGACCAGCACGTTGAAAGACTCCGGGATTCCCGGTTCCGGGGGATTCTCTCCTTTGACGATAGCCTCATAGACCCTTGATCTTCCGGCCACGTCGTCCGATTTCACGGTGAGCATCTCCTGTAGAGTGTAAGCCGCCCCATAGGCCTCCAGCGCCCATACCTCCATCTCCCCGAACCTCTGTCCCCCGAACTGCGCCTTTCCGCCCAGCGGCTGCTGGGTGACCAGAGAATAGGGTCCGATGGAGCGAGCGTGTATCTTGTCATCCACCAGATGGGAGAGCTTCATCATGTATATGTACCCTACGGTGATGGGCTCGTGGAAAGGCTCGCCGGTCATGCCGTCGTAAAGGGTCGACTTACCCGACTCGGGCAGGCCGGCCTTCTTCAATGCCTTTTTCACCTCGCCCAAGTCAGCTCCGTCGAAGACCGGGCAGGAGACGTAGTAGCCTTCCTTCTTGGCCGCCCACCCCAGATGGGTCTCCAGTATCTGCCCCACGTTCATTCGAGAGGGAACTCCCAGGGGGTTTAGGATTAGCTCCACCGGGGTTCCGTCGGGCAGGTAGGGAAGGTCCTCCACCGGCACGATCTTGGAAACCACACCTTTGTTACCGTGCCTGCCTGCCATCTTGTCTCCCACCGAAAGCTTCCTCTTGGTGGCCACGCTCACCTTGGCCAGCTGCACCACCCCGGGAGGCAGCTCCGCCCCACGAATCACCTTCTCCAGATCCACGTCGAATTGAGCTTTTCTCTTGTTCACCAACTCCTCGTAGGAGGACAGAAGCGCCTTAACCCTCTTGTTGAGCTTGGGATCCTGGGCCAGGCCGTCATCGACAATCAGATCGTCTAAATCGACCTTCTCCAGCGAGTCTGCCTTGAACTTCGATCCGGCCCTGAAGACGATGGAGTTATCCTTGGCGCTGCGCACGGTTCTGGCGGTCTGACCCTCCAGAAGCTTCGACAGCCCTTCGTTCCTGAGGCCCTGCAGGATCTCCAGCTGTTTCTGAAATCCTCGCTTGAGCTTGGCGATCTCGTTTTTCTCCGCCTTCTTGTATTCCTCTCCCCGTTCCTTGCGGGAGAAGACCTTGGCGTCTATCACCACGCCTTTCATTCCCGGAGGCGCCTTCAGGGAAGCGTCCTTCACATCTCCGGCCTTCTCTCCGAATATGGCCCGTAGCAGCCTCTCCTCCGGGGAGAGTTCCGTCTCCCCTTTGGGAGTCACCTTCCCCACCAGCACGTCCGGCCTCCACCTCCGCACCCACCCTGATCACCCCTCTCTCGTCTAAGTCCGCCAGAGCTTCGTCCGATACGTTGGGGATCTCTGGGGTGATCTCCTCTGCTCCCCTCTTGGTCTCCCGCACCTGAAGCTCGAACTCCTCGATGTGCACGGAGGTAAACTTGTCCTGTTCCACCAATCTCTCGCTGACGATGATGGCGTCCTCGAAATTGTATCCCCGCCAGGGCATGAAAGCCACCAGGACGTTGGTCCCCAAAGCCAGCTCCCCGGCGCAGGTTCCCGGACCGTCGGCGATGCAGCTCCCTTTCTTCACCTTCTCCCCCACCTCCACCAGGGGCCGTTCATTTATGCAGGTGTCCTGATTGGACCTCTTGAATTTGAGCAATTCGTATTCATCCACGCCGGAGATGTCCACCTCAGAGGTACGATCGGCGGGCCGAACCACGATCTTCTCGCAGGTCACCGACTCCACCACCCCGTCTCGTTTGGCCAGCACTATGGCCCGGGAATCCAGGGCCGCCTTCTCCTCCATGCCGGTCCCGATCAGCGGGGACTCGGTCATCAAAAGCGGCACCGCCTGCCGCTGCATGTTGGAACCCATCAGCGCCCGGTTGGCGTCGTCGTGTCCCAGAAAGGGAATCAGAGCGGCAGCCACGCTGACCAGCTGCTTGGGAGAGACGTCCATGTAGTCGATGTTCTGTCCCGGAACCGTCACGAAATCCCCCCGATGTCGAGCTTTCACCATGCTGTTGATGAACCGACCCTCCTTGTCCAAAAGCTCGTTGGCCTGAGCTATGACGAAGTGATCCTCCTGATCGGCGGTGAGATACTCGATCTGTCGGGCCACCTTTCCCCTTTTCACCTTTCGGTAAGGGGTTTCCAGAAAACCGTATTTGTTGATCCGGGCATAGGTGGAGAGCGAACCGATCAGTCCGATGTTGGGACCCTCCGGGGTCTCTATGGGACACATGCGCCCGTAGTGAGTATGATGTACGTCCCTCACCTCGAATCCGGCTCTCTCCCGGGTCAATCCCCCCGGTCCAAGAGCGGAGAGACGTCTCTTGTGGGTCAGCTCGGATAAGGGATTGGTCTGATCCATAAACTGAGAGAGCTGGGACGACCCGAAGAAGGTCTCTATCACCGCCGAGACCGTTCGGGCGTTTACCAGATCGTGCGGGGTGAGTGTCTCGGTGTCCTTCAGGCTCATCCTCTCCCGGATGGTCCGCGCCATTCGGGAAAGTCCGATGGAGAACTGATTCTCCAGAAGCTCCCCCACGGTCCGGGCCCGGCGGTTCCCCAGGTGATCGATGTCGTCCACGAAGCCCTCTCCCTTTTTCAAACCCACCAGATACTTGATTATGGTCACGAAATCCTGCTTGTCCAGAATGGTCACGTCCAGAGGGATGTTGAGCTTGAGCCTCTGGTTTATCATGTGCCTGCCGACCTCACCCAGATCGTAGCGCTTGGAGGTGAAAAAGAGCCTCTCTAAGAGACTCTGGGCCACCTCCTCGGCGGGCGGCTCACCCGGTCTCAACAGGGAGTATATCTTCATCAGCGCCTCTATCTGGGATTTGGTGGCGTCTTTGTTCAGGGTGTTGACTATAACATCGACGTCCCTCTGAGGATCGAACACCAGAAGCTTCAGCTTGCCGATTCCCAGCTCCTTGAGCCGGTCTAAGTGATCGTCGCTGAGGATCTCGCCCGCGGATATGACCACCTCTCCGGTTTCCTTATCCACCGCGGTCTGGGCACATATCCTCCCCAGAAGCTTGGCCCGCTTCCGGCCGGCCATCTCGGATTTCTCGATCTCGAAGAAAAGCTTTAGGATATCCTCGTCCGTGGAGTATCCCAGCGCGCGCAGAAACGTGGTTGCCGGTATTTTCCTCCGGCTGTCTATGTTGACGTGCATGACATCGTTGACGTCCAAGCTGAATTCCACCCAGGAACCACGATAGGGGATGATGCGGGCGGAGAAGAGTCTCTTTCCGCTGGCGTGCGTCTCCTCGTCGAAGAAGACGCCGGGGGACCGGTGCAGCTGGCTCACCACCACTCTCTCGGCACCGTGGATGATGAAGGTCCCCTTATCCGTAATCAGGGGAAGCTCACCCAAAAAGACGTCCTGTTCGATGATGTCCTTCACCGTCTTGCTTTTTCCCTGGGCCTCGCGCACCACCAGTCTCAGGGTGGCCTTAAGCGGAGCGGCGAAGGTCATGTTCCTCTCCAGGCACTCGCGCACGGTATATCGCGGGGTTCCCAGCGTGTACCTGACGAATTCTAAAGAGAAGTTCTCACGTATGTCGCTTATCGGAAATACGTTCTTAAAGACCGCCTGCAGTCCCTTATCCTCCCTCTCCTCCGGTTCCAAGTCGGCTTGCAGAAACTCGTTGTCGGATTGCAGCTGGACGTCCAAGAGATTGGGGATCTCAACATCCGATGTTAGCTTGGAGAAAGAGATCCGCTCCACCTTTTTGATCTTTTCCAATTTCACCACGCTCCTTTGGCCGTAGAAAGATCAACCGCTTCGGGTTGACTCTCTTGCCGAGAGAGTTCGGGTTAAACTGACACTATCCGTTGACTTCTTAACCTGCCTTACCGGCCAGCTAAAAGGCCTGAACTCGATGGTCATCCAAAATCGTGTCGGTCAGGCGTTCATGTCTCCCGTTGAAAGACCCGCGGGGTCGGCCCGGGATCAAGCCGGCCTGCTCGCGCGGGGGGGGGGGGGGGGGGCCAAAACCCCCCCCCCCGGGCAACCCGGGGGGTGGGGGTTTAAACCCCCCCCCCCCCCCCCCGAGGGGCGCCCCGGGGCGAAGGGCCCCTCCCCCGGGGCACTGCCCCCCCCGCCCCCCGGGCCCC
>Ga0180438_10009703_pt1 | contig 11939 bp, 27 predicted proteins | sample SS_ome_12_FD_132455 | JGI IMG/M metagenome (GOLD analysis project Ga0180438, IMG submission 132455) | Hypersaline lake sediment archaeal communities from the Salton Sea, California, USA - SS_3_D_2 metaG | ecosystem: Environmental > Aquatic > Non-marine Saline and Alkaline > Hypersaline >...
ATTTGTCTCATGGCTTCGCCTCCAGCTCGGGGAAGGCGTAGGGGTAGCCGACACCTTTCGTCATGTGTCGTTCCTCCGGTCATAGGCGACGCAGAAGAACATTCCGGTCATCCATGCCGCACCACCAATGAGGGGTGCCCATACGGGAGAGGGCCAGTTGTAGGAGGCCAAGGGTCCGCCGATGAGGACGACGATCGTGAGGACCCACGCGAATACCCGATCCCACGGGGGGACCGGGAGCTTCGGGCTAAGGTCTATCTTGGGCATGACGCTCCCCCTTGCGGAGCCAACAGTCGAAGTCCACGCCGCACGGTCCACAAAGGTCGAGGGTCATGTCTCCTCCGCTTACGAGGCCATCCCAAGCACGATACCCCCGTTTGCCTTTCAAGCGGATACCGCTCGCGTCTTCCATAGTGGTGCCGCAACGGTCACATTTCGTTGTGGTCTTGGCCGGGAGGGTCTTAGTCACCATCGGCGTCCTCCTCATCCTCGATCGTCACGACCACCTTGACCTTGGCGTTGGGGAACCCGTCCCGCCACGCCTCGGAGTACGTGGCAAGGTCCATGGTGACCCATTCGGTCCGAGGGGGCGTGCCTCCTTCGTCAAAGTAGGCGGTGAACTTGCCCTTGCCATGCTCGTCGAGCTTGGTGACCGCCGTCGCCATGCGTGGCTCGGGCACCTTGGCGGATTCGTCGTGCCGTCCGAACGAGAACGTCTCGGGCTTGCTCAGCTCGGCCTGGGACGCGGCGGTCGCGAGAAGGTCCTCGATCACCGGCTTGCCGAGCTTGCGGGCAAGCTCGTTGAAGAACCACCGCGTACCGGCGTCGGTGATGAGGATCGAGCCGTCGGGGGCACGCTCCGCAAGGGGGCCGACGAACTCTTCGACCTCGAGGGGCCGGGCACCAGGGTCGTGGCCGAAGAGGTATTCGGCGACCCGATACGCCTCGCCCCGATCGAGCGTCATGTGGAACCGGCTTCGGTCGTCGTTCGCCATGACGAACACCCGGCCGAGGCTGTCCGCCTTGGCGAACGTGAGGGTCTGCACGTTCGCCGTCGAGGGGTGGTCTCGCGTGATCGTGATCTTGTCGTCACTCATCGGGGGTAGTCCTTCCACGGGCGGAGATCGTTCGTCTCGCGGTTGTGTTCCATCTCCTCCTCTACGCGAGGGGGCTCCCGATCGTCCGTCCAGTAGACGTAACGGAAGGACCGGCCGGCGAAGTCCTCTCGTCCGCCAACGCTTTTGGCCCGTTGAACGGCTCCGGATTCGATATCGAAGAGGGGCATGTGGACGCGGTGGGCCGTAATGTAGACGCGGCCGTCCTCGGCCGCCTCACGGGCCTTTTGCTCCCGCACCTCGTCCCACTCCGCTTCCCATCGTTTGAGCGTCTCGTAGCTCACGACCCCGCAGTCGACCCACACGCGGACGCGCTTGCGAGGGACGGCCTTGAGGGCGTCGATGATCGCCCTCTTGCACACGGGGCAATGGCGGTCGTCGTTGAGCGGGGACTCGCTCGGCGGCCCCGACGGGTAGAACACGTACACGTCGCCGCAATGGACGCACCGGCGCTCTCGCATGGTCGTCATTCGCTTTCCTCACGGAGCTTCTTCACGATCTTGGTCATCTCGGCCACGACGGGGTGCTCTTCCATGTTTTTCGGCGCTTTGACCGACGTGACCCCGAGCACCCGGAAGGCTTCGGTGATCGCCTTGGTGCCCTCGCCTCGAACGGAATCGAGGTTGACAGGTTCGAGACGGGCGAAGAGCGGGAACTCGATCCGATCCGGCTTGGGCATGGGGGGCTCGGGCAGCTGGAGATGGGCCTTGACCCACTCCGCTCCGGGCAAGCCGTATTCGCCGCATCGGGCAATCATGATCCGCTCGGACCATGTCTGGAACTCCGGCCCCTTGTCGAACGCGAAGAGGCCCTCACGAGTCGGCGGTCCGGGCGCCCATTCGATCATCTCGTGGTAGAAGGTTTGCCGTTGCCTCCGCCCGGAGCACCCGGGGCTAGGGCATTGGCCCATGGGGAAGCCGTGTGGGCACGTATCGAAGTGGCTCATGGTGAGTCTCCTTCACGGGTCGCGGTCAGCTCGACGCGTTGGATCACGATCTCGCCTCCCTTGGAGCCAGAAGCTATCCGAGCGCGCAACTTCGCGACGCTACCGTCATTGGGGACGTTGGCTCGCTGCCTCATCTCCACGACGGTCACCACGGAGGCGTTGGCTCCTCTCCTCACCCGAGAGCCGCGTTGGCCCACCGTGCGGTCGAACACCGCTTCGCACGAGTTGCCCGTGAGAAGCACCGTGGTCACGATAAGGTAGACGCCGGGGTCGAGTTTCTTCGACCGTGCGACAGAGCACCACGTGTCGATGTTGATCTTGTGGCGGTCGGTGCTCGCGTACTCGTAGGCATAAGTCGGCACCTGGAGCACGGGCTCGGGGTCCGGGTCGAGGAAGAAGGGGGGTTGAGCCCCCGTAGAGATCGTGCGGTGCTTACGAAGGGTGACGGCTCCGCCGCTCACCTGGAAGAGGGCGTGGGAGTTGAACTGGAGGATCTTCGGGATCGGGATCGTCGAGAGGTTCGGGCCATGGGTCTTCGTCGCGAGGACCGGGATCTTCGTCTGCCATACCTCATGGGCGGCGTGTTGGCGGAGAATGCCCGCTGCTGGAGCACCGTCGAACACGACGAGGCCGGGCACGCCGTTTTGAGGGGCGTTCGCGAAGCACGCGAGCGGGGCCACGTGGGCGATGTGCTCCTTCAACGAATGCGTCCGGGTCGAGAAAGGGAGCACGTGGACGTCCTGGGCGTCGCGGTGGCCTAGCTCGGGCCACTTGCCGAAAAGGATTCCACGGACGGCCTTGGGCTCGTGCTCGGTGAACACGACCACGGGCTTGTCTCCGAGGCACGCGAAATCGCGTGCGGCTTGAAGGACGGCTCGTGTCACGTGGTCGCTCTCCCGCCCGTAGGCGACGGCGACGCCGTCCCATTGCCATTGATAGAAGTTGCTCACGCCTTGCTTACGCGAGCTACTCCCAGTAGCCCCACTCGTCGAGGGGCTCTCGCTCCGATCGCCATTCCTCCATGGCGTCCCAAAGGGCGAGGGCGTCTACGAGGTGCGGGTCACGGCTCTTGTAGAGGGCCCACCGGAGCTTGCGGAGCGCAACATTTTGGACTTGCCGCACCCGTTCCCTGGTGATGTTGAGGACCTCCCCCACCCGCTCAAGCGCATGTGGCCCCTCGTCGGCGAAATCGAGGGCACACGAATGCTCCAGCTCGGTCGGGTCACGGTCGGGGAAGTTGATCCGGAGGTTGGACGTGCCGGCAACGCCGGTCGGATACAGGTAGAGGTGGTAACGGCACCCGACGAAGGGGCACGGCCTCGGCAACCCCAGGCATTCGCCGCGGGTCCTCGGTCGCTCGTAGCCCATCTCGTCCACGAGACGGATCCCTTCCTCGATCTCGTCTCGGGTGAGGCGACGCCGATTCGTGAAGCACCGATGTTGGACTTTGTCGGGCACGATCAACTCTACTCCAGAGGGCCCATAGGCCCCTCACCGCGTAGAGGGCCTATGGGAACTTGGACCGACCGCGAATGGAAGGTGATCCGGGCCGACCTCGACGCTATCCCGGGGCGAGACGGGAAGCGGATCAAACGCCTCGCCCCGTTGCTTTCCGGCCGATCGGCGGAGGATATCCACAACGCGCTGAACCGAGAGCGTTGGCGTCGTACTGGAAGGTGTGCGTGCGGCAACCCCTTGGCCGCAGGGGCGTCGGAGAAGTGTGAGGAGTGCAAGGCGAAGGCCCGAGAGCGTCGTCGAGAGACGCTCCGCAAGGGCTTGTGCGTCATGTGTCGGCGCAACCCGATTGACGACGAGGGCTCGGCTACGCTGTGCTCCTCGTGCATTCAGAAGCGACGCCGGAGGTACGGCAAGGTGAATTACCGTAAGGCGAAGGCTAAGGCGAACGGCAAGCGCCCGAAGAAGAAGAAGTACGAGCCCACCTACAACCTCGTCGGGTGGCTCGGCACCCGGTCTACTCGCTTCCTCGTCGAGAGCATTCCCGAAGGATCGTGGGTCGTCGACCTCTTCGGAGGGTCGGGGGACATTGGCCTCCAGGCCGCGAGGGCCGGACACGAGCTACTCGGGTACAACGACATCCACCCCATGCTTGTGACCTTCATGCGTATGCTCCGAGCCGGCTTGGTGGACGAGCTATGCGACGAGATCAAGCGCCTCTCCGCGAAGCCTCCGACGGCGATCGCCCGGTCCTATTACCACGAGTGCTCGTGGGCCTCCCAGCTCATGAACGAGTACGCGCTCCTTCGGCTCTTCGAGCCCCACCTGGTAGAGCCGTGGCTCCAACGGGCGGCTCTCGTCTACGTGGCCTCGCGGAGCGTCCAGGGCCGTGACCTCCATGAGCTTGAGATGAAGGACGAGACGACGGGGTTGATCGTGAGCCACCGGGCTCGCATGCACGAGGCGGCGGCGTTCCTCAAGTGGTGCGAGACGGAGATCACATGCCTCGACGCCTTACGGGCGATCGACTACTACGACTGCTCCCGCACGTTGTTCGTCGTCGACCCGCCGTGGCCCGGTGCCGCGAAGTACGAGTATGCTTTCCGCAACCGGCACCACGAGCTAGTTCAGGCTCTCGTGAAGGCCCAAGGCGAGTATCTGATCACCATGCAATCGTCGAAGCGCTCGTTGGTCGCTATGGCCCCGTGCGAGCACCTCTACTTCTTCCGCACGCCGGGTGGGCCGAAGTGCATTCTCGGGGCGAGCTTCCCGCTCGGCCCTGACGTCCGCTTGGAGCCGGTCGGGTTGGAACTCTTCGGCTACCTGTAGTCGTCGGGTTCCTCGACGTGGATCCGGCCGCCGAGGGCTATGGCGGCGTTGGCCGTCATCACGGCCTCGCGGACCTTGCGGATGGCCGCCGATTGGTCAGGTCCCGCGGGCGTATGGGCCACGATCACCTTGGCGAACTCATGGGCCGCTTGGCGGAGGGTCGTGTAGTGCTCGATTTGGTAGCTTCCCGTGGGCGGGTGGTAGGTGAAGATGTGGTCGAGGTCCAGATCGGGCATGGCTAGCTCTCGCTTGAGGTGAAGGCCGGGTAGACACCTGTGTGGACCGTCTCGTCGTAGTGGCTGCACTCGGCGTAGGGGCACTTCCACAAGGTCGACGACGCCGGCACCATCTCGGTGTTGCACTTATCACACCGGGGCGACGATACCCACGAGATCGAATGGAACTCGACGTTGCCTTGGGCGTCGACCCGGCCGCTCATGCCGAAGGCTCCCGCGAGCTTCTTCGCTTTGTCACGGGGGACGTCCCCTACGTGGCACCCCATGGAGATTTTCGGCTTGTCGCTCATGGCTGGCCCTTGTCGGTCACGGATTGGATGAACTCCCACCGCTCGGTAGTGATCTCTTGCAGGAGCGTCTCGTGGATCTTGAGCCACACGGCGAGGCGTTGCTCGCCCTCTTCGGTGGCGTCCATCTTGGACGTGTGGGGGAACACCGGGCCGTAGGGCCGGGACACCTCGACGGGTGTCCGGCCGTTACGCACGATCACGTAGAACCACAAGCCGTCATGGTCGATCACCCGTAGTTCGTAGGTGGTGTCGGGGTCATTCACGTACATGGGCCCTCCGGTGGACGGAACCACGCGATCGGCGAGAGCCCCCACCCTACGTCGGTGAAGTCCCCTTGGGTGCCGTCGAATTCGCCAAGGTCCTCGTAGTCGGTGAGGGGTTCGAGCATCTCGAACACGGGCAGCTCGGCTGCTCCAAAGAGCCCATGAGCCCACCGACCATGCTGGAGCACGTGGCCGAGGTCGAAGTGGAATCGGATCCCAACGCGGATCCCGAGCGTGCCCTTCGGCACGAAGCGCCCCTCTTCTCCGAGGTCACGCAGGAGTCGAATGCGACGTGGTTTGATCATGATTGAGCTTGTGCAAGTAGGAGGGCGTAGTCGTCGCTCTGATATACCCCTTTCGTGTGCAAGCCGTACCGGTAAAACCACTCGCCCACATGCTCCACCTCGAACTTGCGGGAGATCTCGACGAGCACCCGCGTCCCCTCGTCGACCCGGAGGGCATGCCCGGCGACGTGAAGGTCCTGCGTCTCGGCGAATCGCACGTAGGTCTCGATCCGTTGCTCGACCTCGTTGTAGCCGGACTCGTAGCGGAGCGTCGAGAGGTCGACCCCGGCGTCCAGCTCTCGATTCATGCGGGCGAACACGTTGAGGGTGAACGCCTCGGTGACGCCGGCCGCGTCATTGTAGGCGGCCTCAATCCGCTTGGGGTCCTTCACGAGGTCCACGCCGAGAAGGAAGTAGCTCCCCTTCGGCAAGTAGACCCGGAGGGCCTGGAAGAAGCTCCGGGCCGTCTCGTCGTCGAAGTTGCCGAAGGTCGACCCGAGGAACAGGAGGATGACCGGACGCCACCATGAGAGGAGCGGCCAGACGGCCTCGAAAACACCCTCTACGGGCACGACCTCGACGGAGGGGCACCGGCCCCGGATTCCCTCTTCGGCGTCTCTGAGGGCGTCAGGGGACACGTCTATGGGCACGTAGGTGGTGTCCTCCCCACCGCCCGCGTACGCTTCGAGCAGGAGACCTGTTTTGGCGGCGTTGCCGGCACCCAACTCGACCACGGTGACCGGCCCGGTCGCGTTGACGATCCACGGGGCGTTCACTTCGAGCAACATAGCCTCGGCGCCGGTGAGGTAATACTCGGGTTGCTCGCAGATCTGCTCGAAGAGCCGGCTTCCCTCGGCGTCGTAGTGGAAGAGGGACGGGATCCGAGGGGGTTTGGCTCGCAAGCCTTCGATCACGGCACGGGCGAAGTCGTCGTTCATCCGTAATGAGGGCTTGGGTTGAGGAAACGGTGGATCTCCGGCCACGAGTGGGTCCACGCGAGGTCCGGCTCGTGCTCTATGATGCCTCGGAGCCCCGCGTAAGCCTCGTCACGAGAAGGGGCGGAGCACTCCGCGAGCACCGCCCACGGCTTCGTCCTCTCCACCTCGTTCCCGTCTTTGTCGGTTCTCGCCACCCGTGTCTTGTAGGGGGCGTGTCCGTTCCATTGCATGATCGCGACGTTGGTGACGATCACGGACTCGCCCATGACGTTCATCTCGACGGAAAGGGTGGCTCGGATCATGTCTTGCGCTCCTCCCACTCGCCGCACCAGTCTCGGGTGACAACGATGGGCCACCGGGCACCGGAGGAAACGGGATCCATCGAGGGGGCTTTGCGACGGCAATGGCCGATAGCCGGGGCTCGGTGCTCTTTCCCGTTTGCGTCGACCCCGTAGGAGCCTTCGGGGAACGGGTAATAGAACCGGCACGTGGCGCAGGCTTCGTTCACTCCCGGACCTCCCACTTGCGGCACCAATCGTTCGCGGACACGATCGGCCATGGGGGAGCGTTGAACCGGCACGTCCCACCGGGCTCCGTCGTCTCCCCTCCGACGATCCTCCCGTCATGGGTCATGCCGGATCGTCCTTCCTCCCACGCGGAGAACGAGTTGCATATGAAGCACTTGCCGGCGGGGTTCGGTGGGTCGCTGTCACCTCGCTCGTAGGCTTTGGCGAGGGGTACTTCTTCGGGCATGGGGCCTCTCCGGTTGTAGTCCCCGTAAGGGTATTCCGAGCCCGAGCCCCTGAGGTGGGCGTGCCACTCGGACGTGTCGATGTCGTAGGAGCCGCACTCGGGACACTTGAAGTCATGGGCGTAGTCGGGGCTCGGCCTGAACGTCCGTGGGTGGCCCTCGTAGAGGCACCGGAACGCCTTGCACCGAACGATGAGGTCATCGTAGGTGTCGTTCATTCCTTGGGCACTCCCGGCTGCTCGTTGAGCTTCCACCCCGAGCACGAGTAGTTGGCGTCCGTGTACCCCCGGAGGTCGGTAACGAGGTTCGGGGGTGCCTTCCACAAGCACGGTCGAAGCTCGAGGCCGTAAGCGTTGTCGTAGCGAGTGATCGACGACACGCGAGCCCACACCCGAGCCTCGTAGTCGCGCCAATACCAACACCGCTCACACCGGGTGAGGTTCTTGTCGCTCATGCATCGTCTCCCTAGTCCATGACGTCGATGGCAAGGTCCGACCACACGAGCCCGTGGATCGCCTCGCACAACCCGTCGAGAAGGTTGTCGGGCACCTCGTCCACGAGCCACACCACCTTGAGGCTCCCGTAGCCGAACGAATCCTTTTCCGGCGACGGCCCGTTGAGAAGGGTGATGACCGTGTACCACGGGCTCCGCTTGACCCCCGGCCGGGAGGACTCGTAGAGAGGGTGGTCGAGGACTTCCAACCCTCGACCTTCCGGCATCCACCCCTCACGGTGTTTGTCGTGCTTGGTGAGGGGGCCGGGCATGCCGATTACCCATTCCCGGTAGGTGTCGTAGGCTTCGATCTCTTGGATCGAGACCTCGGTGCCGTCCGCGAGGGTCGTCTTGCGTAGCGTCATGTCAACTCCACTTGCACGGCCCACCGGACATGCTTGAAGTCCTCGGGCGAGAGCTTGGATTTGGCGTCCCGGACCAATGCCCGGATCTCCCGGTCGATGCACAACCGGCAACACCCCTCGGGGGCGGCCTCGTGGATGCCCTTATGGACCCGCCTGGCGTACTCGGTGAGCCACGCCACGGGGTCCTCTTCCTCTATGCTTTCCCAATCGACGCCCATGTCTCACACCGAGATGTAGAGCCAGGTATGGAGTTCGATCGGCCGGTCCTCGAAGCCGAGCGTCTCCCGAACCTGACGGACACGGAACAAGACGGACCGGATCTTCCCTTCGTCTAGGGAGCTAACCTCCATGCCGAAGCGGTGGGACCCCGAGTTTCCGACCTCCTCGCCGACGATTAGGAACCCGCTGTTGTCGTAGTCCATGTCCCCGACGGGGAGAACGCCCAAACCCCCGTCGCGTTCGTACCGGATCTCGTGCCAGTAGCTCTCGACATCCGTGTCGGGGGCGAGCTTGTCCCCCATGCTCTCGGCCAAGGCGACAAGAGCCGGCGTCGCTCTCACGGACTCCGGGTGGCGGAACCTCTTGCCGCACTCCTGGCAGAACTTGGCTTTACCGCCGGGGTGGGGGTGCCCGTTCCGGCACTTGAGCACCTTGCCCTCCTCTGTCACGAGGAAGTCGTTCTCCGTGACCTTGAACCCGATAGCCGAGTGGGCGTAGCAATCCATTCCCATCGTCATTCCTCCTACTTGGGTCTACGCGAAATCTCGCGTTGGTCGAGCGTGAGCTTTTGCAATCCCTCCACCACGGAAAGCAAAGCCGCCATCCTCTCGTCGGCTTCCTGGAGGGTGAGCCCCGTTCCGGCGTTCGTGTACTTCTTCTCGCCCGAGAGCGTCCACCAGACGGCCTCAATGAAGTAGGTCGTCTCTCGCGGGTTCTCCGGTCGATCGAGAGACAGGGCGCCTATGTGTGCTACGGGCTTGACCACGGGTAGAGGTTCCGGGTGCTTCTTCACGCCGACCCGCTCGCACAACCACACGTCCCATTGGCCCTCGACGTCGATAGACACCACGGTGATTGGAGTCATGTCGGCTCCTTCTCCACGTGAATCGTTTCGTTGGCGAGGATCCGGGTCCGAAGGTCCTTCATCTTCGCGTGGGCTTGAGGCTCGGTGAGCCCCTCCGCAAGTGTGATCTGCCACCCGGTGCTCCGAGCCGTGTCGTAGAAGAGGATGATCTTGTAGAGGTCCGGGCTGAGGAGACTCAACGCTCCTTTGGGAGCCCGAGCATTGTTTTTCGACTTGTCATCCTTGGCGACAAGGGACACCCGCACGCAATCGGCGTGGGTCCACGTGCCGTCCGAGGTGACGATGTCGATGGTGATCATTCGTCCTCCTGCGAGATCGTCGCCGGGTCCACACGGACGTTCTCCAAGGGCACCTCGACCTTTAGACCGTGAATCTCGGTGGGGAAGGTCGGCCGGTAGCCGGTGCCCGTTTCTCCTCCGACCCCGCACCCGTGCCCGTAGCTAACGATCGTGTACTTCACGGGGTAGAAGAGGGCGACCTCTTCGTGATCGTCGGGCCAAGCGATCACGCACGATCCGCCTCGTTTCTCGTCGATATCGACTTGGCCGACCTTGTAGGTGTAGTAGCCGTATTGGTTGGTCGCTCGCACGATGTGGAATGGCATAGGCTCAATCCCAGATGTTCTTGCCGGGGCGCTTCGTGCTCCGGGGTTTGGGCTCGGGTGGGGGCTCTTCGTCGATCTCGTCGCGGATCGACGAGATCACGGTCTCGGCAACGTTCCGGTCGAGATACCGGGCGCAACGGACGCGAAACTCGCCCATGAGGAAGCCGACCGCTTCCTCGCGGCCTTCTCGCACGTACCGGACCTTGGTCTTGGCCCGGAGGTCCTTGGGCAAGATCCGAACGACCTCGGCCCACGTCGTCACGGGCGGGAGCTTCGGCTCGGGCACTTTCACCATAGGCTAGCTCCGTAGCTTCTTCAGGATCTCGTAGAGATCGAAGCGGGCGCCGGTACGAGCGGCCTTGGCGGCTTCGAGAAGCACGCGGGCCATTTCCTCGGCCTCCTCCGGCTTGATCTCCGTGTAGGGTCCGTAGCCCGACGTGAACGCCTCGTCTTCGTAGAGGGTCACGCGGACATTCTCGCCGAAAGTGTCGACCTCGATTGCGTCGTCCCACTCGTTACCAGTCATGCCTTACCCCTTGTAGGCGCGGCAGTCGGCCTTGGCGGCACGACGGTCGGCCTTGGCAACGAAGCGCTTGCCGTCCTTCTTCGGACCGAAGCTACGACCCCAGGACTTGCGCTCGTAGTTGGCGCGGTCGCTAGAGGTGGTGCGGTTGGTGTTGGCGCTCTTCATGAGCGTTGCCTCCTTGACACCCTACCTACTCCAACCGGCCGGCGACTAAGCCTACCAACCGTAGCGGTAGGAGTAGCGCTCCCGCTCGCGGCGGGCCTTGGCCGCCTTCTCGGCCTTGGTGAGCGCCTTGTAGGTCGCCTTGACGTAGCTCCCGCCACCACCCGCCTCATAGCGGTTCTCGTCGCGGTTGTACTCGTCGTTGCCGACGATCTCGCCACCCGAGCCGCGGGTCCACTTGACTCGACCGAGGGCCGTGAAGAGGGCGCGTGCGAACCAATGCTCGCTCGCACGCTCACAAGCGTGGTTGTTCTCGGGGACGTCCCACGTCACCGACTTCGTCGCGTTGTCGAACGTGACCGAGGCGTCCGGCATGTGGCACGTCGCGGACTTGCTCACCGCGTGCTTTGCGAGGTCCTTCGCCTTGGGCGCGACGAGCTTGACAGGGCCGTCCCACGCCTCACGCTTGAGCAAGAGCGACCGGAGCGCCGCGTAGCGCTCATTGCTCTCGAAGCGGTCGCGGAGGCCACAGTAGGAGAGAAGGGCGTCCCGAAGCGCGTCCTGGCGCTTCGTGCCCCGCTTCCCCTTGGCCGCGGCCTTGCACTTCGCATGGGCGCGCTTGGCGTCGGCGAGAAGCTCGTCCTGCTTGCCGTTCCACAGCTTCAAGAGGTTCTTGCGGAATCCGGCCCACTGGCCCGCCGGAATCCGAATCGTTCCTCTTTCCCACTCGTAGCAGCTCATGGTGCCTCCTTGGCGTTGCCCCCTACCTACTCAGGAGACGCCTCGACTAAGCGGCTTTCTCGTCGAGAGCCTTGAACTGGTCGAGGATCGCTATCTCGACCTTGTTGAGGAGCTTCGTCACGTCCACGAGCCACCCCTCGTACTCCTCTTGGGTCGCGGGGTCCTCGGTGCCTTCCAACCGGCCTCGGATCATCATCACGGTGAAGGACCATTTGGGCGTCCATTCCTTGACCCATGCGGCCCAGCTCTTGTACGCCCCGTATCGGGCCGGAGCACCCATAGGGTCCGTGCTCTCCCACTGCTTGTCGGGATACCACCCGGTCGAATCGGCTCCGATTCGGCGGATCTTGAAGCGGC
>Ga0180438_10009704_pt1 | contig 11937 bp, 21 predicted proteins | sample SS_ome_12_FD_132455 | JGI IMG/M metagenome (GOLD analysis project Ga0180438, IMG submission 132455) | Hypersaline lake sediment archaeal communities from the Salton Sea, California, USA - SS_3_D_2 metaG | ecosystem: Environmental > Aquatic > Non-marine Saline and Alkaline > Hypersaline >...
CTGAGGGGAACCGCAGACTATTTATTTTTCAGTAGGACCCGAACTTATTCGTTTAATACCCTTGTTCACATCTACGCCGGCCACTGAACCCATACCCAGCTTCATTGCTTCTAAACCTAATTTCAATGTGCCAGTCACTGTACGAGATCCCGTAAAGATCAACGCGGCTTTTTTGTTATCCATAGTTTCATTCACCACACCTTCGAGAGTCTTTAGATTCAAACCAATCAAATCCTCTAAGGTTCTGAGTTGAATATCTTTTCTCCCATTATTGCTTTTCTTTTCCATATTTCACTCCTTTCTGCTAATTTACTACCATAAGCTGATAGAGCATCAACTTGTATTAGCTTAATGGCAATATCTCTATTGTTCTTGCCTACCTTTGAAACAGTTTTATATTTCACTCTCCTCTCATACATGCATTGGTCGCAAACTGGATGATTTGATGATTTATGGCTTCTGTGTTTCGCCAACTCGGCACCGCAATCCCAGCAACTCTTTCTTTCGAGACAAGGTGTGCAGTGTTTGATAGTTCTCTTGGCGAATGGCACTATAAACTTTCGGCCACACGAACATGTTTTATAAGAAATTCGAGTCTTTTTTGTTACTATGGTAAGCCCTAAATGCGCGCACCTTGGGCATAGATATTCTCCTAACCTTGATTTCACTGGAGGAGATTTTGTTGACCTTTGATCGCCACACTTGGAACATATCATTGACCGCTTATGGCGTTCACGTTTCCAATGCTCCCAGCAAATATTGCAAACCCTTGGATGCTTTTTCCACCCGAAATCAATTAAATCTTCTGAGCCACAAAACCGGCAATTCTTCTTCATTATTCCCCTATGCATACATTGGCGAGAACAATAGTTGTGTTTTGATATTTTTATTTTGTTCGCCGGTTTATTAAATTCCTGACCACAGTTATCGCACTTAACTATCACGCTGCCACCTCTCCCTGATGGCCTTGATGTCATTGGTTGATAGATTGTTCAACTCACAAAACTTTTTAAACTTATCATCGCCGAATTTGGATAATATGTCATAACCGAGCGCGCTCAGTTCGATGCCGCTCAGTTTTCTTTTTGATTTTGATTTGCTGTTGCCGTTGCGCCTGGCTTCCTGCAGATAGCCCTCGAACTTATCTGGAGCAAACAGGGTGGCTGGTCTCAGATTGCCGGCCATTTTATCGTCATCGATCCATTGGGTGGTTTTCTTTTTGATCACAGCCTTGAAATCATCGAGGGTGGCCCCCTCGTTTATTCGATCGAGGATTAATGTTTGGGTATTGTAGGTCTGCGGGTTGTAATTTGACTGGGTTTTTTCGTTAAGATACTCAATCGCTTTTTCGATGATATCAGGATGGTTTATTTTTCTTTCTTTATATTTATTTAATTTATTATGTGTGGCCGCCTGATGGCGGTCTGATGGCCGCTCGATGGCCGTTCTGCTGGCGCTTTCGATGGCCGTTCTGCTGGCCGTTTTTTTTGACTCGTCTGTGTACTCTCCTGTTATCTTAGGGTTATTTCTTATATTCTGCTGGCCGTTCTGCTGGCCGTTCTGCTGGCCGTTCTGCTGGCCGTTTTTTGCGCTTTTCTCTGGAATTTGTCCGAATCGGCTGGCGGTCTGATGGCCGTTCTGCTGGCGGTCGGTGCCTGGTCTGTTTTGATAAGTATCGTAATTTATTACTTTTATTATAGTAAATCTGTTGGACGTTCTGCTGGCGAGGAAGTTTATATCCTCTAATCGCTCAATAGCCAGCCTGATTTTATGCCTGGTTGTGTAAAAAAATTCAGCCAGCTTTGGGGTCGAAAACAAATGCTCGCCCCTGTCCAGATCGACCATACCATGCCCTTTGATATATTTCCGAGTTGGCTCATAATTGGCAAAGTCTATAAAATAATCCATCAGTACCCACATCAGCAGGTCCTGATGGTATCCCTTTTCCCATCGCTTACGCCATCGCAGGGTAAAGCCTTTTTCTTTATCGTCCCCTCGCGCCATTTAAACATCTACCCCACAACCGGAATGTCATGCAGTTCTTTGCTTTTTAACCATGCCTTGATTTTCACTTTCAAAAGAATTTCCCGTTCTTTTAACGATGTATTCACATCACCGATGTTGCTATAAACCCGCTGCAATTGTCGATCGAACATTTCAACCGCTGCCCGTTTTTCAAATTAAGCATTGACAATTTTGCTTCTTCTTCTGCCATACAGTGTTTACCTCCTTTCTATTGCTTATTTTTTCATTATCTTATCAGCCAGCCACTTCGGCACATAGGCCCTGTTGCCGTATATCTCCAACAGGTCGCGCCGGATCCGCGCCCGGCCGCCGCCCTTGAGTATCACCTCGACAACCCGATCGGTGTTCTCACCTATGCCGATTATCTCCAGCGGAGTTTTCTGCCCCGATATTCTATTTAGCTGTTTGCCCATTAAGCGCCTGGTGACAATAAAAAAGAATTTGAAGCTGAGGTGTTCTGAATTCTTCGGCCGCCGCTGCCATTACTTTGTCAAAAAGATCGCCGTACATTGAAAAATCAACAACCATAAAATCCTTGCTCGGTACCATTGGCGCATTTTCAGCAAGTGCGGGCATATTCATCTCACCGGGCGACATCATTTCTTCCACCCGGTGGCTCACCGGAAGGGAGTCGCCAAGATCCCGGTTCGGCAGTTCATGTTTTATTTTTCTATTCGCGGCATCTTGCGGGCAGCGTTTTAATTGCAGCTTGTTCAGCCGCGCCCATACAGCACTCTCCGTCCGATCCAGCCTTTCCCCGAGTTGTCTGTTTTTCATGGTTTGATAGTTGTTCTGGATGAACTCGTCATCGGCTTGCGTCCATGGTTTTCTTTTGATTGTCATGTCAGCCATCTCTATTCGTAAGGATTCGTTGGGTCGACCCAGGGTTGCAATATATTGCAGCCGGTCGTCACAGTTACCGCAAATCGGATTTTTTTTATCTTCGTGCAGCAGGTCGCACTTCAGGCATGGCGATCTTTCCATTGATTTGGGTGCCGGGATTCGCCGATGGCCAGCTCCCGGTGGGCTAATTTTGTGGAGGTGTCTATGAGCCGCAGTTGGCAGGGCGTGAAAGGAGGAAATGCCCGCTACTTTTCCCGTCTGCGGTGGCCGGGCTCTTGGATCGTCATAAAAAACGGGCAGGCGTCCAGGTGGTGGGTCTCAATCTCCAGCTCCATCAGGCACTCGAAATCTTCCGGAAACACCCACTGGTGCGCCCGCCGCCGGCCCACACTTAACGCCGGCACACAGTTTAGACATTTGTCGCACTGGTCAGCCACCGGCGCGCTCCAGGTGGCGACCGATAATCGCAAACATCACCAGCATCGGCACGCCGATCATCTGCCCCCATGGAAACCCAACAAATTCTGATCCGGCCAGGGCCAGGCCGACGGCAAACAAAAACGCCATCAGACAACTAAGCGCTGATAGTTTTAATCTGTTTCGCGTACTCGCGGTCATAAGGCCTCCCCTTTATAAAATCCATAATCACGCCGTAGCAGCGTTTACAAATTCCATGACTGCATTCTCCATCCGGTTGGGGACCATCTTTCATAATCACCCCGCATTCACAGCATATTGTTTTCAGTTTTTCAGTCATTATTTACCTCTCCATCCGGCCGCCGCTCCGCATCTAAAATCAACTTTTTAAAAAGCAAAGCCCAGATAAAAAGCGATAGCGGCCATGTAATTAAAATCAGAAACGACACGATAAAATCAGATAGTCCCATCACGCCCCCGCCGCATCCAGCAGCTGCTCGACTTCGCCGATTACACGCCGGGAGTATTCCTTGATACGGATGCGCTCCGCCGGGTCTATATGGTCATCCGACAATGCAAACCGGATCTCGTCCGCCAGCTTGCCCAAGGCCACCATACAGTCGGCCACCTCGCCATCAACACAGTTTTTGTCGCTGCGCTGCGTGTTTATTTCACAAAACTCCCCACCCAATGGCGCGGCCAGGTAATCGATGGCCGCGCGGGCATAGTCGCCGTAGCCGGCCGTGTCCAGGTCCGCCAGCATTTGCCGGATGCGGTCCAGCGGGTTGCGCTTGGTTTCGTCGGCATACCGCGGATCCGCCGCCCAATAATTCACCAGCCGGCAGCTGCGGCGGTAAATCCGCTGCAGCGCGCCGGCCGGTAATTTTTTTAATGCAACATGGTAAATCTGCCAGGATTCGATCATAGTTCCACATGCCTTTCAGTTGGCAATTTACAAAACCGTCAAAATTCGAGAAAATCAGCCCAGTCCTTTTTCGTGTAGTTTTTTTGTTTAATGCAGCGGTTGCTGTCTTCGGGCGGTATCAGCCGGTTGATCTGGTCCAGCATCCCGTCCAGGCTCTGGTTGATCTGCTCGCGCATGGCGCTGATGCTCATGCGCATCAGCGCCAGCTCCTCGATGGTGCTGTATTTTTCGGTTGACTTAGGCTTGCTCTTTGACATATTCAAAAAGGTTGCGTTTTAAACTGTTTTTCTGGAAAAACGATATGTGCCGGCTGATCTATGGCAGCGGCCACCGCCACCATGATGCGCTCGGAAACAGACTCGCGGTCAATCACGCGCTGCACGGCCTGGTGAGACACGCCTAAAGCTCGGCTAATTTCGGCCATATTGGTCTTCTTGCGTCGCTTGATTAATTCGATTCTGATTTCTTCTGGTGACATTGTCGTCCTTGTTTGAATTCGTTTGGCAAAGTTGCTTTATCAACCATAATATTCACTAAAAAATGATTATGTCAATTAAAAAATCATCAAAAAGTGAAGAAAAAGTAATAATCAATCGAATAAAGTCTTTTTTATCACTAAAACGTGATCGTCAAGTTGCTGATTTATTTGGAATTGCGCCCAATGATTTGAGTAATCGAATAAAAAAAGGCACCTTAAAAAAAATCGCTATTGAATGGGCTTTAAGTGAGAATATTAGTCTTGACTGGCTCATTCACGGACTCGGTGAACCGAAATTCAAAGATGACAATTTAAGTGTCAAGCAATCAAACGAGGATTATGATCTGCATGGCGGCTGGAAATCACCATCTATTGAAGAATTGACAGGTATCCCTAAAGGACAAGGAATGGGGAAAGCCGTAGAGATGCTGGCTGATATATATAATTCAAAAAATAAAGAAACAATAAGTAGTGTCTACAAAGTATTGGAAGTATTCTCAAAAAACTTAGAACAAGTCAAAATAAAGGAAAGCAATAATAGCGGTAAATAATGGCCATTACCCAGCTCAAAGACGGCCGCTGGCTGGTGTACTACCGGCAGCCCAGGACGGACAAACCAAATTACATCAAAAAAGAGTATTTCGGCCGCGGTCCGGAAGCCGAGGCGGCCGCCGTCAAGCGCAACAGTGAGTTAGGCCTCAAAAAACGCCGCCCACCGAAAGAGGAGGGCGGCCCCACGGTCAGCGAACTCGCCAAATCCTACGGCAACAACAAAAATTTTAGTGCCAATTCAAAAAAGCATTTAGGTATCCGCCTACAGGCCAACATTCTGCCGTTTTTCGGCCATCTGCACGCCATCCAGCTCAGAGATCAGGACCTCGACAATTACGTGCAATACCGACGAACCTGCAAAAAAAAAGATCGGCAGGGTAGGGTAGTCAAAACTGGCGTCAAAAACGCCACGATCCGCCGCGAGCTGACCGACCTGCAGGCCATCCTCAACTGGTCAACCCGCCGCCGGCCGGTCCTGATCCGCTTCAATCCGGTGCTCAGCTACAGGGCCCCCGCCGCCGACAATGAAATCATCCTGCCGCCCACTCCGGATGAAACCGCCGCCATCTTAAAACACGCCTCGCCGCACCTGGTCCGGGCCATCATGCTGTCATATTATTTGGGCTTGCGCCCCGGCGCCGTCGAGCTGCTGCAACTAAACTGGACTGACATCAACTGGCAATCCAAATCCATCCTGGTGCGCTCGGCCCACAAGGGCGGCCCGGTCCGCCGCCACGTGCCGATCCATGAAGATTTCATCGAGGAATTGAAAAAATGGTGGGTATTCGACAAAAAAACAGGGCCGATCATTTACTATCACGGCAAACCCGTGCAAAAGATCGGAAAGGCCTGGGCCGGCACTTTAAAACGCGCCGGCATCACCCGCCGGATCCGCCCCTATGACCTGCGTCATAATTTCATCACCCAGGCCCTGGAGGCCGGCGCCGACATCAAGGCCTTGGCCGAAGTCGTCGGCAGCCGACCGGAAACCATCATGCGCCATTACCAGCACGTCACCAAAAAACAGCACCGCAAAACCGTGGCTAAAATACCGCCTTTGGGGATACAAAATATCCCCAAAAAAACCTAAACTATCAGAATAAAAAAAGGGCCGTAAGGCCCTGTTTTTATTTGGTAGGCGGTACTGGATTTGAACCAGTGACTTCTACCGTGTGAAGGTTGTCAACCTTAAAAAATATTCTTTAATTTCAAACTTATACACGATTATTTTTTGGGGATATATTCGCCTGTATCCCCAGTGCGTTTTTCACCCTTTTTTCTGGCTCCCAAAACCCTTCGAGGCCTTCCAGAATACCAAAAAAATTGCAAATAAAAATACCAGAGCGAGGGCACCTTTGGTGCCGCCCAAATCACCCAGATTGGCTATAAATATATGCCAGGACTCTTTGACGTAGTCGACCATGCTTGGATACTAACACCCTGGATGAAATATTTGCAAGCAATTTTTTTTTAGACGGGCCGGGGGATCCGGTGGGTGCCCTAATCACCAGCTGCAAAAACGCATCGTTATAGATTCATTTTCGCCCGGATCCCGCGACCCTGATTTTACTCCAGCTGAATTTTCAGCTTGCCGATCAGCTCGGCCGGAAACACAAAAGCGACATCGCCTTCCTGAAAATCAAAAGATTTATATTCATATGGGCTGGTAATCGCACCCAGGCGCGCCAGTTCGTTCTCGCTCATTTCGGGCACGACCTGACGGACCCCCATCTCGACCGTGTCAACGATTTCGGGCACCGTCAGAACACCGTCGGCGGCCTTGCCCATGGCCGTCATCACCAGGTTGGTGACAATGCCGATCCATTTAAAATATTTTCCGAACATTTTTCAACCCTCCTTTTTTTTATTGTCAGCGCAATTTATTTTTCATTGGGAAATTCAAGTTGACGTTTGATCTCATGCTCCTGTCTTGCGATCTTGTCACGCAGCGCCAGCAGGTAGTTAAATATTTTTGAGCACGGACAGCGTTTGCTTTCAGGGCAGCGACGCATCCATTCACGACTCTGGTCAACAAACATTTCCGCCTCCCACTCCAGCTCCTCATCCGGATTCATTCAGAATCAGCCTTTCGCCGGCCGTTTTTTGTCCGGTATTGCGGATCTCTGTATATATAGCTTAAAACAAATCGTTTCGTCAGCACCGCCGCCAAGATGATAAAGACCACCGCCTCCGGCACCAGCCGCGATTCCCACCAGAACCCCGACATAAAATCATAATATAATTTCATGTCGCCGCCCGAACATCTCAACTCGCGCGCCTCTATCCCCAAAAAAACGCCATATAGCCGAAAGGCAAACAATATCATCACAATCAGATAAACACCCGACACATGGCCGCCCTCTCGTTTAACCAGAACCAACCAACACGCAAACAGAAAAAAATTATATAACAGCGCATACTTTGTTATCTCATAGGACACTATGGTCAGATCCATCATGGCTCCTTTTTGTAGACGTTGCCGTCATCACACTTTATTTTTTCATCGATTATCTGCCGGCAGGTGATCATCCACTTGGTGTCACCGTTTACGGTTGCGACAATTTTATCGGTTTTATCGGTGGCACTTTTCAATTCGGGATCCAGGTTGAATAGTGTCTTAAAAAATTTTTCAAGCGGGCGGCTCATTTAAGGTCCTCCCGGTTCTGGTTATATACCAAATGCTCTAAGATGGTGGCCTGTTTGCCCAGCGTGCGATTCAACTCCGGTAGATGCCGCGTGATCGATCGCACCAGAATAACCACCACGATCATCAACAACAGGGCCAGGATCGAAACCGGATCGGTTAATTTGTCCAGCGCTTTTAAAAAAATTTCATTCATTAGATACCATTTTAGCCGGGTTTAATCAGGTTTGACCGGGTTTAATCAGGCCGCCGGAACTTTTTCAGTACAGACAAATTTTAAATAAAACGCTTTTTTGTCGCCGGCCGCCGTGGTCACCAACATTTTCACCGTGTATGTCTCGCCGGTGGTGCCGCCCTTGATATAGGGCTTGATAACCGTGGTAGTGTTCTGGTGCTCGTCGGAATCCAGCACGTTGTCCGTCTCGTCGTTGCCGTCTTCGTCAGCCGCCGAATAGGCCACCGAGTCGATCGTGTCCGAACCCAGCCAGGCGGAAATGTCGAAAGTCACCCGGAACTGGTCGTCCGGGTTGATTTCATAGGGCATAATGCCGATATCGTCGCAGGATATACTCATAAGTCAGATCCCCTTTTCAATGATGCACAAATTATAGTAAAATTGTACGGCGGCCACACCATGGCCGCAGTATATTTCCTTGACCATCGCCGCCAGGACTTGCGGCGCGTTGGGGCCAGCGTAATCCGGCTTATAGCTGCGATAGCAGTCCTCGATCACGTAAACGCCACCAGGCTTGAGACTGCCCCACAGATTTTCAAACGTGGCCAGCTGACTGGCCGGCTGGTGGCCGCAGTCATCGATGATAATGTCAAACTGACCCTGTCGCGCTACTCGCTGCAGCAGGGCCACGTCTTCCTGCATACCCACAAATACCTCGACGCGGTCTAGATCCTTGGTCATCTGCTGCCAGGTCGTTTTGTTTTTGTCGATGCCGAAAATCTGCGCTTTGGGAAATGCCCGGTGCCACAGCCGCAAGGATGCACCCCGCAGCAGACCGATTTCTAGCAGCTTGATGCGCGACTTGCGCAAATGTCCCAGCACCCGGTCGTATATTTCCAGGTAATTGTGCACGTAATATTTATCGGTCGCATGGCCGCCGTATTTGGCGAACTGGTCGGCGCCTAATTCGTTGATCGAGTTTTTGGCGATGCGGTAAGGCGCGGCGAATGTTTTCGCGGTCTGCTCAGTTTTGTGCACCCTGGCTGCCACGTGCTTGACGCCCAGCCGTTTTAGAATCACCAGCCGGCGGTATCCTCGAAATAAAATCAGCTTGTTATCAGCCTGATAAAACTCCAGCGGTGCCCGCAGGCCGTTTTTTTCGATGTCGTCATACAGCCCCAGGCCGCGCCGCATCTTACGCAGGATGCGCTCTTTTTCATCGTCGCCGATCCCGTGGCGCACGCTTTTGGATCCGTGCCCCACCAGATAATGAAAATATTGCGTTTCAGTGTCCGCCGGCCGGTTGTCGTCATGGCGGCCGCCCAGGTACTCGTCAAAGGCCTGAAAGAATATCTCCAGCCGGTACCGCTTAAGCGGCTCGCAGATGCCGAGCCGGTGCTGCCAGAGCTTATCGACGGATAGTTTACGGATGCCCTTTAAGATCGTGCCCTGCCTGGGCGCCGGCAGACCGTCGTCATTGGGTGGCGGCCAGTCCGGCGGCTGAAACTTGTCGATTAGCCAGTTAAAGCTGTATTTTTGCAGGGGCCAACGGTTGTTGGTCCAGAAATCAATACTGTAAGCGACGGATTTGTCGCGCTCCTTGCGGCTTAACGCATATGGCGATCTGCCGCGATTCCAGTGAGCGTACCAGGTACGCTTGTCTACCAGCAGGCGCCCGCCGGACAGCCAGGTTTTGCAAGCGATCTCGGCGCCTTCCTGGCCGAACGTGCCGTGGTTTTCGTCCAGGCCGCCCCAGTGGTCAAACTGAGCTTTTTCCATCAGCCAGGCGGATCCGGAGATGCTCATGGTCTCGTCCACATCCACGCCGCGGCGCGCGTTAATCATTTCTTTCCAGGGCAGCCCACGCAGGCCGCCCTTGGGATCCGCGGCCGGATATGACAAATAGCGGTAGTCGCAGTTGGTGCGCTCGCGCCGGCGCCACCGCTTGGCGTCCAGCTCATAGCGCACGCCCAGCACCGTGTAGCCCTTGGCGTGGATTTCAAGCAAATCGCGGTCATAACCCTCGGCGATCATGCAGTGGGCGTCCAGGCGCATCAGGTACCGGCCCTTTGCCTTGCGCGCCAGGATGTTGATCATGGGTCGCATGCCGATGCGTTTTTTACTGCGGTAGATGCGCACCCGCACGTCGTCTTTCAGCGCCGGGTCCGGATCGTAATCATCCAGGCCGACGATGATTTCAAAATCGGTGCGCATGTTGGCGATGACGTTGTCGATGGTGGCCTGCAGATATTTCTCGTTGCGCGCCGGTATAATGACCGATACCAGGGGACGGCTGGCGTTGGCGGCGGCGCCGGGTGTCGACCAGGTCGGCACCGGGCTGAACTTTTCCACCAGCCAGGACAGCGGCCTGACCTGATTTTCCCACTTGTCGCCCAGCCACAGCTTGCGCGAATAGGCGCGGGCCGCCTCCTGGTCGCTGTACTTGATTTGATATGGAAATGAAAAGTCTTTTTTAGTGCGAAACATGTGGGCAAACCATGTCTTTTTGTTGACTACCTGCCTTCCGCCGGACAGCCAGGCCTTGCAGGCCACCTCGGTACCCAGCTGCCCCCAGGATCCGTGCTGCTCGTCAAGACCGTCGAGCTGCCAAAAGCGCTCGCGCTCCATAAAAAAACAGGCGCCCACGCTGGACATCACATCGCAGATATCGCCCTGCGATTCGGGACGCTTTTCATAGGATTTCCAATAATCAAACTTCATTTCGCTGTCGAACATGGCGAAATCGGTTCGACGCTTGCGCCGCGGGCGCCAGATCATGGCTTTTGAAATGCCGTCCTCCAGCCCGCAGTCATCACAGCGCTCGGGTTTCGGCCCCTGATACCAGGTTTTACCGCACTTCTTGCATTTCCAGTCGAACACATGCAGGTTATACATGCGCGGGATCACGGTCCAGTCCGGATCGCAGTCGGCCATCAGCTTGATGTCGAACCCTTCGTCAAAGGCGCAGTGCGCGTCGGCTTTCATGATATATTTTGCGCTGCTCAGCCGCGCGCCTTCGTTGACTGCGGCCCGCTGTCCGACCGGCTCGGTGTGGTGAATCAGGGTTATCCGCGGGTGGTCCGGAATCCCCGGATCCGGCCAGTAGCCGTCCAGGATGGCGATGATTTCAGTGTCGCCGCGCATGTTGGCATTGATATCGTCAAGGGTGGCCTGCAAAAACTCCTCGTTGCGGGCCGGTATAATAACGGATAGATCAGGCATAAGCAAACTCCGGCTGTTCGATGGTAGTAATGAAATCAGATTTGACGATCGCCGTGACAAAGTCCGGCTTGATTGTGGTGCTTACAAATTCAAATAAAGCATCCAGACCGGCACTGGGTGACGCCGAGGGCGAGGCCGACGGCGTGACGGATGGCGAAGCCGACGGCGTTGCGGACGGGCTGGCCGAGATCGATGCCGACGGAGAGGCACTGACGCTGGCGCTGGGCGACGCACTCGGACTGCCACTCGAAGAAGCCGATGGACTGGCCGACGGCGATGTGCTGACTGACGGACTCGCCGATATCGACGCGCTGGGGCTGGCGGAAACCGAAACGCTCGGACTCGCGCTCGGTGAGGCCGAGACACTGGCCGATAACGATATGCTCGGCGATACGGACGGACTCGCGCTGATAGAGGCTGACGGCGTCGCCGACGGACTGGCGCTGGGCGACGCGCTGACGGACGGGCTGGCCGATACCGAAGCGCTGGGGCTGGCGGAAACCGATGCCGATGGACTGGCCGATACCGAAGCACTGGGGCTGGCGGAAATCGAAACGCTCGGACTCGCGCTCGGTGAGGCCGAGACACTGGCCGATGGCGATATGCTCGGCGATACGGACGGACTCGCGCTGATAGAGGCTGACGGCGTCGCCGAA
>Ga0180438_10009705_pt1 | contig 11934 bp, 8 predicted proteins | sample SS_ome_12_FD_132455 | JGI IMG/M metagenome (GOLD analysis project Ga0180438, IMG submission 132455) | Hypersaline lake sediment archaeal communities from the Salton Sea, California, USA - SS_3_D_2 metaG | ecosystem: Environmental > Aquatic > Non-marine Saline and Alkaline > Hypersaline >...
CAGGTTCAAAAATTATTTCATTGAAATCAACTTCATCCTCTATAGGAGTATAAATTTTTAAAAGTGGAACTCCTTTTTCTAAGACATCTTTATTAGTAAAGAAAAGAACTTCAAAAAATGATTTTTTATAGATTAAATTTACTATAGAGGCTATTCCAAACGTATTTTCTCGATATGTGACCCAAAATCTTCTTGAGAACCGGATAGCATCTATAATTTTCGATCTAAGTCTCTCTTTTTCTGAAATGTTAGAATTCTTCAACTTTAGGTACCTCCATTGCTTTATATCTAAAATATTGCTCCATCTTGGAATCAGATTGTTTAATATTTAAAATTGAATGCTCCCCCATGTCATTTTCAATTATTTTTTGAAGTTCAATTAGATTTAGATTAGTAAATAAGGAGAAATCTGTCCCAGCTTTATTTTCTAATACTTTTTCAATACCTGGAAGAGCCTCCAATCGATTCACTGCATTATCCTTGATTTCAGTAAAGCTAATTTCTATCGATCGTCCCTTACCAGGAAGTTGAGCTAATAATTCTTTAGGTTTCCCAAAATCTAGCATTCCCCGATTTCTACCAAATATCGCAACATTTGTGCAAAAACGTGATTCTTCTGGGTAATGCGTTATAACAATCAATGTTGTTTTAAATTGTTCATTAATTTTTGTTAAAGTCAGCCATAAATTCTCTCTTATGATTGGATCGAGACCCGAAGTAGGTTCATCCAAAATTAAAAACATCGGATTATGAATAAGTCCAATGGCTATACTCACTCTCCTCTTTTGTCCTCCTGAGAGATTTTTCACGATCTCATTCATCTTATCTTCGATCTCAAGACTTCTTAGTATCCTTCTTGCCTTTTGTATAATTTCTTTCTCAGAAAGTCCATATTGTTTGCCAAAATGCATTATATTTTCAAATGTAGTGAAATCATGATATATTTTACCTAAATCTTGAGGTACATATCCATATATTGGACGAATCCTCTTTGAATTCCTTTTATTTATAGGTAATCCATAAATTTCACAAAAACCAGTGATCTTTCGCATACCTAATAATCCTTTTACAAAGGTAGATTTACCTGCTCCGCTCTCACCTAAAATCCCTAAAATTTTACTATGTTCAATATTCATGGAAACACTATCTACTATAAGCTTCCCTCCTGCAAATACACTTAGATTCTCACAATTGATTGCTGGAAAATTTTGAAGATAAGAAGGTGAAAGTTTACTGCCAATACCTAGTAAAAGTTTGATCTTTTGGGGAATTGAAAGTCTTTGATAAAATTTATAGAGAATGAATAATCCAATTAAACCCGCTTCAATGTATAGGATATATGTTAATAGCTGATTCCATGGTTTAAAATCAAATGATTGCTCATACCGCAATTCTTCTACTATTATTATACCATAGGGAGTATTTCTTAAATCGCCCCCAAAACCTGGACTGTCACCAATACCTCCCGTTTTAAAACTAATACATTCTCTAAACCAGAAAAGAGCATCTTGTATATTTTCAGGCTGGTAACGATAATCATACAGAGCTTTTGAAGCTAAATATGAAAAAAGAAACGTTGAAGGTAATTCAAAATACATACTAATCGCAGGTAATAATGCAAAACTCCCTTGAGGATTTTGACTGTTCTTTAAGAATTCAATTGCAGCGATTTTTGAAATAGGTTCACTTTGAAAGATCTCATTGAATATCTCAAGTCCGTAATAAGTAGAGATTATATCACTATAAAATCCTACCACAATTGAGAATCCTCCATCAGCATTCTGACACGCTCTTATCCAGTGAGTAAGATTGTCATTATTAATATATTGTATTGTATCTAAACTTTTTAGTGAAGTTAGAGCCCAATAAGTAGATTCCACAGTAGACACATTAGTATTGACTAAATTTAAGAAAACATTGTAATAAGGTCCAAATAAGGACAAGAGATAATCTAAATCATTACCTATCCGGAAGCCACCGTCATCATTTTGAAGGCTAATTAAAAATTTCGATATCTCTACAATCTGAGATGTTAAAAACCATTTATTGGAGATAGGATAAAGCATTCGATAAATATTGATGGCACAATAAGTAGAAAAAAGGGTAGCATTTAATCCAGGTTGCGAACCAAAACCTCCCTCAAAAGAATTATAACATAAATTAATAAAATTTAAAATATTTTGACGTTGGCTATTCTCAGTAAAACCGACCAAATCATACTCATTTAAACCAAGTATTCCAAAATAGTTCGATTCTATGGTTATTTGTCCAAACAATGAATTTATAGCTTGAAAAGTATGACTCCAATTATAATAATTTGATCGATAGAAATTGAAAGGAAAACTTATTGGAGATGAAATTTCAAGAAGATAAAGTGACTTTATGGCCGCCCATCCCGATTTAAAATCGGATCTGATATTAATTTCTGGAGTTAACCCGAATCCCCCATCAAGTTTACTACAACTTGCTATATAATTTGATGTTAAACTTGCATTAATAAGAGAAGTGATAGGTAGATTTAAAGCATGTAATGATGCTAATGAATAATAAGTTGAATGAATATCTGACGGCTCACCGATTATCGAAGAAAAACCACCATCTACGTTGTAAAGAGAAACAAAATAGCCTCCTAAGGCTAATTTTTGAAGGTTTGTATAACTCATGTTCATATTTAAAAATGCTTTTATTCCTAAATACGTAGTTTCAGGGGTTTGAAGTAGTGTGTTATTCGTTAATAAATAACCGCTTCCAGACCAAGTAGAATTTATGAATTTAGAAATGTTTTCATTGAGCAGAAGATCACTTACCCCTGCTTCATAGGCAGTATCAATAGCATAGCTTGTTGAGATGATATCGGAAGTATTTAAGATAGGTATCGCTTTAAATCCGTATCCTCCTTTGTTTAAAACCGACATTATATAGTTTTTGATTTGTTGCGTTTCATTTAAAGCGATTTTTTCATTAAGATAGGTTTTATTTGCTACAGCTATGGTTTTAATCGCATAAAAAGTGGACTCCGTACTTCCTAATCCTGCGATGTTTGAATACGATCCATCAGTATTTTGTTTTTCAAAAATATAATCAAAAAAGAATCTAGGATTTGCTCTCCTAATTTGAATATGTTTTAAATAATTTGGATTGATTAGTTCAGGAGATATGATTTTTGCTAAAGTAAAATTGATAGAATCAATCGCTCTATAATTATTTTCGATATCGGGTTCGACAAAAAGCCCATTATCATTCTGATGGCTTTTGGTAAATTTAACTGCATTCAATTTAACAAATTCAACCTCATCTTCACTCAGATAAGAGATAAATCTAGTATTAACCAAAATTAAGGTGATTATAGGAGTTCCTATCAAAAAGAAGAAAATGAAGAAATATTTTAATCTCCGCTTAGATTTTCTGTTTAATTTCATAATATTTAATCTACTCCATTTAATATTAAGCCTTCTCTCTCTTCTTCCTCTTGGATCCTTATCTGGAAAAACCTTCTGAAACTGGCTAAATCTCGACTCATAGAATTTATGTAAACTCCACGATCTATCATATACTGTATTAAAAGTGGAAGATTCTCTTCGAATGATTCCATTAATACTTCCACAACTTCATTTCCAACCCTCAATACTTTTTTAACTGGTTTAAATTCCCTTATTTTTTCAATTTTTACTTCATTAAGGTCGCTTATATCAAATCTAGCAATTAAGCCTTGGCTGGGTAAAGAATTTACGAGATTTTGAGGAGAGTCAAATTCTAAAAGACGTCCTTCTCTCAAAATCGCCGTTTTATCACATATCAATGCGGCTTCTAAATCATGTGTAATGATAAACATGGTCGTATTTAACTTTTGATTAAGTTTCTTCAGATAACTAAGTATACTGTAGCGTTTAGATGCATCAACGCCAGTAGTTGGCTCATCCAAAAAGAGGATACTTGGTTTATGTATAAGACCAATCGCCATAGAAAGTCTCTTCTTCTCACCACCACTCATATGTTTCACTCGCTTGTGCCATGTATCAACAGGAATATCTAATATCTCAAATAATTCATGTGCAATTTTTACAGCTTCTTTTTTATTTAATCCATATGTTGAGGTAAAAACTTCAACATTTGCTATTGGACTTAAATCATAATACAAATTTAATAATTCAAGTTGAGGGACATAACCTATGTTTTGTAAAATTTGGGGATGATTTCGTTTATTTTCAGGTGATAAATTAGTCACCAAAACTTTACCATTCCAATTTTTCTTTTCAATTTGACAGGTTAATACTCTTATAATTGTGGTCTTGCCAGCACCTGATATTCCAAATAAACCTATGATTTCACCTCTTTCAACTTGAAATGATACGTCATATATTATTTGATTTTTATCAAAGGTTACATTTAAATCGTTCACATCTACCATGATGTCTAAGGATTCTGACGTCAATTTAATTAAACCTCATACTTTCTTCTTTTAAAGATAATAAATGATATAAAAACTAAAACTAAACTTAATATTACCAATGCTAAGAAATCGAAGCCAAAAACTGATTTCCCTTTGGTTACGATTCCTCTAATCATAGGATCTCCATGAGATAATGGTAGAATATAGGCAACAATTTGTAAATAAATCGGCATTGCATCAATAGGAATAAAGATACCACTTAATAGTAGAATCACGATGAATACAGCAAAGAATAATTGGTTTGCCTCAGTTTTCGTTTTACTTTGAGTACTAATAAATAAGCCCATTGACAGCCCAGTAAAACCTATACTAAATAGTGCTATTAATAAATCTAATATATTTCCAGCAATGTACAAACCACAGATTAACGTGCTAATTATAAGCAAGATAATTTGTAGAACAAGGATAATCGTGTAGGTCAAATATTTAGAAACGAGAATTTCTGATCTTTTGGCGGGAGTCAATAATAAGCGAGCCACAGGTTTTTCTTGAACTACAACAAGTATCGTAAGTACCATAGAAACTCCAAAAACAATAAAAGAAAGAGTTAAAGTAATATTATAGTTATATCGAAAATTGTATCCTTCAGGAATAGAAAATTCTTCATATCCCGTTAGTTCAAATTGGGGAGTTAAATTATTATCGTTAACAAAAATCTTAATTGAATCAAACACAGCATTTAATGTATCTTGAATGCTCTGTATATCTGAAGCATCAGGAATACAATCAATTAATCCTGGTAAACCCAGTGTTATGAATTCTGAAAAACCAACTGGCAGAGAAATAATAACTTTTATATTGCTTGAAACCAGTAACATTCTTGCAGTCTCCATAGCATAAATCTCCTCCGTTGCATTATAAAAGTGGATGAGATTCAAGTAATCTGATTTATTCACAGCATTAACATAAGGATCCGTAAAGTCATTTCTTACTGATCCATTCAACATACTATCATCTATATAGACATTTGAATCATATGAAATGACTACACAATCAACAGGTTGAATTGTATCTGGGATCGCATTCATCATAAATCCAAACAAAAGGATTACTAAAGGTGGAATCACAATTGCAAGCAACATGTTGAATTTATCAGTCCATAATAAGAGAAATTCTTTCTTCATTTGTCTTATAATTCGAAATAATCTCTTGTGCATATTATCGAAAGATAAATTAGATTCACCTTCTTGCTTTTTTCTCTTCATCGTTTTATACCTCCAACTTTTTAAATTTATATATAATATAGGCTAAAATGATGAAGATTAAGGAATTTAAATTTAGAAAAACAACATGGGTTATATTCATGGATAATCCTTTTAAAGTAATATCTGTGATTAAAGGAATGGCGTGACTTAGTGGTAAAATATTGATAATATATCGCATGACAGGTGAGATTAACTCTGGAGGCAAAAAATTACCTGAAAACAATACTATTACTATAAACATTATTAAATACATTTGATTTGCCCCTTGTTCTGTTGGACTTAAAGCAGAAATAAATAAACCTATACAGATCCCACAGAAACCAATCATTACCAAGGCTAAATAAAAATAAAATAATGATCCAAGACTATACAAACCAAAAAATGAGGTCATAATGAATATCTCAGTTGACTGCAGAAACATAATTACAGAATTAGCCACTAATTTGCTTAATATTATCTCGCGCTTCGTTGTTGGCGTGATGAGCATTCTTGGGAGTGGACCTTCAGATACTATAGACAGTGAGGTTAAATTCATCGTTGTACCTAGTATGATTATGGGTAAGATCAATGGTAACGCATAATTCAGTAGTTGAGATTCCCAGAAAGGAACATCAAATTCTAAATATGGAACCATAATTGAGAAATTAGCCATCAAATCCGCCTCAACTCTAAATAGTGCGATTGGTTCCTGGATCGCGACTTCAACTGCCGTTAATGCACTCAAATCAGATCCATCAATATAATAAAGCATTACTGGATTCACTTTTTGTAGAACTGATTCGGAAAAATTTTCTGGCAATACAATAAAAATATCAACAATTTCATTCTTTAAGAAATTATAACACGTAATATAAGCTGAATTATATTCATTCTCAGTAGTGCTGTTAAAATATCGATGGAGGGTCCATGTTGTGCTATTGTTTTCCATAATCGTTATAAACTTATTATCATACTCCGAAGTATTGGAAGGAAAATCATCAAAAGTAGGCATATCATCACGAGTAATGATAGCGGCGGTGAAAAATTTAGTAGGACCAACTCCAGTAGTAAGACCAAAGATAATGATTAATATGATGGGTATTAAAAATAATAAAACTAGTGTTCTTTTATCTGATCTTATTCTTCCAAATTCTTTATTTATTAACCCACCTAAACTCATTTAATAAAATAATTAAGCTTTCATTTATAAAAATTTATTGGCACATTAACCTTCTTTTACAAATTTTTACAAACTTAATTAGCAATTACATTATTCTATATGCTATGAATTTGATACTGGTTTGAATTATGCTCACGTCTCTTATCTTCAATTATAAAATTCTGAAATGTCTCATTATCATCTCCTATAAATTCCCAGAATTCTTCATAAATTTCCTTAAGAGACATGTTTTTACGATCTTGGGAGATTTGCATTATTTTATGAGGCAGCTCCTCTTTTTTATTATATTTCAAAGATTTATTTTTTAAATTTTGCGTATCTAAGCTATTTAATTCTTTCAATTCAAAATCAACTTTTTGAAATCCCCGAATAACATAATTTTTATCAAGGAATATCTGGAAATGGTGATCACAAAGTTCTCCTTTAGGGACAGAAATCGTTGTTAGAGGTTTATTTTCCTTCATTATTGAGAATGGTATCTCCACCATCCCTCTCTTCTTGCAAACAGGACAAGATATTGATATTTTTTTTTTAGAAGAGACCATTTTCCTTATTTCTTTTCCCGGTTAAACGATTTATACTAACTGATTATTCCTTATAAAACGATTTAAATCCCAACTTTTTTTTAAATTAATTTATTTTTGAAATTTCTTTTGAGATTAAATAATATCTAAAAAATGGACTCCATTTTTTTTTTTAATAACCTATCTTGTTTTTTATTTAGAATCAAATTTTATCGAAAATTATTAGGTGATTGAAGTTGGAAGATTGGAATTCTATAGTTGACCAAGCATTAATATACTGGGAGGATTTTGTAAGGTGGTTTTTTCAAATTCCGATTTATGGTCAAGTTTTAGTCTTATTTGGAGCTGTTGCCCTTTTAATTCTTGTTGGAATTTTAGTATACTATATTCTCAAGGGTGTTGCATATTTGATATATTATCTCCTTAAAGGGATCTACTTACTTTTAAAGGGAATATTTATAGGAATTTACAAACTATTTAGAGAATTATACTACATCCTTTCAGGAAAACCTAAACCAGTAAAGCAACAAGAAAATGATAATAAGATGGATGAACCTATTAAAGTGTCGCAAAAAATAGAACCCAAACAATCTGAATTACGGATAATAAATCCAAATGCAATTTATTGTAGTGAATGTGGAAGTCAATTCACATCAAAAATGCAACAACAGTTATCTGAAAATGGGATAGTTTATTGTGTTAATTGCGGAAAGGGTTATAAAACCAATTTAATTGTAGTTGAAAACTATTAATTTTTTTTCCTTCTTTTTTCTACTCGAAAACTCCTAAAATTGGCATAAAGAGTACGATCTTGTGCTTAGATTATGATAAAATTTAATTTGTAGAAACAATTTTTCTTATGAATGTTGTACCAAGGACTAAGTAAGCAAGAAATATTAGAAATTCTGGAAAAGAAATTATCTATAGATAATTCCTATGATTCGGGGTATATTTTAGGTTCTATGTGTTCAAAAACTCCTGAATTTGCAAAAGATATCTATGCTAAATACCTTGATAAAAACCTAGGGGATCCTGGTTTATTTAAAGGAACAAATCAATTGGAAATTGAAGTTGTTAAGGATATTGGAGAGTTATTTGGAGGGAGTAATATCGTTGGAACCATAACAACTGGTGGTTCAGAATCAAATATTATGGCTATGAATATTGCAAAGAAGTTAAGACCTGATCTAAAGCAACCAGAAATTGTTATTTCAAAAGCAGGACATATCTCATTCGATAAAGCAGCAGATATGATGAATTTGAAAATAAAAAAAGCCAATCTTAATGATGACTATGATCTTGATTTGAATCATTTTAAGTCCCTAATCAACGAAAATACATGTGCTGTAATCGGTATTGCTGGTACAACCTCGCTAGGAAAAGTTGATCCTATTGATAAAATCGGAGACTATATCAAAGATAAAGATATTTTTTTTCATGTTGATGCGGCATATGGAGGTTTTGTGTTACCTTTTTTAGAAGATATCCCATCTGCATCAAGGCCTTGGGATTTCAGAGTGGATTCCGTAGACTCAATTACAGCTGATCCTCATAAAATGGGACTGGGAATTATTCCTTCTGGAGGCCTTTTCCTTAGAGATAAGCCGTATCTAGAAGATATTGGTATTAGTATGCCATATTTAGCAGGAGGTAATTTCAAGCATATCAATATTGTTGGAACTCGGTCAGGAGCCCCTACAATTGCATTTTGGTCTATACTAAATTACTTTGGAATAAAAGGATTTAAGGAAATAATTAAAAAATGTATGAATAATACTAAATTACTAGTTGAATTATTATCTGATATAGATGGGGTCTCAATCGCATCTAAACCTGAGATGAACATCGTTGGAATAAAACCTTCGAAAGATATAAAACTCTCTGAGCTTGATAATGAATTACGGAAAATGAATTGGATGGTTGCTACTCATACTGATTTTAATATAATTAGGATAGTAGTGATGCCCCATGTTAAAGAGGATCATCTAATCAGCTTCACTAATGATTTAAAAAGAATATTAAAGAGATAATATTAAAAAATTAGTTTTTTCAGATGCAAGATTAATTTTTATTAACTTTTTTATATCCTCTGCACATTTCCTCATTCTTCCTTAGTTATTAAAAATCTCCTCGCAGCTTTTAATCTGACTTTCTTTCTATAAAGCTAATATATAATATTACGAGAAAAAAATAAAAAAAAATATTTTGTTATTTAATATTTTGTTTATCGATTCATCAGAGGCTTTATTGCAAGGAAGTATAAATAGCAAACAGCAACATAAAGTATAATCACTGATGAAGCAATGAACTCAATTATTCCAATCCACTTAAATAGCAGATGTAATGGATTTCCTTGTAATCCTAGATATACTCCATATTTTAACATCCCAACAGCGGCTATACCGGTGGGAAAAGTAAATGCTGCATATCCTGGATTGAATTTCTTCCATAAGTATCCCTTACCTATCAATAGAGCGTATATCCACACTGTTGTTATAAGAGAAAGCACAACCATGAAGAGAGCAAACATAGGATCAAGACCCGTAATGCCGTATCCTGCTGGTGGTGCGGCGAATAGTGTAACGATTCCTGCAACTAAGAGATTGGGTGGAGCATTCATTATTATGTTAGTAGGTTTTTTAGGTTCTGGGATTGTTCTTTGTAAAAGTCGTGCAACTAGAACAGGAAGTAATCCGATATACCAAAATGTCCCCCACCAGAAGAAAAATAGGTTTAAGACACTAAAGAGCTCTCCAATTACAGGTACAAGACTTACACCGCAAACTACTCCGACAACAATACCGACTGGTCCTACGTAGTAAGCTGCAATAACTTTTTCCCATTTAAATTCTTTTATAGCGTAATAAAGAAATGTAGCAGTAAATAAGAAATGTATTCCAACTCCTACGAACCATAATACCACACCGGCTGTTTTATCAATTAATCCTAGAAAATGCCCTAAGATCATTGTTGCCATGCCGAATGCTGGAAGAATGCAACCAAACACCGGATGCTTCATATCTGCTTTGAAAGCTGGGAAGTTTAATATTATTTTCAAAAGATACAGAACTAAAGGAATAATAGCTCCAACCGCGATAACATATGACCATATTAACAATGCTGGCATAGCAAGAAACCCAGCAAATCCGCCAGTAGCGGAAGCGAGACAGGCTAAACCTAAACCAACAGCACATATGGGTGCGGGCACTTTTGTAAATATCCTTTTCTTTTCAGCTGACATAATTTCATACCTTTTTTTTATATTTTTGAATAATTATTCATTCACTTTGAATAATTATTTAAAATTTAGATTGAATAATTATTTAAAAATATTTCTTTTTCTTCAAAATATCATGAATACAAAATTTTTTTGTATTTTTTGTATAATTTTAATAATTTTAGTGACATGAAATGAATTTTTATTCTTCTAATTCAAACAATTTGAAGTTCAATTAACCAAATTATGAATCTATATTCACAATTCGAGCAAAGTGGTAAATCTGCAAACCGAATTTCTTAGTATAATCATTGAATTTAATAATCGTAAAAAGTTTATATATAAAATAGCTTAGATATATAATACTCTTTTGTAGAGGATATCTTCAAATTCTTCTATCGGATTATAAAATTTAAATACAAATATGTATTTAATATCTTGCCTTAAAAAAATATTTAACAAAAAAAAGTTGAAATAAATATGGTACAATTTGATTTAAGATTGTGTGACTTCTCCAAATGTAAAGGAGAATGTCTTTCTAGATGCTTATTCGTTGACTACGACGAGAAACAAGCAAAAGCTGATATGGCTAAGCTCATTGCAGGTGAAGGTGCTGACATTCTTAGAGACTGTGTCACCTGTTATGCATGTAATGAATTTTGTCCCACTGGCGCAAATCCATGGGAATTAATCAATTCCATGCAACAAAAAACAGGTATGTATATTTATCCTAAAGAAGCAAAGAAAACAGCAAAAGGTTGGACAACTAAACCAGATGAAGTCATAAAAGGGGATGGTAGCAGACCAGCAATTTCTCTCTGCGGATTTCAAGATGTTTTACCATGGAAAGATGTTTTCAAAGGCAAACTCTTTGAAGGCATGACCATTATTAAGGGTGGATCCTATTGTTGTAGAATGGGTGCAACTCATATGGGTGTTCGAGATGCTCCATTTGATTACATGCCAACCTTAGTTAAGAATCTGTCCGAAACAGGCGAAAAAGAAATAGTATTTTACCATGACGCTTGCTATGATATGGTTACTGCTGAAGCAAGAGCTCAAAACGTTGAAGTTCCATTTAAACCAATGCATTTAGCAGAGTTCATAAGAAATTGGCTAAGAGACCATAAAGATCAGATAACTCCTTTGAAAATGAAGGTTGCCTATCAACGACCATGTACTTCAAGATATAATCCACATGGTGCTTTAGAGGAGAACCTATTTGATTGGATTGAAGATATTGTTAAGTTACTTGGATGCAAGCTAGTACATAGAAAGTACGAGTATGAAAACTCAATGTGTTGTGGTTCTGGAATCTTCCCCACTCAACATGACAGAGCTATGAAATACGTTGATTTAAACTTAGCAGATGCAAAGAA